>Ga0302324_100012210_pt1 | contig 17538 bp, 18 predicted proteins | sample Palsa_T0_1_FD_201949 | JGI IMG/M metagenome (GOLD analysis project Ga0302324, IMG submission 201949) | Peat permafrost microbial communities from Stordalen Mire near Abisko, Sweden - Palsa_T0_1 | ecosystem: Environmental > Terrestrial > Soil > Palsa > Peat permafrost | place: Sweden: Abisko...
GGGCCGGCGGATGCACCGACTTGCCGAACGGCTGCGCCTGACGATCGATCCGCGCCTCCCGGTCGGCCGCCTCGCGGTCGGCGACCAGCAGAAGGTCGAGATCCTGAAGCAGCTGCTCGCCGGCGCGCGCGTGCTGATCCTCGACGAGCCCACCAAGGTGTTGGCGCCGCAGGAGACCGAAGGCCTGTTCCACACCCTCGCCGAGCTGCGCGCTGAGGGCTACGGGCTGGTGTTCATCACCCACAAGCTGCGCGAGGTGATGGCATGCGCCGACCGCGTCGCGGTGATGCGCCAAGGCCGCATCGTCGGCACCCTGCCGGGCCACCAGGCCAGCGAGGAGACCCTGCTCGGCCTGATGTTCGGCGATCCGTCGGTCGCGCCGGCCCGCCCGCGCCGGGCTCCGGTGGCGGCGCCGGGCGACATCGCGCTGGCGCTCGACCGGATCACGACCGCGCCCGAGTCCGGCGCGGTCGTGCTGCGCGATCTCTCGCTTCGGCTGCGCAGCGGCGAGATCCTCGGGGTCGCCGGGGTCACGGGCAACGGCCAACGCGAGCTCGCCGAACTCATCCTCGGTCTGCAGCGGCCGCGCCGCGGCACCAAGCTTCTGTGGGGCGAGACGGCGACCGGCTGGTCGGTCGCACGGATCCGCATGCGCGGTGTTGCCAGCATTCCCGACGACCCGCTGGGCTTGGCCGCCGTCGCCGGTCTCACGGTGCGCGAGAACCTCGCGCTCGGCTCCATTCGGCGCTATCGCGCCGGGCTCGGGCTCGATTGGCCGCGCCTGGCTGCCGACATGGCGAAGAGCGTCGCGCGCCTGGGTTTCCCGCCGCTCGCCTACGATGCGCCCGCTTCGGTGCTGTCGGGCGGCAATCTGCAGCGCGTCGTGCTGGTGCGCGAGCTGGCCCATGACCCGAAGCTGATCGTGGCGCTCTATCCCACCCGCGGGCTCGACGCCCGCAGCGCCGACGCGTTGCGCGCGGTGCTCGGCGCGGCGCGCGACGGCGGCGCCGCGGTCCTGTTGGTTTCGGAGGATCTCGACGAGCTGTTCGCTATCAGCGATCGCCTGATCGTGCTGCGCGACGGCAGCATTGCCGGCGAATTTCCGCCCGCCGCGTTCCGCGCCGAAACCGTCGGTCCCTGCATGGTGGGTGCGGCCGATGCCGCATGACCTGGCCCTCGCCTTGCGCAGCCCCGCCAGCTTGACCGTGTCGCATCGCGTGTCGCGCGCCTTCGCGATCGCGCTGCTGGCGCTCGCGGTCTTCGCCGCGCTGCTGCTGGCCGCCGGCAAGGACCCGCTGCGTGCCTATGGCGACACGCTGCTGTACGTCTTCGGCAATTTCTACGGCTTCTCGGAGCTGCTGGTGCGCATGACGCCGCTGCTGTTGACGGCGGTCGCGGTGGCGCTGCCGACCCGGCTCGGCCTGATCAACGTCGGCGGCGAAGGCCAGCTCTATATGGGCGCCTGGCTCGCCACCGCCGGCGCGCTCGGCTTTTCCGATCTGCCGGCCTGGTTGCTGCTGCCGCTCTTGACCGCGCTGGGGTTTGCCGGCGGCGCGCTGTGGGCGCTGCTGCCCGGCATGCTCCGCGCGGCCAGACTGGTCAACGAGACGATCTCGACCCTGCTGCTCAACTATATCGCGCCGCTGATCGTCAGTTTCTTCATCTTCGGCCCGTGGCGCAGCGCCGACAGCGCGTCCTACCCGCAGTCGGCTGCGTTCGTCGACGCCGCGCGGCTGCCGAGCTTCGCCGGCACGCGGATCCATCTCGGCCTGATCTACGGTCTCGCCTGCCTGGTGCTCTACGGCTTCGTGATGCGCCGCACCTTCTGGGGCCTGGAGATGCGGGCGATCGGCGGCAATCCGGAGGCCAGCCGGCGGCTCGGCATCCCGGTGTCGCGCTACATCATCGCGGCGATGGCGATCGGCGGCGGGATCGCGGGGATCGCCGGGATGGCCGAGGTGTCGGCGCTCCAGGGGCGGCTCGTGGCGGCGCTGTCGCCCGGCTACGGCTATGTCGGCTTCCTGGTCGCCTGGCTGGCCGGCGGTCGCGTCGTCGGCATCCTCGTGATGGCGTTCCTGTTCGCCGTGATCAGCTCGGTCGGCGACATCCTGCAGATCACCCAGGGGGTGCCGTACGCGGTCATCAATCTGCTGATGGCCGTGATCCTGTTCATCGTGCTCGGCCAGCGCCGCGTCGGCAGCCGGCCATGAGCACGAGCTTCGCCGCCGCGGTGCTGTCGAGCTCGATCCTGTCCGGGACCTCGCTGCTCTACGCCACCTTGGGCGAGCTGGTCGGCGAACGCGCCGGCATCGTCAATCTCGGCCTCGAAGGCATCATGCTGATCGGCGCTTCGGTCGGCTTCGCGGCCTGCGCAGCGATCGGCAACCCATATTTCGCCGTCGTCGCGGCGGCGTTCGCCGGGTTGGCCGCCAACCTGCTGTTCGGCTATGTCGTGGTCGGGCGACGCGCCAACCAGCTCGCCGCCGGCCTCACCCTGCTGTTCTTCGGGTTCGGCGCGAGCACTCTGATCGGGCGCCCATTCATCGGCGCCATCGTGACCGGCCTGCCGCGCCTCGAATTGCCGGGCTTCGGCGCGTTCGACGCGCTGGTCTGGCTCGCGGCACCGACTGCGCTGCTGCTGTGGTGGCTGCTGTTCCGCACGCGCTGGGGCCTGGCGCTGCGCGCCGTCGGCGAGGATCCGGCGGTCGCCTTTGCCGCCGGACGACGGCCCGACCTGCTGCGCTATCAGGCGCTCGCCGTGGGTGGCCTGCTCGGCGGCATCGGCGGCGCGCATCTCTCGGTGGCCCTCACTCTGACCTGGGACGAGGGCATGACGGCCGGTCGCGGCTTCATCGCGATCGCGCTGGTCATCTTTGCCAAATGGAACCCGCTGTGGGCGGTCGCCGGCGCGCTGGTGTTCGGCGGCGCGGAGGCACTGCAGCTCCAGCTCCAGGCGCGCGGCACCGATGTGTCGCCCTTCCTGATGACCATGATCCCCTACGTCCTGACCCTGTTGGTCCTGGTGTTCTGGGGCTGGAACCGACGGTCCGCAGCGCCTGCCGCGCTCGGCCGCAGTTTCTTCGGCGTGGAATAGGCCACCCGATGCGAACGAGGAGACCATGATGACGAGATTTCGGCTTCTCCTTTCCGTCTGTCTGCTGCTGCTGACCATTTTGCCGGCGGCGGCGCAGACCCTGACGGTGGGCGCCATCTATGTCGGCACGGCGAACGACTACGGCTACAACCGCGCAATGAAGGACGGGCTCGAGGCGATGAAGGCTGCCATCCCCGGCCTCAAGCTTCTGGAAGCCGAAAACGTGCCGGAGAGCGCCGAGGCCGAGCGCGTCATGGAAGGCATGATCCAGCAGGGCGCCAAGCTGATCTTCGCGACCAGCTTCGGCCACCAGCAAGCCGCCTTCGACCTCGCGAAGAAACATCCGGACGTCTTCTTCGAGCATGCCGGCGGCTGGATGCAGGCGGCCAATTTCGGCAATTTCTTCGGCGCCACCCAGGCGGCCTGGTACCCGATGGGGGTCGCCGCCGGCAAGATGACCAAGACCAACAAGCTCGGCTTCGTGGCCGGCGTGCCGATCGGCTTCGTGATCGGCAACATCAACGCCTTCGCGCTCGGCGCCCGCTCGGTCAATCCGGCCGTCGAGGTCCGCGTCGTGGTGACCGGCGGCTGGTCCGACAAAACCAAGGAGGCCGCGGCGGCCAATGCGCTGGTCGACCAGGGCGCCGACGTCGTCACCATGCATGTCGACTCGCCGGCGACCGTGCTCCAGGTCGCGGAGAGCCGCGGCGTCTACTCGATCGGCTTCCAGTCGATCGAGGCGCGCAGCCTGGCGCCCAAGGGCTGGCTCACCGGCCTCGGCTTCACGTGGGGGCCGTTCATGACCGCGACCGCCAAGAGCGTGATCGCCGGCAGCTTCAAGCCCGCCATGGTCCGCGAAGGCCTGGGCAGCATGATAGCGATCGCGCCGTTCGGCAGCGCCGTGCCGGAGCCGACACGCGCACTCGTCACCGCCGCCGCCGACAAGGTCGAGAAGGGCTACAACCCGTTCACCGGACCGCTCGCCGACAATACTGGGACCGAGCACATCAAGGCCGGCGAGTCCTGGGGCGGCGACAAGATGGGCAATTTCGACTGGTACGTCGCCGGCGTGATCGGCAAGGCCAAGTAGCCATGGCCGATCCCTTCGATCCGGCACGCTACGTGCCGCTGGCGGCGGCTGCGGTCGGGCTGAAGCTCGCGCCCGAGGATCTCGGCGACGTGATCGGCGCGTTCGCCGTGCTGGCGCGGGTGGCCGGACCCGTCATGGCGTTTGCGCTGTCCGAGGAGATCGTCGCCGCTGCGGTGTTCACGCCCGACGACGGGCGCGCGTGATGCGCGCCGACGGGGGTGTGCGCGCGCTCGCCGAGGCGGTGCGTACCGGCGAACGCAGCGCCCTGGCTGTCGCGCGGGAGACGCTGGCTGGGATCGCGGCACGCGACGGCGCGATCAACGCCTTCACGTCCGTCACCGAGGGGCGCGCCCTGGCCGAGGCCGCCGCGGTCGACGCGGCGCGCGCGGGCGGGCGCGATCCCGGGCCGCTCGCCGGCGTGCCGTTCGCCGTCAAGAACCTCTACGACATCGCCGGGCTCGCCACGGTCGCGGGCTCGCGCATCGATCGCGCCCGCGCGCCGGCGGTCCGCGATGCCGCGCTGGTGCGCCGGCTCGGCGAAGCCGGCGCGGTGCTGGTCGGCGCGCTCAACATGGACGAATACGCCTTCGGCTTCTCGACCGAGAATAGCCACTACGGCGCCACCCGCAACCCGCATGATCCGACGCGCATCGCCGGCGGCTCGTCGGGCGGCTCGGCGGCTGCGGTGGCCGCGTCGCTGGTGCCGCTGAGCCTCGGCTCGGACACCAACGGCTCGATCCGCGTGCCGGCGGCTTTGTGCGGCGTGTTCGGGTTGAAGCCGACCTACGGGCGGCTGAGCCGCGCCGGGCTGCGCCTCTTCGCGGCGAGCCTCGACCATGCCGGCCCGTTCGCCCGCTCGGTCGACGATCTCGCGCTCGCCTATGACGCGCTGCAGGCCCCCGACCCCGACGATCCGGCATGCGCCGCCCGTCCGCGCGAGCCGGTCTCGTCGGTGCTGCGGCAAGGCCTCGACGGCCTTCGCCTAGCGGTCGCCGACGGGCATTTCGCGCAGCAGGGCGCGCCCGAAATCTTCGCCGCGGTCGAGCGCGTCGCCGCCGCGCTCGGGGTGACGCGGCGGGTCGAGCTGCCGGCCGCCGGCGTGGCACGCGCCGCGGCGATGATCATCACCTCGGTCGAGGGCGCCGAGCTGCATCTGCCCGACCTGATCGCGCGGGCGGCCGACTTCGATCCGATGACGCGGGCGCGCTTCCTGGCCGGCGCGCTGGTGCCCGGCGCTTGGTACGCGCATGCGCAACGCTTCCGCCGCTGGTACTGCGAGCAGCTGACGGCGCTGTTCCGAACGGTCGACGTGATCCTGGCGCCAGCGACCCCCTACCCGGCTTACGAGATCGGCCAGGCTTGGATCGAGCTCGGCGGCGTGCGCTTGCCGGCGGCCGGCCATCTCGGCGTGTTCACGCAGCCGCTGTCGTTCGCCGGCCTGCCGGTCGTCGCCGCACCGATCGCCGGCGCCGGTCCGTTGCCGCTCGGCGTGCAGATCATCGCCGCACCCTGGCGCGAGGATCTCGTGCTGCGGGTCGCGGCCGCGGCGGAAACCATCGGCGCCCTCGCGGCGCCCTCTCCTGTCTAGCTAGCGGATGTTCCCTGATGCTCGAGATCAACATTCCCGAGGTGGTCGACGAAGTCACCGCGGCGTTCATGCGCTACGAGCGCGCCCTGATCGCGCAAGACGTCGCGACCTTGGATGCGCTGTTCTGGGACAGTTCGCACACCTTGCGCTTCGGCATCGCCGAGAATCTCTACGGCCATGACGCGATCGCGGCATTTCGCAGCGGCCGGCCGCCGATCGATCTGACCCGGCGCCTGATGAACACGGTGATCACGACGTACGGCCGCGACATGGGGACGGCGAACACCGAGTTCCAGCGCGTCGGCGCGACCGTGCCGGGCCGGCAGAGCCACGTCTGGCTGCGCACCGAGCAGGGTTGGCGCATCGCCGCCGCCCATGTCAGCCTGCTGCGTCCGCCGGGTTAGGGCGGGATGAGTTCGTCAGTGCGGATACGCTGCGCAGCCAGCGATTGGCGGGCGTCGTGATGGCAGCTTGTTCATCGGAACTGCCAAGGATCGACGAGCGGCACGCCGGTCGACTCAACATCGCGGGTGTTGCGGGTGACTAACGTGAGGCCATGGCTGATCGCCGTGGCCGCAATCAATGTGTCGATCACGGGAAGGCTGCGGCCAGCCGATAACTCGCCCCAACGCCGTGCCGCCGCTGCGTCGACGGGAAGTATGCGGTCGGCAAAGGTCGTCTCGATGCCATCCACCCATGCGCCAAGTTGCTCGGCGGCAGTCGGATCGGTCCGGCGCTTGGCCTCAACGCCTTTGCGCAACTCGCCCAGGGACAAAACGCTCAGGAACAACCCTGCTGCGTCAGCCGCGGAAAGAAAGGCCATCACGCCGCTATCGGCGCGACTCTTGCGCGTTTCCGAGATGACGTTGGTGTCGAGAAGATAGCCGGCCGCCACGGTCAAAGCTCAACGGCACGACCGGTATCGCGGTCCCGCTCGATGGAAAAATCGTCAAACTTGGGTCCGCCAAGCAAATACGCTTTGAAGTCAGGCTTATGCGCGGCCAGCGCACGGTAATCCTCGATCGAGAGCACGACCGCACGCTCGGCGCCGTGACGCGTGATCGTCTGCGGTCCTTCGGTACGGGCACGTTCGATCAATTCGCTGAGCCGTGTTTTTGCGTCCTGGACTTGCCACGTCGCCATCGTTGACTGCCTTTCTGTCTCTTCAGACCAGAATATAGATATTCTGGTTGAAATTCAAAGGATCAGCGGCCTCACGGGCCGATGCGCGGTTTGCCAAAGGCGTTCGACGCCCCCTGGAGCAAGGCCTTGCCCGATTCGAATGTTCTCTATATGTTCTAATCATGCCTGAACAACTCTTCTTGCCTGGCCTCGCGACGCCGGCACGGGATAGCCTATTCTTCGCCGTCCTCCCCGACCGATTCGCAGCTCATCGCGCTCGGAATATTGCCGAGAACCTGCGCCGGGCGCGTGGCCTTACAGGCCGGCCGCTTGGAGTGCGTCGGTTTCACGTCTCCCTTCACGGCCTGGGCGCGTACGCGGGCGTTCCCAACGATGTCGTCGCCAGGGCCCGCGCCGCTGCCGCCATGGTGACGGACGCGCCGTTCGAGATCGCCTTTGATCGCGCCACCAGCTTTGCGGGGCGGCGACCGCAGCTCCCCCTGGTGCTGTGCGGCCCTCGCTCTGTCGACCCGCTGTTCGCGCTGCACGGTACGCTGGGCGCGGCGCTGGCGCGAACGGGGTTCGCACGGGTTTCGCGGCGCTTCACGCCGCACATGACTCTTCTGTACGACACCCGCCGGCTCGCGCCATGCTCGGTTGAGCCGGTCACCTGGACGGCCCGTGAGTTCGTCCTCATCCACAGCCGTATTGGCCTGACCCAGCATATTCCGCTGGGGCGCTGGTCTCTGGAGCGCTAACCGCTCGGTCGGAACACCAACGCCACGCAGCTGAGCCGATCGAGCGACAGATGCGGTCCGTCCACTGTTGTCGCCCGAACCGTTTGATGCCACGCTGCGATGCAGCATGGAGCACGACTTATGAATGAGATCCGGCGCGACGAGGGCGCCCTGGGCAATCGCGAGCAGGCGCTGCAGCATCTCTATGGCGACATCGCGACCGCCAGCCTGTTTCCGTTCTGGGCGACCAGCACCGACATCGCCCATGACGAGGTCCGCCAGCTGCTCGGCAACCGCAAGGCGGTGCCGCATGTCTGGCATTATGAAGACACGATCGGCCCGCTGCTCGAGCGCGCCGCCGCGCTGGTCACGATGGACGATTCCGAGCGGCGCTCGCTGATCCTGGTCAATCCCGGGCTGACGCCGCAACGCGCCACCGTGACGACGCTCTACACCGCCTATCGGCTGAACGATCCGCACGAGGTCATGCCGCCGCATCGCCATTCGCCCAACGCGGTGCGCTTCGGTCTGACCGGGCGGCAGAACTTTACCGGGGTCGAGGGCGAGGACATCAGCTTCGGCCCGGGCGACCTGGTGCTGACGCCGCAGGACACCTGGCACAATCACGGCAATGTCGGCGACGAGCCCGCGGTCAATCTGTCGGTGCTCGACCTGCCGCTGGTCGAGACCTTGAACGCGATCCATTTCGAGCATGATTATCGCGAGCTGGTCGACGGGCAGATGGTGCGCAAGACGGTGCAATCGGCGCGCGTGCCGACCGACTATTCGCAGCGTATCTACGGCACCGGCGGGCTGCGCCCGCGCTTCGTCGCCCATGACCGCGGCACCGGCGCCGCCTCGCCGATGTATGTCTATCGCTGGGAACCGATTCGCGACCTGCTCGAGGCGCACAAGGATTGGGACGGCGATCCCTACGAGGCCCTGATGGTCGAGTATGTCGACCCGCTGAACGGCCAGCCGGTCTACAAGACCATGACGTTCTTCATGCAGATGCTGCGGCCCGGCGAGCGCACACGGCCGTTGAAGCAGACCGCCAGCCTGCTGGTCGCCCCGTTCGAGGGCGGCGGCCACAGCATCGTCGACGGGCAGCGGCTCGACTGGGCGCGCTTCGACACCCTCGCGGTGCCCGGCGGCAGCTGGTGCGAGCATGTCAACGGCTCCGATAAGGAGCCCGCGATCCTGTTCGTCGCGAGCGACGAGCCGACATTGCGCGCGCTCGGCTTCCTGAAGAAATGGGGCCGCGCCGCGGACGGCGCGATCGCCCGCATCATCTGACGCACGGCCGAGCGGCCATGGCGACATCCCGCAATACAAGCCTGCTCGGACATTTCGACTGCCCGGGCGGCGGCCAGGTCTGGGTCGACGGCACGACACTCTATGTCGGCCATATGCGCAACCCCGCCGGCACCAGCGTGGTCGACGTGTCGGACCCGCGCGCGCCGCGCCTGCTGACCCACATCCCGGTGCCCGAGGGCTGGCACTCGCACAAGGTGCGGGTCGCCAACGACATCATGATCGTGAACCACGAGCGCTTCGGCACCGGCAACGACGAATTCGGCGCCGGGCTGGGCATCTACGACGTCAGCACACCGGCCGAGCCCAAGCTGATCACGCGCTGGCGCACCGCCGGCAAGGGCGTGCATCGCTACGAGTTCGACGGGCGCTACGCCTATATTTCGCCGACCGTCGAGGGCTATGTCGGCAATATCTGCATGATCCTCGACCTGGCCGACCCGGCCCGCCCGCGCGAGGCCGGGCGCTGGTGGATCCCCGGCCAGTGGGAAGCCGGCGGCGAGCCCTACGCGTGGCACGACTATGTCGCGCCGCGCTGCCACCATCCGCTGCGCGTCGGCGACCGGCTCTATGTCAGCTACTGGCAGCATGGCGGCTACATTCTCGACATCAGCGACCTGGCGCGGCCGAAGCCGATCGCCCACATCAACACCAAGCCGGCCTTCCCGCACCCGACCCACACCTTGCTGCGGATGCGCCAGAAGCTGAAAGGCCGCGACGTGCTGCTGGTCGCCGACGAGGACGTCGCCAAGCTGCGGCCGCACGCGCCCGCCTTCACCTGGGTCTACGACATCACCGACGAGACCAACCCGGCGGCGATCGCGACCTTCCAGGTCGACGGCGTCGATGTCGACGGCGCCCCGCAGCCGCCGATGACCGGCTGCCACCAGCCGTCCGAGCGCTTCGCCGGCACGATCGTGCCGTTCGCCTGGTTCGCCCAGGGACTCCGGCTGATCGATGTCGCCGATCCATTCGCGCCCAAGGAGGTCGGCTTCTATCGGCCCGACCCGGCACCCGGTGTCGAGCGCGCCTCGTCCAACGACGTCACGATCGACGACCGCGGGCTGATCTATCTGATCGATCGGGTGCGCGGCGTCGACATCATCGAGACCAATGTCTGGTAGGAGATCGGAACCACGATGATCAAGCTGTTGGGACGCAAAAATTCGAGCAACGTCCAGAAAGTCGTGTTCCTGCTCGAGGAGCTCGGCGAGCCCTACGAGCGCGAGGACTACGGACGACAGTTTGGCAACACCACGACACAAGACTATCTGAAGCTCAACCCGACCGCCAAGGTGCCGACCTTGCTGGCCGACGGAAAAGCGATCTGGGAATCGAACACGATCCTGCGCTACCTGGCGACGCGCGCCAACCATCGCTGCTACGCCGCCGATCCGCTGCAGCGCGCCGACATCGAGCACTGGATGGACTGGCTGCTCGCGACCTTGAACCCGCTGTTCCTCTATATGTTTCGCAACGCCTCGAAGCCGACTGCGGAGCGGCCGGCGGACTTCGCGGCGCAGGTCGAGGAGATCGCCACGGCGCTGACCATCCTGGATGGCGCGCTGGCCGGAAGGAGCTGGCTGTGCGGCGATCAGATCACGATCGCCGACATCGCCTTCGGCCCGATGATGAAGCGGGTCCTGGGATTCCCGATCGACCTGCCGGCGCTGCCCAACCTCCACGCCTGGCAGGGCCGCATCGAGGCGCGGGCCGCCTTCCAGAAAGCGACCGCCGCGTGACCGGCGCCGGCGCCTGAGACGGCATGGTGGCGCTCGCGCGGCCGATCGACGTCGCCGGCGCGGCCCGCGCGGCGCCCCACCTCGGCGCAAGCGGGCTTTCGATCGCCTACGCGGCGCGCGGCCGCCGCCAGACCGTGCTGCACGATGTCGACATCGAGATCCCGCGCGGCGCCTTCGTGTCGCTGATCGGCGCCTCGGGCTGCGGCAAGAGCACGCTCCTCAAGGCATTCGCCGGGCTCGTCGAGCCGGCGGCCGGCACGATCGAGGTCGCCGGGTTGACACCCCGAGAGGCGGTCAAGCGCCGCCTGGTCGGGCTGGTGTTCCAGGACGCCACTCTGTTGCCGTGGAAGAGCCTGCTCGACAACACGTCGTTCCTGCTCGAGATCGCCGACAAGGCGCTCGGACGCCGGGCCGCGCGGGCGCGCGCCCACGACATGTTGCGGTTGGTCGGGCTCGAGGGCGCCGCCGACAAGCGCCCCGGTCAGCTGTCGGGCGGCATGCGCCAGCGGGCCGCGATCGCGCGCGCGCTCACGCTCGATCCCGAAATTCTGCTGATGGACGAGCCGTTCGGCGCGCTCGACGCGATCACGCGCGAGGCGATGAGCCTGTCGCTGCTCGACATCTGGGAGCGCACAGGCAAGACCATCGTGCTCGTCACCCACTCGATCGACGAGGCGATCCTGCTCTCCAGCGAGGTCCACGTCATGGGACTGCGGCCGGCCCGCATCGTCGAGACGTTGGCGGTCGAGCTGCCCCGCCCGCGCGGCGAGCAAAGCTACGGCGACCCGCGTTTCGGCGTGCTCGAGCAGCGGCTGCGCGCCCAGCTGCTCCACAGCCACGCTCATCGGGGCGACGAACGATGAGCGCCGCGCCGTCGGCCGACGAATGGAGCGCGGCGCAGCGCCCCGGCGCCGGTGCACGAGCGGCGCGCTGTTTGCAAGCGGCTTGGCCGCCGATCGCTTTGATCGTCGCCGCAACCGGCCTCTGGGAGCTCGCCATCGACCTGTTCCATGTCTCCGAGTTCATCGTGCCGGCACCCAGCGCGATCGCCGGCGCGGTCGCCGCCAACGCGAGCGCGCTGTGGTCGGCGGCGATCGTCACCGCCGGGGAGGTGCTCGTCGGGTTTGCGCTGTCGCTCGCCATCGGCATGGGGCTGGCGCTGCTGATCGTGCGCTTCCGCTGGCTCGGCCGGGCTGCCTATCCGCTGGTCGTGCTGTTCCAGACCGTGCCCAAGGTGGCGCTCGCGCCGATCTTCATCCTGTGGTTCGGCTACGACCTCGCGCCGAAGGCGCTCCTGATCCTGGTGATCGCCTTCTTTCCGATCACGCTCAACATGATCGCCGGCCTCGACTCCGTCGCCGGCGGCTTCGTCGCGCTGATGCGGTCGGTCGGCGCCAGCGAGACCGAGATCCTGTTCCGCGTGCGGCTGCCCCATGCCCTGCCGCAGCTGATGGCCGGCGTCAAGATCGCGGTCACCCTGTGCGTGATCGGCGCCATCGTCGGCGAGTTCGCCGGCGCGTCGGCCGGGCTCGGCTACGTCATCCAATTCGCCTCGACCCAGCTCCAGACGCCGCTCGTGTTCGCCGCGCTGCTCGTGGTCTCCCTGGTCGGCGTCGGCTTTTACTACGCGAGCGAGCTCATGGAGCGGCTGATCGCGCCATGGGCGATCCGCGTCGACGGCGCCGAGCCGGCGTAACCATCACACCGAGGAACGGAGGGCATCATGCCGCGCTACAGAACGATCCGCACCCTGGGACTCGCCGGGCTGGCAGCTTTGCTCGCGCTCCCGGCGACGGCCGCCGACAAGGTCGACGTGCAGCTCGATTGGGTGGTGCGTGGCAACCACGCGATGTTCTTCGTCGCCCGCGACAAGGGCCTGTTCGCGCAGAACGGCATCGAGATCGGCGAGATCCGCAAGGGCAGCGGCTCGCCCGACACGATGCGGCTGGTCGCCAACGGCAATGCTCAGTTCGGCTTCGGCGACCTGCCGACCCTCGCGGTCGCGGTATCGCAGAACGTGGCGGTGGTCGCGTTGGCGGCGGTCAACCAGCGCAGCCCGCTGGCCATGATCGCCTTGGCCCAGACGAAAGCGCTGAAGTCGCCGGCCGACCTCAAGGGCCTGCATATCGGCATCCACCCGGCCGGCTCGACCTACATTTTCTTCAAGGCCTTCCTCGCCGCCAACGGCTTGAAGGAGGCCGATTTCAAGATCAGCAGCATGGCGCCGCCCTACGAAAGCTACCTGCTGCTCAAGCGGGTCGACGTCGTGCCCGGCTATATCGACGCCGAGGTGCCCGAGCTCGAGGACAAGGCGGGCGGCGCGGGCTCGCTCAGCATCCTGCTCGGCGCGGATTTCCACTATGAGGCCTATGGCTCGGGCCTGCTGACGGCGGCGAAGCTGATCCAGGACAATCCCGACCTCGTGAAGCGCTTCGTCGCCGCCTACAAGAAGGCGTTCGAGTGGACCGTGCAGAACCCGGACGAAGCCGCGTCGATCACGGCCAAGGCGGTGCCTGGCTACGCCGACAAGGCGCCGGTTCTGCTGGCCCAGATCAAGGCCGATATCGGCTCGACCTTCTCGACCGACGACACCAAGGCGCACGGGCTCGGCTGGATGACCAAGGCGCGCTGGCAGACCACGGTCGACACGCTGTCCAGCCAGGGCGCGCTCAAGGGCGAGCTCGCGGCCGACACGCTGTTCACCGACCAATTCCTGCAGTGAGCGCGCGCGCCGATGAGTACGATTATGTAATCGTCGGCGCCGGGTCGGCCGGCTGCGTGCTGGCCCGGCGTCTGACCGAGGATCCCAACGTCAGCGTGCTGGTGCTCGAGGCCGGCGGCTGGGATCGCGATTTCTGGATCCACAATCCGCTCGGCTGGGGCCGCATCCTGATGCGGCGCCGGCATGACTGGATGTACGACTACGAGCCGAGCCAGGCGGTCGGCGGGCGGCGTATCGAATGCGCGCGCGGCAAGGTGATCGGCGGCTCATCCTCGGTCAACGCGATGGCCTATGTGCGCGGTCATCGCGCCGATTTCGACCGCTGGGCGGCGCAGCCCGGCATGGCGGAATGGTCCTACCGCCGTGTCCTGCCCTACTTCCGCGGTCAGGAGAGCTGGCAGGACGGCGCCAGCGAGTTTCGCGGCGGCGACGGGCCGCTGACGACGCGCTTCGCGCGCTACCAAGAGATCGACCCGCTGGTGGCGGCCTATCACGAGGCCGGGCTCGCCGCCGGCCTGCCCGCGACCGACGATTATAACGGCGCCGACCAAGAGGGTTTCGCGCGCCTGCAATACACCATCCGGGGCGGCCGGCGCTGCAGCAGCGCCGACGCCTACCTGCGACCCGCCCGGGCGACCGGCCGGGTCACGGTGCGGATCCGGGCCCATGCAACCCGCGTGATCTTCGAGGCCGCGCGCGCCGTCGGTGTCGAATATCGCGGCGCCGACGGCGTAGCGGTCGCGCGGGCGCGCCGCGAGGTGGTGCTGGCCGGCGGCGTGATCAACTCGCCGCAGCTCCTGATGCTGTCGGGGATCGGCGATCCGGCGGCGCTGCGATTCCATGGCATCGCCGTGCAGGCCGCGCTCCCGGGGGTCGGCGAGAATCTTCAGGACCATATGTCGGCGCTGATCGTCTATGCGCGCCGCGAGCCCGGCCCATTTCATCGGACGATGCGGGTCGACCGGATCGCCGGCGCGCTGGCGCGCGCGCATCTGTTCGGCACCGGGCCGGCCAGCGAATCGCCCGGCGGCGTCACCGCCTTCCTGCGCAGTGGTCCCGACGCGAGCCTGCCCGACATCCAGCTCCTGATGACGGCGGCGCCGTTCACCGCTGCGCCCTATCTCACGCCCTTCACGCGGCCCTATGCGGACGGCTTCGCCTGCCGCGTCGTGCTGCTGCGGCCGGAGAGCCGCGGCGCGATCCGATTGGCCTCGCCCGACTCGCTGGCGCCGCCCCTGCTGCACCAGGATTTTCTCGCGACCGAGCGCGACCGGCGCAGCCTGCGCGACGGCATGCGGATGTTTCGCGCGGTTGCCGCCACCGCGCCGCTGCAACGCTTCATCGCCCGCGAGCTGGGCCCCGGCCCCGAGGTCACGTCGGACGGGGCGCTCGACCGTTACATCGCCGAGACCGCGATCACGGTGCACCACCCGTGCGGGACTTGCCGCATGGGCGCGTCGCCCGACGCGGGAGCGGTGGTCGATCCGGCGTTGCGCGTCCATGGCGTCGAGGGGTTACGCGTGATCGACGCCTCCACGATGCCCGACCTGGTCGGCGGCAACATCAACGCGCCGGTCGTCATGATCGCCGAGAAGGCGGCCGATCTGATTCGTCACCCGGGCCAGCCGAGCTAACCGGAACGCGTTCGAGCCGCTACGCCCCTACTCCTCGCGGCGCATCACGCGTGCCTTCTGGCGCTGCCAGTCACGTGCCTTCTCGGTGGCGCGCTTGTCGGCCTTGCGCTTGCCCTTGGCGACGCCGAGCTCGACCTTGGCGATGCCGCGCGCGTTGAAATAGATGCCGAGCGGCACGATCGTGATGCCCTCGCGCTTGATCGAGCCGAGCAGCTTGTCACGCTCGCGCCGATGGACCAGCAGCTTGCGGGCGCGCCGCTCCTCGTGGTTGAAGCGGTTGGCCGGCTTGTAGATCGGGATGTAGGCGTTGAACAGGAACAGCTCGCCGGCGCGCTCGGCGGCGTAGGATTCGGCGATGCTGGCCTGGCCGAGCCGCAGGGTCTTGACCTCGCTGCCGGCCAGCATGATGCCGGCCTCCAAAGTGTCGGTGATCAGGTAGTCGTGGCGCGCACGCCGGTTCTGGGCGACGAATCTGTCGGTCGGACGCACCATGATCTCGTGACTCTTCCGCGAAGCCCCGGCTGGGCGGCCGGGGTCGGCTTGTCGATGTGAAAGCGCCTGGCCTCAGCCGATCAGCCCGGCCTTCTCCATCGCCTGGCGCACGCGGGCCTTGGTCGCGTCCGACGGCTGCACCATCGGCAGACGCAGCTCGGCGCTGCACAGGCCGAGCAGCGAGGCGGCATATTTGACCGGCGCCGGGCTGGTCTCGGCGAACATCGCGTCATGCACCGCGAGCAGCCGGTCGTTGATCTTCTGGACTGCCGGGAAGTCGCCGGCGCGCCAGGCGCCGTGCATCTCCGCCAGCGGCTTGGGCGCGATGTTGGCGGTCACCGAGATGCAGCCATGGCCGCCCTGGGCCAGAAACGGCACCGCGGTCGCGTCTTCGCCCGACAGCTGCACGAAGTCCGGCCCGAGCGCGAGGCGCATGCGCAGCGGCCGCGCCAGGTCCATGGTGGCGTCCTTGACCCCGACGATGCGCGGCAGCTTGACCAGCCGTGCGAAGGTATCGACCGAGATGTCGACCACCGAGCGGGGCGGGATGTTGTAGATGATCACCGGGATCTCGGCCGAATCGTGAATCGCCTTGAAATGCTGGTAGAGGCCTTCCTGGGTCGGCTTGTTGTAATAGGGCGCCACGCTGAGCACGGCATCGGCACCGCATTTGGCGGCGTGCTGGGTCATCGCGATCGCCTCGGCGGTCGAGTTCGAGCCCGCGCCGGCGATCACGGGCACCTTGCCGCGGGCGACCTCGATGCACAGCTCGACCACGCGCCTGTGCTCGTCATGGCTCAGGGTCGGCGATTCGCCGGTGGTGCCGCACGGCACCAGGGCGCTGGTGCCCTGTTCGATCTGCCAAGCGCACAGCTTCTGGAACGCCGCCTCGTCGAGCTTGCCGTTCTTGAACGGCGTGATGAGCGCCGTACATGAGCCGTGGAACCGCGGAAGCCCTCCCGTTCGAGCCGTCATGGCCGTTTCTCCTGACGCATGCTGTGGCGGGCCGGACAATACTCCCCAAGACACCATCGCAGCAAGGTGCGCCACCTGCGGTCCGGCGCTGCGGCACCGGTGTTCATTGTTGGTAAATCCCTCGATTGCTACAATGATCGACGAGGATAGAGCGGATGAGCGCGACGGTGATGCGTCTTGTAATCGCCGCGGCGATGGCCGTGAGCCTGTCGACGGCCGCGGCAGCCCAGCCCTCCCAGGCTGCGGCGCAAGCGGAGAGCTATCGCCAGGCTTTCCGTAAGGCCGAGGCGGGCGATCTTGCCGGCGCGAAGGCGCTGGTCGCAGCCGCGCCCGACCGGCTGCTCGACAAGATGCTCTACTGGCTCGACCTGACGCGCTGGCGCGGCGGCAGCTTCGAGACCGCGGCGGCGTTCCTGAAGGCGAATCCGGACTGGCCCGGCCAGGGCCTGCTCAAGCTGCGCGCCGAGGAATGGCTGGCGCTCTACCCGTCGCACGCGACCGTCATCGAATGGTTCGAAGCCAACCCGCCGACCACCCGCGAGGGCCGCATCCGGCTGGCCAATGCCTACCGCGCGGTTGGCCGCGAGACCGACGGGATCGGCCTGCTGCGCCGCGTCTGGGTCGAGGACAATTTCAGCGCTTCCGACGAGAAGGCGTTCCTGCTGCAATATGGCGGCCTGATCGAGTCCAAGGACGATCTTGCGCGGCTCGATCGCCTGCTGTGGCGCAGCCAGACCGATGCCGCCAAGCGGCAGATGGGGCGCGTCGATCTCGGCCACCGTGCGCTCGCCGAGGCACGCATCCTGCTGAGCGCGGCCGGCCAGGGCGCCGAGTCGGCGCTCCAGAAAGTCGTCGGCCCGCTGCATGGCGACCCCGGGCTGATCTACGCGCGGTTAAAATGGAGTCGCATCAACAATCGGGATGGTGACGCGCGCGCGATCCTGCTCAAGCCGCCGACCAACCTGGTGCGCCCCGAGCTGTGGTGGGAGGAGCGCCAGATCGAGATAAGGCGCGCGCTCGCCGACGGC
>Ga0302324_100012211_pt1 | contig 17533 bp, 11 predicted proteins | sample Palsa_T0_1_FD_201949 | JGI IMG/M metagenome (GOLD analysis project Ga0302324, IMG submission 201949) | Peat permafrost microbial communities from Stordalen Mire near Abisko, Sweden - Palsa_T0_1 | ecosystem: Environmental > Terrestrial > Soil > Palsa > Peat permafrost | place: Sweden: Abisko...
CACGTCGCTATGAGTTCTTGGGGAACCATTATATCGCGTAGACCTGCGGGCTACTGCGCGGTGACAGCCGGAACCGCCTAGTTACCTACTCGACGCGCAGGGCTTCCACCGGCTCGATGCCGGTGGCGCGGCGGGCCGGGAAGTAGCTCGCCAGTACGGCTGCCGCGGCCAAGACCAGCGACACCGCGCCGTAGGTGATGGGGTCGAGCGGACTGACTTCGAATAGCAGGGCTTTCATCAGGCCCGTCAGGCCCGCGGCGGCGGTGAGGCCGCAGGCCAACCCAATGGCCGTCAGCACCAGCCCCTGGCGAACGAACATTTGCAACACCGATTGGCGCGGCGCGCCGAGCGCGATACGAATGCCGATTTCGCGCGTGCGCTGTGAAACGGCGTAAGAAATCACGCCGTAAATGCCCACGATGCCGAGCAGCAAGGCCATGCCCGCGGCCAGGCTCAGCATCACCAGCATGAAGGAGGTGCGGGCCATGGAGCGGTCGTACAATTCCTGCACGGTGCGCACATTGGCGATGGGAAGATCGGGATTGACCGACCACACGGCTTGGCGGACTTCATTCAGAAAGCCGGCCGATCCGCTGCGGGGGCTGCGTATGGCGAAGATCTCGCCGCGCTGGGCGACCAAGGGTTGGCCCCAGAAATCCTTGAGCATGAGGGGCCAGTAGACGATCGCCGGAGCCTTGTGGTTGACGCCGTCGTCCCGCTCATTGCCCGCCACGCCGACGACCTCGCGCCAGACGGATTGTGGATTCTCGCGAATCTGCTTGCCCAGCGCGGCGCCGGGGTCGTGCCAGAGTTCGCGCGCCAGCGCTTCGGAGACCAGTACCACCGGGCGAGTTTCATAGATATCGGTCCAGGTCAGGTCGCGGCCGGCGAGGATGGAATTACCCATGGATTTGAAATAGCCGGGCGAGATGAACTTGTAGGTGCGCAGGGGCGGGACTTGGGCGGCCGCGTAAGTCTTGTCGGCGGCGAAAATCGGGTCGTGGTCGGTTTGTCCATCCATGGTGATGGAGTTCGTCAGACCTGTGGAAGCGACGCCTGGAATGGCGGCCACCTTCTGCATAATGTTGTGATAAGTGCGGACCGCCTGTTCGGGTTTCGGCGCCAACGCCTCCGGAATGGAGAGAGTCAGGGTAAGGATCTGTTCGCCGCTGGTGAACCCCGGCTGCACTTGCCGCAGCGCGCGAACGGTGCGAACCATCAGTCCGGAACCGACGAGCAGAACCAGCGCCAGAGCCACTTGTACCACTACCAGCACACTGCGTGCGCGGTGGCGTTCGCGGCCTTCGCTGGCGTTGCGTCCGCCCTGCCGGAGGGCGGCGTTCAACTGCGGCCCCGCATATTTAAACACCGGCATCAGGCCGAATAGCAGACCGGCGGCTAGAGACACGAGCACCGTGAACAGCACGGCCCGCTGGTCGATGGAGATCTCGTCGAGGCGCGGCAGATTGCCGGGGCCGATAGCTACCAGCAGCATGAGCGCCGCGTATGCCAGACCTACGCCGAGAGCCCCGCCAGCCACTCCCAGGGTCACGCTTTCGAGCAGCAACTCACGCGCGATGCGCCCCCATCCCGCGCCCAGCGCGGTGCGGATGGCGAGTTCCTGCTGGCGCCCCTCGGCGCGCACCAGCATCAGATTGGCAACGTTGGCGCAGGCGATGAACAGCACCACACCGATGGTTCCCATCAGCACCCACAATACCGTGCCGATGTCGCCGACCACATCCGCTTTGAGCGGCCGTACGAGCGGGCCGAAGCGCGCTTCCTTGAACATCTGCAGGCTGATGCCGGGCGCGGGCGGGAACTTGTCGAGCATCATCGGGAGCATGCGGGCCACATCCGCGTTGGCTTGCGCCAGCGGCACGCCAGGTTTCAGGCGCGCGACTGCCTGGTAACTGAAATTGCCGATGAAGACCTTGGCGCGATCGAGTTGCAGCGGCGTGATGAGCGCCAGCCTGCCGCTGCTCATAAAGCGGAAGCCCGGCGGCATGACACCAATAATCTCGTGGGCCTCGCCATCGACCAGAAGGCGCCGTCCGAGCGCGGAGGGATCGCCGCCGAACTTGCGCTGCCAGTAGCCGTAGGTCAGGATGACGGTCTTGGGGCTGCCGGGCAGATCGTCTTTGCGCGTGAACCATCGGCCGCGGATGGGCGCCGCGCCCAGGAGGGGAAGCAGGCCGTCGGTGACATCGAGGGATTCCACCTGCTCCGGCTCGCCGCTGCCCGTGATATTGGCCGAATCGCGACGCCACAGCCCGACATCCTGGAAAGTCCGGTTTTCCTCGCGGAACGTGAAGTATGTCGCCGGAGAGGCATTGACCTCCTGCATGCCTTGCAGATGGGCGGTTTCCCAGATTGCCACCAGCCGGTCCGCATCGGGATAGGGAAGCGGTTTTAAAAGGACGCCGTTGAGCACGCTGAAAATGGCGGTATTGGCGCCGATGCCGATGGCCAGGGTGATCAGCACGATGGCGGTAAACATCGGCGCGTGCGCGAGTCTACGCAGGACAGGTTTCATGGGAGCCTCGATAGGTAATACGATTAAAGGCGGCCAAGGTTCCGGAAGATTACGCGCCGAACGCGGTTAGAATGAACGATGGAGAACCGGAAGTGGCAAAACTAGGAACCCGAAAACGGCCTGCCGTAGTGCGCGTCCGTACGGCGGAGAAAGCTTCAGACATCGTTGGTTTTTGTCAGGATCATGGTTGGGAGGTGATCGCGGGGGTGGAACCAGACAAACCCGAGGACATCTCGGATCTCGAAAAGTTGATGAACCGCGGACAGGAGGCCGTGAGCACGACTCCCCGGTTGCCGCCAAAAATCAGCCCCAACGATTATTGCCCTTGCCGGAGCGGCAAAAAGTACAAGAAATGCTGTGGCGCTCCGCCCGCGCAGCCGGCGCCTGGAGTATGAGATCGGCGATCGTGCTGGCCTTCGCGGCGGGCCTCGGCGTGGCAGCGGCGGCCGATCTGGACGCCATCTTCGCCCCGTTTGCGAACGCCAAGTCTCCGGGAATGGCGGTTCTGGTGCGCCAGAATGGCCGTACCGTGTATCAGCGCGGATATGGCGTTCGCGACTTGCGAACGTTTGCGAAGATCGATGCGCGAACGGACTTTCGCCTGGCATCATTCGCCAAGCAGTTCACGGCCATGGCAGTCATGCTGCTGGTCCACGATGGCAAGCTACGCTACGACCAGCGGTTGACCGATATCTTCCCGGACTTTCCGGCATATGGGCAGGCGATTACTATCCGCCATTTACTGACTCACACGGGGGGACTGCCGGACTACGAAGACCTGATGAACGGGGGTAACTGGACAGCCGAGCATCAGATTCAGGACGAAGAGGTGCTGAGCCTGCTCGCGCGGCAGAGTGCCGGTAAGTTCGCTCCGGGCACGAGTTGGGCTTACAGTAACTCGGGATATGTGGTGCTGGGGTCGATCGTGGCGCGGGTTTCCGGTGAACCGTTCGCGGGCTTCCTCGATCACCGCATCTTCCGGCCGTTGCACATGCGTCACACGCTGGCGTATGTGAAAGGCAAGAACACGGTCCCCAATCGGGCATACGGACACACGAAGAAGGGCGATCAGTTCGTAGAGACGGACCAAAGCTCCACCTCGGCGACACTGGGTGATGGCGGTGTATATTCCAATCTCGAAGACCTGGCGAAGTGGGATGCGGCGCTCGACAACCATGCCCTGCTGAGCGAGGCGGAGATACGCGCGGCCCTGACGCCGGTAAGGCTCAACGACGGATCCGAGCCACACTGGCCGGCCGAACGCGATGACGACAACCTCAATCCGGGCAAGCCGGTTTCGTACGGATTCGGGTGGTTTCTGGATACTTACCAGGGCCACGCGCGCATGTGGCACACCGGCAGCACCATGGGTTTCCGCACGGTGATCGAGCGGTTCACGGAGGATAAGTTGACGGTGGTGATTCTATGCAACCGGACGGACCTGGAAGTGGACAAACTGGCGCTACAGATCTATAGCGCACTTACCCGGTAACTTCCCAGTAAGTCTGGTAGACTTCATCGCCAATGGCGCGGAAGGGGCGCAGGCGGATGTCACCGGCTTCGGTTCGGGCCACCCAGTCGTCACCTGGCACTCGTTCAATTTTCGCGGAGAGCAACTGGCGGCGCGACAGCTTGGGCTGGGCTTCGGCGATAGCAAACATGACTTGCGGTCCGCGCAGCAGAGCTACCTGGGTGGGGGTCTGTGCGTCGACTGGCTCATATTGCAGCCTCTGGTCGATTTCGAGCTCGATCTTGTCGCCCCTTTTCCATTGCCTGCGAATGGGAAAGAAGCCCGGCTTCAATTCCGTGCGGATGCGGTTGCCGTTGATGGACACCGTCGTACCTTTTCCGGCCCACGCCGGGATGCGCAGATAGACCGCGAAGTCGCCGGGCGGTGCAGCAGTGAAGCTCAGGGTTACCTGGCTGCCTGCGGGATAGTTGGTCTCCTGCAGGATGGCGCCTTGCTTCCACTTCGCGCGCGAAGGAACATACAGGTTGACATAGATGCCATCCCGCGCACGGAAGTAGGAACTGATACCGTAATCTGCGGTTACTTGCGGGAAGGTTCCGGAACAGCAAGGCCACCTGTCATCCTTGTCCCACCGGTAGGTCGCATCCGGGATAATGCGAATGTAACTCTTGCGGGCGGCGGGATGGTAGTCGGAGTAATAGAATGTCGAGCCATCTTCCTGGATCGGCAGGATGCCCAGGGCGACGTTGTATAGCATGCGCTCCATGCTGTCGCCATAGCGCGAATCGCGGGTGATCGCCAGCAGGTAGCGCATCAGTTTGAAGTGCGCATAGCTGCCGCAGCCGCTCTCGAAGTGCCGGTGAGTATCGCGCAGACTGGCCCCCAGTTCACCCTTGCCTGGCTGCACGAAGGCTTCATTCGGTCCCCAGCCGCCAGTGGCGTAGCTCTGATCTTTCAGAATCATGTCCACCGCGTTGGTGACCGCGCGGAAGTACTTGGGATCGCCGAGTTTCAGGTATCCCTGGATGCCCGAGCTGAGCGCGTTCACGTGACTATACGCGTGCAAGCCGGTCAGTGCATTTTTCCCTTCTGCCAGAGGATCGAAAAAGCCACGATCGAGCAGGTACCGTTTGCCTAAATCGTAATATTTGCGGTCGCCGGTTCGCTCATAAGCCAGGAACAGATTCTCGGCGAAAGTGTAAGTCTCATCCCAGGTGTAAGTCTCGTCTTTGTGAGGCCGCTGCTGCATCTCCTCAGGTGTGAGAGCGCGGTCTGCCATGTGCGGAAGGGCGGCGCGGGTAGTTTCGGCGAGAACATCCAGCGCCGTGGAGTCGCCGGCGTACGAGTATGCATCGAGGAGCGCGAGGACCAGTTTGTCGTAAGTGTAGCCCGGATAGCGCAGGTCCACGAAGAACTTGCCCGCAGGATCGAGTGTTTGGGCGTAGCCGCGCACGAGTCTCTTTACCTTGGCGCGGGTCTCTTCGGAATCGGTGGCGCGGGCGAAGCGCGCCAAGGCCGAGACGTACTGACCAAAGTGGGCGCCAGGGCAAAAGTCGTCGTACCAGCCGCCCATGTCGGGTCCCGGCGCGGGCATCCCGACGCGCTGCCGGTAGATCTTCAACATGCGGTCCTCACTGAGGTGGAGGAAGAACGCGTGATTGGTGTCGAACTGGCGGCGCAGGGGGCTGTCGAGGAGTTCGACTTCGTTGTAGTCGAAGGTTGATAGGGCAGGGGATTCAGCTTGGCCCAAGGCTAATGCGGCTGGAGCGACTCCGGCGAGTGTTAGTAGCTTTCGTCTTGTTATGCTTTGCATGGGTCCCTCCTATGGCCGCTTCCGCGCCAGGCACAAGTGCCCAATGCCACTTGCTTTTTGCAGCGTGGGGCGGGCATGATTGCCCGCCCCACGCTGCAAAAAACGTCACTACATCTCCTTTACCACGACTTCGGTGGCCAGCACATCGTGGTTGGCGTTCAGCAAGACATGCTTGGGCTTTTTGGGCAGGCGCAATTTCACTTCATTGGATGTCTGGTTTCCGTGCAACACCACGGCGCCGGCCCGTAGCACGTGCCCGTCAATATCGAAATAGAGCGGCACTGCCATGGCGAAAGCGGAAGATACACCGCTTTGGGTGACCTTGGCCGTGAACATATATTTACCCTCCGCCTCGGGCGCCAGCGAGTATTCCATCCGATAGCTGGGGATCTCGGAGCCATACACCCACTCGCGGAAGAACCAATCCATCTTCCCGTTTCCCTCCAGATCGATGGAAGGCTTCATGTGTTTTTCGACCACCGATTGAAAGGACTCAGTCGATGCGTTCTGCTGCAGATAAGTGGCTACGAAGTCGTGCATCATGGCGATGAAGTCTCTGTCTCCATTATCGCGGTCGAACATCAGGTAGCGCAGCATGTGCAGCACGAAGCCACCCTTGGGATAGATCAATCGCTGGTAGGCGCCGCCCGTCTTAGCCGTGTTCAGGCGGATGCCCATCCACAGAGGCCCGGCGTCGTTCGCGCGATTTCCATAGCTATTCTTTGCCAGGATGGTCTCCTGGGCGCGTTCCCAATACTTCAGGTACTTGGTGTTATCGTGCTCCACTTGCTGCAGGAACAGACCGGCGGAGAAATCGGCGAAACCTTCCGAGAGCCATTGGTCGTGGTACGACGCCCAACCCACCATGTGACCCCACCATTGGTGCGACACTTCATGCGGAGTCACTTCCTGAATGAAGTCGGCGAAGCGGAATGCGTCGCCGCCCATCATCATCCAGCGCTGTGTGCTGTCGAGAAACGCGCTGACCGGCAAATACACCAGCGTGGGCCAGGATTGTCCGAAATTGAAGGCCGGCTGCTGGGTGATGGCGATACGGCCATAGGGCGCGTCCCCAAACCAGACCTGAAAGCAGCGGATGGCATTTTCGGCGTCCACCATGGCGCTTTCCGCCATAGCACTGGGGCTCATGCTCTGGTGCTGGCTGAACTGCGCCAGATAAGCCGGCACCTCGCTGGTGGCATAGGACTCGATCAGATAGTGCGTGGTGTTATCGTACACCGACTTCTTCTTGAATAAGCCGTAATTGAAGCCCGCCACCGCCAGCGGAACCTCGGAGACCCAGCGCGTAGCGGCGTAGTCGCCTTCCTTCCACTCTTTTTCGAGTTTGCCCACGCCCACCAGGGTGTATTGCTTGGGCACCTTGAAAGTAAGATCGTAAGTCGCGCGGTCGGCAAAGGCATTCAAGCTGGGATACCAACTGGTGCGGGCGCCCACCGAGAAGTTGCCGCTGCCTTCCTTCTGGACTACCTTGTCGCCTTCATATTCGATGCCGATGGTGTAACTCTGTCCCGCGGCAAGCGCTTCCGGCATGATAACGTAGAACGATCCATCCTCCTTGCGGCTTTCTTGAATGAACGAAATCTCGCGATCCTTGTAAGTAACACGGGTAACCCGCAACCGCGGCAGCAGTCCGAGACCGACGACGCGCACGCCATCCACGCGCGCTTTGAATTGCAGCGCGCAGGTGGCCGACAAGTGATCGTTCTTGCCGATGGCGGTTTCAATGCGATAGTGCTCGGCCGCTACCGTGTGGCGGTTCTCCGTGGATCTGGCGGTGCCCGCCTTCCACTCGCTGGCGAAATGCGTGAGATACCAGATGCCATCCTCGGGCCCGCCGGGATCGAAATTGACTAAAGCCACCTCTTCCGGAGAAGGCAGGTAAGGCATGGCGCCACGGGCATTGATGAGGAAACGAAGATCGGGATGCTTAATGCCGTGAATGTACGCACTGAACGATCCGGCTTCGTTCTTATTATAAAGCTCGCCCAAGATAGCCGCCTCATGATTCACGATGTCTTCGTCTTGCAGCATGTATTCGAGCATGCTGCGCGGCAGTTCCGTACGATGGCGCGCGCGGCTCCTGAATTCATGCCACGCGCTGGCGCTCTGCGACGCTTCGTCGGTGGCCTGCGCCTGGCGTTTGATCTCATCGTAGGTATCGTCGGTAAACCAGAACACCGCCGAGCGGAACGGCGCGTCTACCGTTCTATCGCCGGAGATCCTACGCAGATAGTTGCCTTCGAGCGGCGTGGCCGATTGCAGATGGAAAGTGCCGTCGCCCGTGAAGACGCCCGCCACCACGCGGCCCAACACGGGCGGCAGGAAACTGAATTGTCCGGCGGTGAAAGTGAACGTCGCGGCATCCCGCTTCAGCGTCAGGTTAGCCACGCGGAACGCCGCGCCGGGCATGGCATTGCGCAGAGCTACGTAGTGCGGATCGGAATTCGCGAATGGCGAGCGCTTGCCGCCGACTTCGACCACCGTTTGCTGGGTCGAAATTTTCAGCGCAAATGAAAGCGTCACGGGCGCATCGCCGACATCGACGGGCTTCTCGGTATCTTCGAAGCCTTCGCGCTGGACCGCGACGGTGTACTTACCGGGGGCCACGTCTGCAAATGCGAAATGGCCTTGCGCATCGGTTAGTCCATTCTGGGTTTGACTGGTTTCGGAGTTCTTCAGAATGATGGCGGCGCCGGGAATGGCCGCGCCGCTGGGGTCCTTCACTACGCCTTCAATGGTGGCGGCGGCTAACAACGCCGGCACCAAGAGGATAGGTATGGCCAATTTGGCTGACACTGAAGGCATTGTACTCCAATGGAGTGACCGCTTATTCAGGCGGGGAGCCGGCTGACAGCCGGCTGCGGGCATTATTGCCCGCCCTACGGTGCAAAGTGTTCGATTATGGGACTAGGCTTGTTTGGTAATTCCGCCTGGCACATGTCCGTTCGTAGATAAGACGAGCTTGTCGTCCCAAACGGGATTTACATTCGCGAGCGGCGCAGCGTGTAGGCTTCCGGATTCATGTTCTCGCGCTCCAGCCGCTTCCAGTCGTCGTTCACGTGGATCAGCTTGCCACTGATGTGATTGGAGCGCTCGGAAGCCAAAAACAAAGCCAGGTGAATCTGTTTGTCGGGATGCGTGCCGCCGGTCAGGCGTACATCCTCGGCCTCCTCGATTTCGCGGCTTCCGGCGCGCTCGCCGGAGTGCAGAATCTCATCCGTCATGTGGGTGTACGTGCCGCCCGGCGCCATGCAGTTCACCTGTACGTTGAAATCTCGGACCTCTTCGGCGAGGGTCTCCACGAAGCGCACCACGGCGGCCTTCGAAGCTGCGTAGGCCGAGAACCGCGGGCGCGGCGAAGCCGCCCCGCCGCCGCCGATGACGATGATTTTGCCGTGGCGCCTCTCGATCATCTGCGGCAGCACCGCGCGGCAGGCGTGCATCACGCCCATCAGGTTGGTCTCCAGGGTTTCGGCCCAGGCGCGCGGTTTCAGGTCCACCAGCGGACCGATGGGGCCTTGAATGGCGGCCGACGCGATCAGCATGTGTACGCCGCCAAAGACCGCGCGCATGCGCTCCACGGCGGCGCTCATCTGCTCGTAGTCGCGCACATCGGACCGGATGCGCAGCGCCATGCCGCCCGCGTGTTCGATCTCCAATTTGGCCAGATCCAGTTCCGCCTGGCTGCGCGCCAGCAAGCCGATGCGCGCGCCTTCCGCCGCAAACCCGATGGCCAACCGCTTGCCGATACCACGGCCCGCCCCCGTGATCAGGACGGCCTGGTCCTTAAGCGGCCGCAAGGTCAGTTCTCCACGCGCGCGTCGAAGACGCCGGTCTCGATTGTCCCGCCGCGCTTCACCTGCACGTAAATGCGGTAGTCGCCGGGCTTGGGAAAGCCGTAAGGGAACGAGACTTCCGGCGGCAGAGCCTGCATCATGGAGTGATCCATCCCCGCCATGCTCGCCATCGCCGGACCACCATCGCCGGCATTTTTCGTGAGGCTGAGCGAAGCCATGGGCACCGATCCCGAAGGATGCACGTGCGCGAACACGCTGCGGTCCGAGCGCACGAACGCGGCGTGCCCCGGCATGCCCATGTAGAGCTCCACGTTCTGCGCCGGCTTGCCATCCGCGTCTTCCAAGCGGAAGCGGAAGTACATGGCGCGCTTGGCGTGCAACGGGCCGGGATCGCGCTCCCAAATCATGCGCGACCCATCCGGCAATTGCGCCACTGTGCGATTGGGATCCGCCTGCGAAACCGGCGGACCGGAGCCGGCCGCGTCATCGCCTTGCAGCGGCGTGCCCGCTATCGCCGGCAAGTCTACTTCGGTCACCAGCGTTTCCGGCAGGCCGTTGGCGTGTACGATATCGCCATACAACGCGTACTTCCCGGCCGGCATCGGCGGCAGATCCTTAGCGAACACGCCGGATTGCGTCTGATCCGGATGCAGGTGCCACACCTTATCCATGTCGGGCAAGCTGATGACATAGAGATGCATCAAGTGATTGTGATCCGGGACCAGATCGTCCACTTTGCGCCAGGCGGCCCAGCCGGGGTCTGTCAAATGCAGCACCAAGCGGCCGCCGTTTTCAAGCGTGGCGGACATTTGCAGGGGTTTGAAAATGTGCCGGTCGTACTCGCCGGCTTCACTGCGCCACCAGAGGCCACCCAATGCGGCGATTCCCAACACGAAGATGGTGGTGACGGCCATAACCCAACGCGAGCGCCGCACGCGCGCCGGATCGGGCGTCAGGCCCGGCTCCAGTTGGCCTTCGCGCACGCCTGCGCCCACGATGCTGACCGCTCCCACTATCAGCAGTAATCCCAAAGCAGCCAGCACCCAGCCGATGGGTCCGGTCATCTTCATGGTGGTGGAGGACAGCGCGGGAACGGGCACGGACAAATCGCCCTTGCCCTTGGCGCCTTCGGCGGTCACGCGTACTTGCCAGGAGCCCGAGGTCATCATCCACAGCGAGCCCGTAAAGAACTGCGGATCGTCCTTCGAGCGGACCGCCAGATCGGGTACGGGGGCGAACTTCGCGCCTGGCCCGGTCAAGGGTGTGGGCACGATGTGCATTACATCGACGTCGTTAGCAGCGCTGCGGACCTCGATCTCAGCCACGCCGGGAATTACGGTGGGCGTGCGAATGGTCACCAGCAGATGGTACGGACCGGCCTGGCCTTCGTAGAAGACATCCGGGCTGCCGACGTGCGCCCACGCGCCCGCGGCCAGCAGCAGGAAGAGCGGTATTAATCTGCGCATCGGATTACCGGCGCACGCGGCGCATCCAGTCGCCCCAGGCGAATCCCAGGCGCGTTGTGAGGAACGCGAAGAGAGCGGCCAGGGACATCTGCGTCCAGAAGACGCTGGGCGCATCGGGTGTAACAAAGACGTGCCGCACGTTGATGGAAGTCGGCCGCGCATTGTAATCGTAGATATGCGTGTGGAACATCCAGTTTTTCGAAGCCGCCGAGTTCAGGAAACCGGAGAAGTTCCACTGCACCGCAAACAGCACGGCCAGGAACAGCAGTCCGGAAACCGCGGCCAGGGCCCACTTGTTCCAGTTACGCGTGCGGCTCCAGAGCAAGTCCAGCGCCAGTGCCGGAATGAACAACAGCATCGGGAATTCCGGCGGCACGAACTGGGTGACCTGATGATAGACGGGCCCCAGCTTAGGCTCGGCGGGGAACAGCGGCAGAATCCACCCCATGCCGGCCCAAAACAGCCAGTAGACGGCCGCCACGGTGGTCGCGGCCCAACGCTTTTCAGAGGCGCGCGCGATACCGGCCAGGACCAGCGGTATGACCATGCACATCACGCGATAGTAGACGCCGCTATGCATCAGGGCGTGCCACGAGAATTCCATGATCATCAGCATGAGCCCGATCAGGACCACGCCGCCGATGTATAGGAAAAGCCAGTCGAGCTTGCTGCGGAACTCGTCGCGGGCGCGGTTCATCATTCCTAGGATCAGGATCAGCACGCCCGTATTCACCGCCAAGTTGCCCAGAATCAGCAGGACGTGCGGTGGGCTCAGGATCTTGACATCCAGGCCGTAGGCGCTGTGCCACCAATTGTCGAATGGCGCGGAGGCCAGCATGGCCACGCCACCCCAGGCCGCGATAAATGCGCCCAGGGGACCTTCAAATCCCCAGAGCTTCACCGAAGTGCTGCGCAGTTGCGAGAAATTGCCAAAAGTGGTGGCCAGGATCAGGTAACCGCAAGAGATGCCCGCCAGCACGCCGCACAGGTAGATGGCCATGTGGGCCGGCGTCCAGAACGTGTCGCGGCCGATGGAGCGATGCCAGGAGATGTCCCACTGGCCGCCGATCATGGCGGAAGTGACGCCGAGGACGGCGCACCAGACGTACCAAGGCACGCGCTCGACGGCGGAGCGCACGGATGCATTTGCAACGGATGGAAGTGAAGTGGTGGTGGCTGCCATGCTTTCCCTCTTGTACTTTTTTGATTATAGCTTTGTTCTGGGGAATCCGGCTGGGTGGTGGGCTGAACCTTTGGTTGGTTAGAATAGAAGCTCCACTTGATGCTTGAACAACAATTATCGGACCTCGAATCCGCCGCGCTGGCCCGCATCCAAGGCGCCAGTTCGCCCCAGGATCTGGACGCGGTGCGCGTGGAAGTGCTGGGCCGCAAGGGCTCGCTGGCCCAGGTCAGCAAAGACATGAGCAAGGTAGCGCCGGAGGACCGCGCGCGCATCGGCAAGCTGCTGAATGCCACCAAGCAGAAGCTGGAACCGGCCTTCGAGGCTCGTTTGCGCGAATTCGATGCCAAGGCCCTCGAGGAGCGCCTCAATGCCGAGTGGCTCGATCTGACGCTGCCCGCGCCCGGCCCGCAAATGGGGCATCTGCACCCCATCACCCAGATTCAAACCGAAATTGAAAACCTGTTCGTCTCGCTGGGCTTCGCCGTGCTGGACGGTCCCGAAGTGGAAGACGAATACCACAATTTCGATGCGTTGAACATTCCCGCCGACCATCCCGCGCGCGACATGCAGGATACCTTTTGGCTCACCGACGGCAACCTGCTGCGCACCCACACCTCGCCGGTGCAAGTGCGCGGCATGGAGCGCCTGGGGCCGCCGCTGCGCATGATCGCGCCGGGCCGGGCGTTCCGCAACGAAAACGTGGATGCATCGCACGAGCACACCTTCTATCAACTCGAAGGCATGATGATCGACCGCGAAGTTTCCGTGGCGCACTTGATTTACTTCATGAAGACCCTGCTCACCGCCATCTTCAAGCGCGAAGTGACGGTGCGCCTGCGGCCCGGCTACTTCCCGTTCGTGGAGCCCGGCTTCGAACTCGACATTCAGTGCCTGATCTGCGGCGGCCCCGGCTGCCCGGTGTGCAAGCAGAGCGGATGGGTGGAGTTGCTGCCGTGCGGGCTGGTGAATCCGAACGTGCTGCGCATGAGCGGCATCGATCCCGAGGAGTGGAACGGGTTTGCTTTCGGATTGGGGCTCACGCGGCTGGCTATGATGCGGTACGGAATTGACGACATTCGGCTGCTGCAGGGCGGGGATTTGAGGTTTTTACAGCAATTTTAGTGCGCCGGGAGGGCGGCCTGGGAGGCCGCCGCAGGGCGTGCCCAGCATGGGCCTGCCCCACGTCATCATGAAATTTTCCTATAACTGGATTCGCGAATACGTTCCGGGTGCGGACACGCCCGCCCGGCAGCTTGAGCGATTGATCACCATGCGCACGGCCGAGTGCGAGGGCATCGAGGAGACCGGCGAGTTGCTGGCCGAAGCCTGCGGCGCGCTGGTGGAATCGGTGGAACCAATCGCGGGCAGCCACAACGTGAAGGCCACGGTGCGAACTGCGCGCTATGGCGAGAGAGTGGTGGTGTGCGGCGCGCCCAATTGCCGCGCGGGCATGGCGAGTGTGTATGTGCCGCTAGGCAAGAAAGTAATCAACGGTGTGGAAAGCGATGGCATGCTGGCCAGCGGCGCGGAATTGGGCGTCAATCGCGACACTGCGGGTATTCTGGGAACCGATGCGCTCGACGGCTGCGCGCCCGATAACATCATCGAGATCGACAACAAGTCCATCACCCACCGCCCCGACCTGTGGGGGCACTTCGGCATGGCGCGCGAGGTGGCTGCTATCCTGCGCCAGCCACTGCGCGATCCAGTGCAACTCTCGCTCATTCCGGCGGGGCCGGCGGCGATCGGCGTGGCCATTGAAGACCTGGATCTCTGCCCGCGTTACAGCGCGCTGGTGTTCGAGAACGTCACCGTGCAACCGTCGCCGCTGTGGCTGCAATACCGGCTGACGGCCATCGGTCTGAACCCCATCAACAACATCGTCGACATGACCAACTTCATCATGTCCGAGCTGGCGCAGCCCATACACGCCTTCGATCGCGACCTGCTGCACGGCGATACCATCTTCGTGCGGCGCGCGCGCGAGGGCGAGTATTTCCTGGCTTTGAACCAGCAGGATTTCACGCTGAACCCTTCCGACCTGGCGATCGCGGATGCCAAAGGGGCGGTAGCGCTGGCAGGCGTGATCGGCGGCATGGATAGCGCCATCGTGGAAGGCACCAAGCGCATCGTGCTGGAAAGCGCCTGCTTCAACGCGGCGAGCGTGCGCCGTACGTCTTCAACGCTGAAGTTGCGTACGGACGCGTCCATGCGCTTCGAGAAATCGCAGGACCCGGCCAATACCGTGCGCGGGCTGGCGCGCGCCGTCGAACTGCTGCCGGAACTGTCGCCGGGCATCCGGCTGGTGGGCGGTCTGGCGGAGCAGCGCAAGCCCGCGGCGCCGCCTCCGGCGATTCTGCTGCCGATGGACTGGCTGGTCCGCAAGCTCGGCAAGGACGTCGCCCCCGAGGAAGTACGCGATATTCTGGAACGCTTGTCGTTCGGCGTCACCGTTCATGCGCCCGGCATTTTCTCGGTCACCGTGCCCTCATGGCGCGCTACCAAAGATGTTTCGGTAAAGGACGACCTGGTGGAGGAAGTCGGCCGCATGATCGGCTACGATTCGATTGCGCCGCGGCCACCCGCTGTGCTGACCACCGTGCCGCCCTCCAATCCGGAGCGCGCCTTCCATGCGCATGCGCGCGGCGTGTTCGCCGACCAGGGCTTCACCGAAGTCTACAACTACTCGTTCGTGGCCGAGGCGGATGCAGAGGCATTCGGCATGGACCCGGTGGAGCACATGACAGTGGCTAATCCCATCGCACCCAACCAGTCCCTGTTGCGCATGTCGCTGCTGCCGGAACTGCGCGGCAACGTGCTGGAGAACAGCAAGCACTTCGATGCTTTCCACATCTTCGAAATCGGCCGCGAGATCCACAAGCAGCCGCAAGGGCTGCCGCGCGAGATCCCGCACCTGGCCGCGGCGGTCTATAGCAAAGAGGGCGATGGGGCCGCGGGCCTGTTCGAGATGAAGCGCGCCGCCCAGTGCCTGATGCCCGGCGCCGAGGCACGCCCCACCGCGGCCAGGCCGTACGAACATCCGGCGCGCGCGGCGGAGATCCAATGGCGGGGCGCGGTGGCCGGCCGTTTGTTCGAGTTGCACCCCTCCCTCGGCAATGGCCGCACCGCCATGTTGGATCTGGATCTGGCGGTGGTGCAGGCGGCCGCGCCGCACGAGATACGCTACACGCCGATCCGACGCTATCCTTCGAGCAGCTTCGACCTTTCAGTGGTAGCCGGCGAGCGCGAGTTGGTGGGTGACCTGCGCCATAAGCTGGCGGCGCTGGCCGGTCCACTGCTGCAAGCGATCGATTACCAGCGCCAGTATGCCGGTCCGCCGCTGGCGGAGGGGACCAAGAGCGTCTCATTCCGGCTGACGCTGGGTTCGCCGGAACGCACCTTGTCGTCCGAAGAGAAGGACGAGATTCGCGCGCGCCTGATCGACGGTATGCGCGCGCAGGGTTACGATCTGCGGCTGTGAGCACGCGGCGCAGGCAGCCCGGCGGTTGGGTTGGCGACCCGCGCCGCCAGCCCTGCCGCTGGTGCCGCGGCGAGGTGCCCAAAGGCCGCCGCACATTCTGCTCGGCGGCATGCGTACACGAGTGGAAACTTCGCACCGATCCGGGCTATTTGCGCCAGCAAGTTTTCCTGCGCGATGGCGGCGTATGCGCGCAGTGCGGCCTGGACACCGAAGCGTTGCGCAGGGATAAACGCAAGCTGGACTACGCGGCCCGGCGGCAATTCGAGAAGGAGTGGGGACATCGGCGGCATTTGTGGGATGCCGACCATATCGTGCCGGTGGCGGAGGGCGGCGGGGAGTGCGATCTGGGTAACATGCGCACCCTGTGCCTGAAGTGTCACCGGGAGGCCACGGTTGCGCTGCGGCAGCGGCTGCACGAAGGGGTGCGCGGGGGGTAGGGATCTCACGCAACGGCGCCTTCCTGGCTTACGTCAATGCGGTACGGCCGAGAAAGGGAGTATGAACCATCACCCTCGATCTGGACCGCTCGCCGCCTTCGCCGAGGAAGTCCTTGCGCGGGAAGCGAAAGCCGCCGAACCTCCGCGGCGCCGCACCAGTCGGGAATTGATGGATGCTTGCGCCAACATGCGCGGCTGGCTCACGGGTGAGGAAGTCGCCGCGCTCTTCGGCCGTCACCCTCCGTCGGAGTTGGTGCGGCTCCGGCCTGAGCCAAGGGTGGAAAGGGATCACGCCGCGGGCGTCGGGGAAACGGAGAACGGAGTTCGAACTGTGGCTTGAAACCGTGCTTTGGATGGGCATCGGCAACTGATGGGCCGGCCGCTCCATGTGCCCGATGGTCAGATCGCGGCAAGGGTGGCAGCCCTTGTCCCCTCCTCAACCGCCAAGCGGCCGGAGCGCGCAGCGCCCTGAATCGCACCCGCCAAAAACGCATCGGACTGTGCGTTTCCGCACGCCGGCTGAAAATTTTCGTCTTTATATACCTTGACACGTATATGCTGCGTGAGGTATATAAAAAGGGTGGAGTCTGTGTTCGAAGTCATTGCGGAGCCGAACCGCCGCGCGATATTGAGCCTGCTGGTCTCCTCACAACAGTCGGTGGGAGAGATCGAGCGTCAACTTCGCATGCCGCAGACGACCGTGTCAAAGCACCTGCGCGTGCTGCGCGAGGCCGGTTTCGTCGAATCCACGGTGGATGCACAGCGCCGCCTGTACCGGCTGAAACCTGAACCACTGCAGGAGCTGGATGCCTGGCTGGCTCCGTTCCGCCGGTTCTGGTCCGCTCACGTAGATGCTCTCGAACGCCACCTCGACCGCATGGATCAATCCACACCAACGAAAAGGAAGACAAGGAGAGGAAAATGACCGAATCGCAAGCAGTAGGACGGAGAGAATTGGACGCTCATCTTCGTCAGAGCACTGCGCCACTCGCCGGAAAAAGTTTGGCAGGCGCTCCAACCACGCGCGCGGAGGCAACCATGAACATCGCACTTTGGACCGCGCAAGTGTTGTGGGGCGTCTTCTTCAGCGTCACCGGTTTCGGCAAAGTCTTATGGTATAAGCCGGCCCTGTGGAATCAGGCGCTCCATGAAGTGCCCTGGCTTCCCGCGGTGCCGCAGGACCTGATCATGTTCATCGGGCTCTGTGAGTTTCTGGGAGGCGTGGGCCTGATCCTGCCGGCGATCACCGGAGTCAAACCGAAGCTCACGCCGTTTGCCGCCATCGGCCTGACGCTGGTCATGATCCTCGCGGCTGTCTTTCACATCGC
>Ga0302324_100012214_pt1 | contig 17530 bp, 16 predicted proteins | sample Palsa_T0_1_FD_201949 | JGI IMG/M metagenome (GOLD analysis project Ga0302324, IMG submission 201949) | Peat permafrost microbial communities from Stordalen Mire near Abisko, Sweden - Palsa_T0_1 | ecosystem: Environmental > Terrestrial > Soil > Palsa > Peat permafrost | place: Sweden: Abisko...
CGTCCTGCATCTCGTACTCGGTGCGCAAGCGCACCTCAGCCAGCGGGTTGAAGCGCGCGCAGGTGCCGTCGACGGCGGTAGGATCGAACTTCAGGCAACGGCCGTTGAGATCTTTGGTGCGCCAGCCTGCGGTCAGGGCCCAGTTCTCACCTTTAATATCGTGCACCACGACCGAGTGCGGCCACGAGAGCAGCGTCGGAAGGACCAACCCGACGCCTTTGCCGGACCGCGTCGGGGCGAACGCCAGCACGTGCTCGGGGCCGTCGTGCCGCAGGTACTGAACCTTGCCTTGATCGTTCTCCCAGGCGCCGACGTAGACGCCCTGACCCTTGCCGAGCAGGCCGGCCTTTTCGATCTCGTCTTTGGTGGCCCAATGCGCCGAACCATGAAGGTCCGAATGCTCGTGGGCCTTGGCCATCGTGCGCGAGCCGAGGTAGAAGCAGAGGCCCAGCGCAATGAGGATCGCCGTTCCCAGCACGAGCCACTCTTGGGTGAAGATCGAGGTGACGTGAGCGTCGTGAACGTTACGCCACTTGTAGGCGAACACCAGCCCATCCCAGGGCATGTAGATTTCCCCGCCCAGCGACGGCCCGAGCCAGCCTTTGATGCAGGCGGCATTGCCGGAGCAGATCGCTGCGAACCGCGCCACCGTGAACTGGGTCGCGCCCCAGAAGGCAAACATCATCAGGAACACGGCGCTGCCGCCGATTCGCGTAAGGGCGTTGATCGGGTCGGCTTCGCTGGTTCGAATCGAATAGAGTCCGCGGGGGCCGGTAGACTTCGGCATTCGGTCGTTCCTCGGGCGGGAAAGCGAAAAACTGGACGGCGCTAGGTGCGGTCTTAGCGGGTCCCGGCTGATCCGTTCGACGTCGAAGGCGCGCGTCCGTTCGCTGCGGTCGCCTTCAGGTGACTCTTAACCGAGTCGATGCAAAGTATAGCGCAGGCGCCCCTTCATATAAATGGGTCCTTCATCGCGGCGATGGCTGGTTGACTGCTCCAACGGCCCGCAGGATCGTCAGGCCGGTGCGTCGCGGGTGATGCCCCGATCCTGCGCGCGCTCGCGCTCTGCAACGAGCGGCCGCGTTTCGACCCGGCCGTCGGAATGGATTTGCGTCTCGAGTTCCCGGGTCGTATTCGAGAGAGTCGCGTGTCCTTCGCGCCCGATCCGCAGGCCGAAGTGGTCGCCTTCTTTGACCCCCTCGGCGACCGCGTTGAGGGGGTTGGGCTCTTCACGGCCGTCTTGGGTGCGCCGTTGGCTTGGGAAGCTGACCGCCTCGACGCGGCCGGCGGCCTCGTAGCGGATCGTCGTCAAGCCGTCCTGGTGGTCGACGCCCATCACCCCGCCCGAGATCTGCAGGCCCGGTCCTTTGAGCGGCCCTTGGCCGCCGGCCTGGGTATGAACCGCGAGCCCGCCGCCGGACTTGGGGTTGCCGTATCCCGGCGAGTAGGAAGGCAGCTCGGTTTGGGTCTCCAGTCCGAAGCCCTGCGGTTTGACCGGGGCCGGTTCGCCCTTGTTAGCGCTCATGCTTGCTCCCTCCGCGAACCTTCGACCAAGCTCTCGGCAGCGTCCTGGCCCAGGGAGCGCCGCTGGCCGCTGCGTAACTGCGGCAGCGTGCACGTTGTGGGGACGGCGGGCCACGTCGATCACGGCAAGTCCGCGCTCGTCCGCGCGCTTACCGGAACCGAGCCCGATCGCTGGATCGAGGAACGGCTGCGCGGCCTGACGCTGGATCTGGGCTTCGCGCACTTGCGCTTCGAAGACGGGACGGAAGCCGGCATCGTCGACGTCCCGGGCCACGAGCGTTTCCTCCACAATATGCTGGCCGGCGCGGCCGGGATGGAACTGCTGCTGCTCGTCGTCGCCGCCAACGAGGGGCCGCGCCCGCAGACGGCCGAGCACCTGGCGGTCCTCTCGTACCTGAACGTGCGCGCGGCCATCGTCGTGCTCAGCAAGGCCGATCTGGTCGACACGCAAGAACTCGAGTTCTGCCGCGAACTCGTGGGCGAGGCGGTCGCCGGCACCGTCGCGGCCGGCGCCCCGCTGATCGCAGTCTCGAGCGTCACGGGCGAGGGAATCGAGGCCCTGCGCACCGCGATCCATTCAGCGCTGTTCGCTTTGCCGCCGCGCGCGCCCGACGCGCCCGCGTACCTTCCGGTCGATCGCGTGTTCTCGCTGGCCGGCCACGGCACGATCGTGACCGGCACGCTGATGCAGGGCCGGATCGCGCCCGGTGACGAGTTGCAGCTGGCGCCGGCCGCCCGCGCGGTACGCGTGCGCGGACTCGAGGTGTTCGGCGAGAAACGCCAGAGCGTCAGCGGCGGCGCCCGGGTCGCGGTCAACCTGCCGGGCATCGAGACGAGCGAGATCGTCCGCGGCGACGTCCTGGCCAGTTCGCAGTTCGCCGTGCGATCGGACTTCGAGGTGACGTTTCGGCCGCTGCCGATCGCACTCGGCCTGCTCAGACGGCGGACCCCCGTGCGCGCCTACCTCGGCTCGGCCGAGATCCTGGGTACGCTCGCGTTCGAACGGGTGCCCGGCGAGCCGCTGGCGGTCGGCGCGACGCTGCGGCTACGCAAGGCGACGCTGGTCGTGCCCGGAGCGGCCTTCGTCGTCCGGCGCCTATCGCCCAAAACGCTGCTGGGCGGCGGAACGATCGGGGGACCCGCCGTCGCAGCCGCGCCGCCGTCTGAAGACCCGGCCGCTTTAACGGCGCTGCGTGCCGTGCTGCGGGCGGCCGGGCTCGAGGGCCTGAACGCAGCGCGCGCCGGGGCCGCGGCGAACCTGCGCGCAGACCTAGCGGAAGAGCTGCTCGGTTCGCTCGTCGACGAGGGACGGGCGGTTGCGCTCCAGCGGCCCGCGGCCTACGTCGACGGCGACGCCGCAAACGATCTGCTCGAACGGGTGCGCGCGCGGCTGGAGGCGACCGAGCGTGAGGCGCCCTGGGCGGCCGGTGCGACCGGGCTCGCGCTCGCGCGGGCGCTCGGCGTGCCTGAAGCGGTGCTCGCCCGCATGCTCGCCGTCTTCGTCGACGACGGGCGCATCGCGTACCGCACCGGCTACTATGCGACGCCGGGTTTCGTGCCCCAGCTCTCGGCCCAGCAGCGTGCATTCTTCGAACGCCTGACCGCCCCGGGCCCCAGCGGCCCGAACGCGCCGCTCGGGCTGGAAGCGCTGCGCGCCGAGCTGCGCGGCGCGAACATTCCGGGCATCGTGCAAGCCTTCGAAACGTTGCTGGCGAGCGGAGCGCTCGTGCGCGTGGGCGACGCGGTCTATCGCGGCGAGCAGATCGCGGACATTCGCGCGCGGCTCGAAGCGGCGCTGCGCCGCGACAAGCAGATCGCGGTCTCCGAATTCCGCGAACTAGCCGGAACCTCGCGCAAGTTTGCCGTCCCGCTGCTGGAATGGTTCGACGCAGCCGGCGTCACGATTCGCTCGGGCGACGTGCGGGTGTTGCGCCGAACGCCGCGGTAACCGGGCACATGCGCAGCTTCGTCGCGGCCCTCGCGCTGCTCGCACTGCTTGCGGCCGCGCCCGCACCGGGCGCCGCCGCAGCGCGACCGTTACGGCTGGGGCTCGTGCAACAGCCGAACTCACTCGACCCCCTGCACGCCGTCCAGTTCTTCGAAAACTACTTGGCCGAGGCGATGTTCAGCGGACTGTGCGTGATCGACGATCGCGGCGAAGTCGCGCCGGACCTGGCGCGCGAGGTTCCGACGCGCGCCAACGGCGGGATCAGTGCCGACGGCAAGACGATCGTCTACCACCTGCGCCCGGGAGTGCGCTGGCAGGACGGCGTTGCGCTGACCTCGCGCGACGTTGCTTTCACGTTCGCGCTGATGCGCGACCCGAAGACGAATTTTCCCGAGACCAGCATCTACGCGATCGTCGACCGGCTCGAGACGCCCGATCCGCAAACGGTCGTCCTCCGGCTGCGCCAGCCCTGGGCCGACGCTACCTCGGAACTGTTCGTCGACGGCCAGGACGGCGCGATCGTGCCCGAGCACGTGCTGCGGGGAGTCACCGACCTCTCGAAGTCGGCGTTCGAATCGCAACCGGTCGGCTCGGGTCCGTACGCGCTCGGATCGTGGGAGCGCGGTAGCAAGATCGTCTTGCGCGCGAACCCGCTCTACTTTCGCGGCGCGCCGCACATCGCGCGTATCGATATCGAATTCGTGCCCGACCAAAACGTCTTGGCGTTGCGGGTCAAGGACGGCGAGCTAGATTTCTCGCCTCAGGTTCCGGTGCCGTTTGCGGCCCAGCTGCGGGACACGCCGCAACTTCGCGTCCGTGCCGTGCCGGCCTATACGGACGTCGAGCTGGTCTTCGAAACTCGCAACCCGCCGTTCGACGACGCGCGCGTGCGGCGCGCGTTGAGCCTGGCGGTCGATCGCGCGCGCCTGACCCAAGACGTCTATCACGGCTTCGCGGTGCCCGACGACGATCTGGTTCCACCGCAGTCGCCGTTTCACGTTGCCGGCCGTTTCTTCGCGCCCGCCGGGAATTTGGAGGGGGCGCGCCGCTTGCTCGACGGCGCCGGCTGGAAACTCGGCGCCGACGGCCTGCGCCACAAGGACGGCCGGACGCTGTCGTTCGCGTTGACGACGCAGGCCGGTTACGCGGCGATTGCCGGCGACGCGGTGCAACTGCAGGCGATGTGGCACGAGATCGGTGCCGAGGCCGGCATGCGACCGATGCTTTCCAACCTGCTGCTGGCGCAAGACGGCACGCTCGCGAAGGGCGATTTCCAAGTCCTCGTCGCGGGCAACGGCTATGCCGTTTCGCCCGACCGTGCCGATACGCTGACGACCGGCGGGCTGCCGCCCGGCCGAAACTATTCCCTCTACAGCGATCGCGACGTCGACGCCTGGACGGCGCAGGCACGCGTCACCGAGAACGTCGCGGTGCGAAGGGCGCTGTACGCGAAGGTCTCCGAGCGCGTGCGCCGCGACGCGCCGCTCTGCCCGCTGCTGTGGATCGAGCTGGTGTACGTCTACAACGGCGCGCTGCACGGCTTGCGGCCGGAAACCGTCAACTCGGATTTCTGGAACGTTTACGACTGGACGCTCGATCAGTGACGTAGTGCGAGAAGCCCGACCACGATCTCGAAGACGATCAGCAGGATGATGATGATCTCGAGAAATTCGCTGCGCGATGCCTGGGCTTGGTCGGTGAAGAAGTGGTACATCTCGTTGACCGTCTCGAGCTTCGAATCGATCTGCTTCTGCCAGTCCTTGAGACCTAAGCGGCCGCCCGCACCTCGATAGAAGCGCGCGTAGTACGCATCGCCGATGATCTTGAGCGCGTTCGAACTGCGGTCGGTCAGTTCGGCGATGTCGACGATGAGGTAGCGCAGGCGATCGGCCGCATCTTGCGCTTGGCGCCGGCCGAAGCGCCGGGTCGGGCGCTTCGGATCGAGGGCGTAAATTGTGTCGAGTTCGGCGTCGAGGCGTTTGTCGTAGGTGCGCAGTTCGACCAGCTGCGTGTTCGCGAACTCGAGGATGTCGAGCGCGGCCTGCGCGCCCTCGCCGCGATCGTAGACGAATGCGGTGTCCCATTGCACGATTGCGAGGTCGTCGTCGAAGTAGGCGAAGTTCACCCGTAGCGCTTCGCTCGCCTCGGCCTCCATCAGCTGCCGCTCTTCGCACTGCACAAGGGTCGCCAGCTCTCCCGCGTGGGCGCTCAAGAGCTGGGCCGCGTCGAGCGCCGTTTCGAAGGCCTCGACTTCGAACACGAAATAGTCTTCGACCAGGGACTCGTGCGGCTCGTCGAGCGCGGGCCCGATCTCGAGCAGCAGCGCTTCGAGCGCCGCGTTCGCAAGCCGCGGCAGCTCCTGGTCGCCGCGCAGGCGGCGGGTGAACGTGGCGAACTCTTGCCAGGGCCCGGAAAACGGCAGCGTAAGCCGGATCGAGACGACGCCATAGTCGAAGATCTTGGCACGGGCCGCGACCCCGCCCGGCAGCGGGGGAATCGGCGCCAGGACCGGCTGCGTCTCGAACTCGATGAATCCGGACGAGGCTTCGCGCCGCAACTGCAGCGGTGCCCGGGCGACGCCGGCCCCGCCAAGGCTGGCCAGGCGCGCGAGGTCGATCGTGTCGGCGACGTCGTAGACGAAGTAGGCGTGAAAGGCTCCCTCGCGGATGCCGGGCGGGCTGGCCACGCCGGGCGCTTCCCGCCGCGGCGAACGATCTCCGGCGGACGGGGTACAAACGAGCGCACGGCCGGGCGCAACGCTTGCGGCCCGGTTGCGGGTTATGTGGGGTTGATATGAACGCCGAAAAAATGACCGAGCGCGTCAGAGGGGCGCTCAACGACGCATTTAGCCTCGCGCTTCGCGAGCGCAATCCGAGCGTGGAACCCGAGCACGTCTTGAGCGCTTTGCTGGCGCAGGATAACGGCGTCGCGGGCGCGCTCGTCACCAAGGCTGGTTCCGATCTCGCGGCGCTCGAGGCGAACCTCGATGCGGCGCGCGCGAAGTTGCCCCGGTTGACCGGTTCGGGCGACGTGCAACCGCAGTTCTCGCCACACGCCACCCGGATGCTCGTGCAGGCTGGCGACGAGGCAAAGAAGCTGAACGACGAGTACGTCTCGGTCGAGCATTTGCTGCTGGCCCTCCTCGATGACGGCGCGGGCGTCGGGCGGCTGTTGCGGGCGGCCGGTCTGAATCGCGACAAGCTGCTGGTCGCGCTGCGCGACGTACGTGGCAACCAGCGCGTCACCACGCCCAATCCCGAGGGCACGTATCAGTCGCTCGAGCGCTACGGCCAAGACCTCACGCGCCTGGCCGAGCAGGGGAAGCTCGACCCCGTCATCGGGCGCGACGACGAAATCCGGCGCGTCGTTCAAGTCCTCTCGCGCCGCACCAAGAACAACCCCGTTCTGATCGGCGAGCCCGGCGTTGGAAAGACGGCGATCGTCGAAGGTCTCGCCCAGCGCATCGTGCGCGGCGACGTGCCCGAATCGCTCAAGGACCGGCGCATCATTTCCCTCGACATGGGCGCGCTGATCGCGGGCGCCAAATACCGCGGCGAATTCGAAGAGCGGCTCAAGGCGGTCCTCAAAGACGTGCAGTCGTCGGAAGGTTCCGTTCTGCTGTTCATCGACGAGTTGCACAACGTCGTGGGCGCGGGCCGGAGCGAGGGCTCGATGGACGCGGGCAACCTGCTCAAGCCGATGCTGGCGCGTGGCGAACTGCACCTGATCGGGGCGACGACCCTGGACGAATATCGCCAGCACATCGAGAAGGATGCCGCGCTCGAGCGGCGCTTCCAACCGGTGTTCGTCGACCAGCCCAGCGTCGAGGATACGATTTCGATTCTCCGCGGGCTGCGCGAGCGCTACGAGTTGCATCACGGCGTGCGGATCAAGGATTCGGCCCTGGTCGCCGCGGCCGTGCTGTCGAACCGCTACATCTCCGACCGCTTCTTGCCGGACAAGGCGATCGACCTCGTCGACGAGGCCGCAGCCAAGTTGCGCACCGAGATCGATTCGATGCCGCAGGAACTGGACGAAGCGTCGCGCCGCATCATGCAGCTCGAGATCGAACGTGAAGCACTGCGTAAAGAGGACGACGCGGCCTCGAAACAGCGCCTCGACCGGATCGAGAAAGAGCTAGCCGAATTGCGTTCGCAAACCGACGGCGTCAAGGCGCGCTGGCAAGCGGAGAAAGAAGCCGTTCAGCAGTTGCGCAGCCTACGCGAAGAGATCGATCAAACCAAGATCGAGATCGAACGCGCCGAACGCCAGTACGACCTCAACAAAGTCGCCGAGCTGCGTTACGGCAAACTGGCCGGCCTCGAAGGGCGGCTGAAAGCTGCCGAGTCGGCACTCGGCAGCGACGGTAAGCCACGGCTGCTCAAGGAAGAAGTCGACGAAGGCGACATTGCCGACGTCGTCAGCCGTTGGACCGGCATTCCGGTTTCCAAGCTGCTCGAAGGCGAGATGAAGAAGCTCCTGCGGCTCGACGAAGTGCTGCACAAGCGCGTGATCGGTCAAGACGAAGCGGTGACGGCGGTGGCCGAGGCCGTGATCCGCTCGCGCAGCGGCCTGTCCGATCCGAACCGGCCGATCGGTTCGTTCATCTTCCTCGGTCCGACGGGCGTCGGGAAGACCGAACTCGCGCGCGCACTAGCGTCATATCTCTTCGACGACGAGCGGGCGCTGATCCGCATCGACATGTCGGAGTACGGCGAAAAGCATTCGGTCTCGCGTCTGATCGGCGCTCCGCCCGGTTACGTCGGCTACGACGAGGGCGGCCAGCTTACCGAAGCCGTGCGCCGGCGCCCGTTCTCGGTCGTGCTCTTCGACGAGATCGAGAAGGCTGCGGCCGACGTCTTCAACGTGTTCTTGCAGATCCTCGACGACGGCCGCCTGACCGACGGTCAGGGCCGCACGGTCGATTTCAAGAACACGATCCTGATCATGACCTCGAACATCGGCAGTAACCGCATCCTCGATTTCTCGGGCCACGGTGCCGCCGAGTACGCGGTCATGCGGGCGACCGTGCTCGACGAGCTGCGGCGCCACTTCCGGCCCGAGTTTCTCAACCGGGTGGACGAGATCGTGGTCTTCACCGCGCTCTCGCAAGAGCAGCTCGAGCGCATCGTCGACATCCAGATGGACCGCTTGCGCCAGCGCCTCGCCGACCGCCGCATCGAGCTGGAACTGAGCGAAGGCGCACGGCGCCACCTCGTCAAGGTCGGCTACGATCCGGTCTACGGAGCGCGCCCGATCAAGCGTGCGGTCCAACGCGAACTCGAAACGCCGCTCGGGCGCAAGATCCTGGCGGGCGAGATTCACGACGGCCAACACGTCTTGGTCGAGTACGACGAGAACCGCGGCGAGCTGACGTTCGCAGTCGGCCTGCCGAGGTTCCCGCAGCTCGAACCGATCTAACGCGATGAAAGCGCTTCGATTCGAAAAGTTCGGCGGTCTCGACGTGCTCGAGGTCGCCGAACTGCCACGTCCGGTGCCCCAAGCCGGTGAAGTCCTGGTCGCGATTCGCGCGGCATCGATCAACCCGAGCGACGTCAAGAACGTCGCCGGCAAAATGGAGGGCACGACCCTGCCGCGCACGCCGGGGCGCGACTTCGCGGGCTTCGTCGCGGAAGGCCCGCCCGGGCTGCGCGGGCTCGAGGTCTACGGTGCGGGCGGCGACATCGGCTTCACCCGCGACGGCTCGCACGCCGAGTACATCGTGGTTCCCGAGGACGGCGTAGCCCGCAAGCCCGCGAACCTTTCCTTTGAAGAGGCGGCCGCGGTCGGCGTGAACTTCGTCACCGCTTGGGCCGGCCTCAACGACGCAGTTCACCTCGGTCCGGGCGAGACCGTGTTCGTGACCGGCGCTGCCGGCGGTGTCGGAACGTCCGTCGTGCAACTCGCGCGCTGGATGGGCGCCACCTCGATCGGGGTCGACGTTGTCAAGCAGACGTTTCTGCCCGACCACCTGCGGGCCGATTTCAACATGACGACTTCGGAAGACGTGCTGGCCGGCGTGCAGCGCGCGACGGGCGGTCGCGGCGCCGACGTCGTGTATGATACCGTCGGCGCGCCGCTCTTCGAGACGAACCTCGCGGTGCTCGCGCCGGGCGGCCGCTACGTGCTGATTTCGTCGGCGGGCGAGCGACGCGTGAGCTTCGATCTGCTCGACTTCTACCACAAGCGGCTGGTGCTGGCCGGGGTCGATTCGCGGGTGCTCGACACGCGCGCTTGCGCGCGGACGCTCGACCGTTTGCGCGCCGGCTTCGAGACTTCGCGCTTGCGTCCGCCGCGCATCGCCCAACGCTTCGCGATCGAGGACGCCAAGCGGGCCTACGAAGCCGCGAGCGGCGCGGCGGGCGGAAAGATCGTCCTTACGGCTTCGGCTTACTGAGCTTGCCGGTAGCGCTTTCGTACGCGCCGTAGAACGGAAGATCGGCAGGCGTCCGGTAGCGGGCGATCGTGATTGCGTCGGCCGGCGGCACGGCCCCCTGGCCGTCGTGCCCCGTCAAATCGACCGTCTGGATCAGGTCGTGGGCCGGCACGTCCGCATCGCGATCGAAATACTGCGTGTGGCGCCACTCCTGCGAGGCGTCGGGGTCGATCGTGTCGGCCGTCGCTCGCGAGAGCTGGCCGCCGATGAAGCACCAGGCGTCGGTCCGCGTGCGCGGCGTGACGGTCGAATGGTGTGCGACGCTGGCCGTGAATATGGCAGCGCCTTCGCGCACCGTAGCGAACTCGTCGCCGTGAAAATCGGTCCGCGCCTCGACGTGTTCCTCGAGGGCGGGGCTCGAGGGCTGCCAGGGGCCGAAGGCGCCGGTTTCGTCCGCGAGCCGGATCAGATAGGCGACGCTACGCGTCGTGGTGCCGGCGGTGGCGGGCGTGCAGACCTTGTCGATGCCCGTCGCCAGCGCCGAGTACGCGGGCTGCGACGGCGCGGCCCCGGCGGCGCGCGCGAACGTGAGGCACAAGCATGCGACGGCCGCGATGCGGCCGAAGGGAAGCGGCATGGTAGCCGGTTTTGCAGAGTCGGTTGGATATCTTGCGGCCGTGCTGACGACGGGATCGTTCGTACCGCAGGTGGTCAAGGTCGTGCGAACGCGCGATACGCGCTCGATTTCAGCGCTCGCCTACCTTGCTTTGTGCGCCGGCGTGGCGTTGTGGCTCGTCTACGGCCTCGCGCTCTCGAGCCCCCCGATCGTCGCAGCGAACGCCGTCACCCTGCTGCTGGCGGGCACGGTGCTGCTCTATAAAGTCCGCTTGGGCTGACGCGGCTCCGCTAGGCCAGCGCCTTTTCGCGCTTGCGGTTGCGGAGGCGATCGGTTTCGCCCAGCAGGCGCTTGCGCAGGCGAATGGACTTCGGCGTCACCTCGACCAGTTCGTCGTCTTCGATGAACTCGATGGCGCGCTCGAGCGACATCTCCTCGGGCGGCGAGAGTTTCGTGCTGTCGTCGGAGCCGGACGCGCGCATGTTGGTGAGCTTCTTCGCGCGCACGACGTTGATCGCGATGTCCTTGTCGTCGTTGGCGCGCCCCACGATCATGCCTTCGTACACCTCGACGCCGTCGCCGATGAAGAAGCGGCCGCGCGCTTCGAGCCCGACCATCGCGTAGGATGTCGTCGTCCCGGTGTCGCTGGTTACGAGCGCTCCGACGTTGCGGCCCGGCAGTTCGCCGCTCCAAGGCTGATGGTCGTAGTAAGTGTGCGACATGACGGCCGTGCCGCGCGAGAGCGTCAGCAGTTCGCCGCGCAGCCCGAAGATCGCGCGCGTCGGCATCGTGTATTCGAGCCGGCGCGAATCGCCGATGTTGAGCATGTTCGACATCTGAGCCTTGCGTTTGCCGAGCGCCTCGATCACGGCGCCGGCATAGTCGTCCACGACGTCGATCACGACGTACTCGACGGGCTCGAATTTTTGCCCGTCCCGTTCGGTGATGATGACTTGCGGCTTCGAAACGGCAAGCTCGTAACCTTCGCGGCGCATCGTCTCGATCAGGATCGAAAGATGCAGCTCGCCGCGCCCGCGCACCTCGAAGGTGTCCGCGCTGTCCGTATCTTCGACGCGCAGCGCGACGTTGGATTCGAGTTCGCGCATCAACCGTTCGCGGATCTGGCGCGAGGTCAGATATCTGCCTTCTTTGCCGGCGAACGGCGAGGCGTTGACCATGAAGAACATCGAGACCGTGGGTTCGTCGACGGCGACCGCGTGCAAGCCCTCGGGCGTCTGCGCGTCGGCGATCGTGTCGCCGATATTGAGGCCGTCGATGCCCGAGACGCAGACGATATCGCCGGCACTGGCTTCGTCGACTTCGATTCGCTCGAGGCCGGCGAACGTGAGCAGCTTCGTCAGCCGCAGCCCGGTCTCGATCGTCCCGTCGCGCGTGACCTTGGCGATCGGCGCGTTCAGCTTCGAGGAGCCGCGAAAGACGCGCCCGATGCCGATGCGGCCGACGTATTTGTTGTGATCGATCGCCGAGACGAGCATCTGAAACGGCCCGTCCTCGGCCGGCGCCTCCGGCACGGCCTTCACGATCGTTTCGAACAGCGGCTCGAGGTCGGCACTGCCGTCGTCGAGCGCGCGTTTGGCGATGCCGAGCTTGGCGTTGGTGTAGACGACCGGGAAGTCCGCCTGTTCGTCGCTCGCGCCCAATTCGATGAAGAGGTCGAACACTTCGTTGACGACTTCGCTCGCGCGCGCGTCCTTGCGATCGATCTTGTTGATGGCGACGATCGCTTTGAGGTCGAGTTCGAGCGCTTTGCGCAGCACGAAGCGCGTCTGCGGCATCACGCCCTCGGCCGCATCGACGAGCAGCAATACGCCTTGCACCATCTGCAAGACGCGCTCGACCTCGCCGCCGAAATCGGCGTGGCCGGGCGTGTCGACGATGTTGAACTTGTAGTCGCCGTGCCGGACCGCGGTGTTCTTGGCGAGAATCGTGATGCCGCGTTCGCGTTCGAGCGGGTTCGAGTCCATCACCCGGGTCGTCATCGTCTGGCCTTCGCGGAAGACGCCGCTCTGCTTGAGCATGGCGTCGACCAGCGTCGTCTTGCCGTGGTCGACGTGTGCGATGATGGCGATATTCCGGATGTCAGGGCGCGTCTTCACGCATATAAGTGTAACACGCCTGTGAAGGGAGCACGCCCGGCCGCGCTGCGCCGGGCTGCTATAAAGGTCGCTCTACGTGCCGAAGCGCCGTTGCCGGCCCGCGTAATTGTGCAGGGCCGCGTGCAACATCGCGGCGTCGAAATCCGGCCAGTGGACGGGCGTCGACCAGAGTTCGCTGTAGGCGATCTGGTAGAGCAGGAAGTTCGAAACGCGCAGTTCGCCGCCGGTGCGGATCAAGAGGTCGGGATCCGGCAGGCCGGCCGTGTAGAGATACTTCGAGAGCACGTCGTCGTCGATCGCTTCCATACCGAGGCGACCGAGTTGGACGTCGATCGCGAGCGCTCGCATCGCGTCGCATAGTTCGCTGCGCGCCCCGTAGTTCAACGCCAAGTTCAGCAGCATCCCATCGCATGCGGCGGTTGCGTCCACCAGGACGTCCAGCGCGGCCTTGGTCGCGGACGGCAGCGCCTGCGTTCGCCCGATTGCCCGGACGCGTACGTTTTGCGCTTGCAGCGCCTCGGCTTCGCGCAGCGCGAACACGCGCACCAGGTCCATCAGCAGCGCGACCTCAGTCTCCTCGCGCTTCCAATTCTCCTCCGAGAACGCAAACACGGTGAGGATCTCGAGCCCGGCTCGCGCTGCGGTCCGAACCGCTTCGCGCAGTGCCGTTGCGCCCGCACGATGTCCCTCGACGCCCGGCAGGCCGCGTTCGCGCGCCCAGCGCCGGTTGCCGTCCATGATGATCGCGACGTGCCGCGGCAGTGCGGCCGGCACGCTTGGAAGCGGGTTGCGTTCGATCATGAGGTCGCCAATCGCAGCGCCGAGGAGTTCGAGCGTTCGGGTTCGCTTTCGTTGACCGCACGCACGACGGCTTCGAGCGCGTCGATGTAGGCGAGGAAACGCTCTCTGCCGGAGTTCGTGATGCGTACGATCGTCGTCGGGCGGCCTTGACCGCGGACGCGCACGAGGTCGACGACGCCGGTCTCTGCGAGCACGTGGAGGTGACGGTTCAGGTTACCGTCCGTGAGCGCGCATGCGTCCTGCAACGCCTTGAAGCTCATGCCGTTCGGGTTCGCGATCAGGCACGTGCAGACGGCGAGGCGCCCGCGTTCGTGGAAGATGCGTTCTAAACCCTCGTACGCGAAGGGGGCTGCGGTTTTCACGGGGGTGTAATCCTTTCGTGGTCTATATCGGCACGCACGATCGCGCCGATGACGATTTGGCCGATTCCGAACGCGGCCGGCATGATCCACCACGCAAGCGGGTGGATGTTGGGAGCGAGCAGCAAGACGGCGGCGGCCGCGCCGAAGGCGACCGCGACGAGCACGACGTCGCGCGGCACCATCGCGCGCGACGCGAACAGCCCGAGCGCATAGGTCGCGCACCACATGCCGGGCAAGAGGTCGTCGAGCCCGCGCAGCACGAGCGCGAGCGTGATGACGCCGCCGGCTGCGAGGGCCGGCAAGATACTCATACCGACGGTGCGGAATTGCACTCCCGCCTGCTCGCCGCGATTGCGCGCGCGCCAGGTCACGATCGCACCGTAGTTGATCGCGAGCGCCAAGCCCAAACAGGTCAGCCAAATCTCGAGGTAGATCTGGCGCGCCGCGGGCGTCGCCGGCGCGGGCACGATCAGCGCTTGCACGACGCCGGCCGCGATCGCCACCACGCCGCTCGCGAATGCGGCCGTCCCGGAGTAGCCGTCGAAGCGCTGCACCGTCGCGAGGCGCACCCGCACCTCGGCGAGGTCCGCTAGGGCCTGCCGAACTTCCATGTAGGGCATACTTTGCGCTACAAAGTAAAAACCCTGCCAAGGCGGGCCTGCGCCTAGAACAGCTTGGTCGTGTCGATGAGGATGGTGACCGGTCCGTCGTTGACCGACGCGACGGACATCGTCGCCCCGAAGGCGCCGGTCTCGACCCGCGGCCCCAGCGCCCGCAGCGCCGCTACAAACCGTTCGTACAGCGCGCGCCCGTGCTCGGGCGCGGCGGCTGCACTAAAGGAAGGGCGGCGACCACGGCGGGCATCTCCAAGCAGCGTGAACTGCGAGACGACCAGCACCGCGCCGCGCGCCTCGGCGAGGGACCGGTTCATGGCGCCCTGCTCGTCGCGGAAAACGCGCAACTCGACGATCTTCTTTGCCAGGCTTTCGGCGTCGGCACCGCCGTCCTCGCGCGCGACGCCGAGCAGCACCAGCAAGCCGTCGCCGATCGCGCCGACTGTCTGGCCCTCGATGCTGACCGCGGCCGAGGTTACGCGCGTTACAACCGCTCTCAGCTAGCGCTCAGTCGCTGAAATCTTCAACGATGACGACCTCGCCGTCTACCGGAACGGCGGCAATGCCGACGTGGGCGTAGTGCGGTTCGAGCAGGTTCGAGCGGTGCTCCTTGGAGTTCCAGAGCGCTTCGGCCGCGGCGCGAGCATCGACGTCGAGCGCGAGATTTTCACCGGCGTAACCGAAGCGGTAGTGCTTTTCGCGCATGCGGTCGAACGGCGAGCGTCCGTCCGGCGTGAAGTGAGCGAAGTAGTGGTGCTCGATCATGTCGACCGCGTGCTCCCAGGCGATCCAGCAAAGCCGCCCGTCGAGTCGCAGCGTCCGCTCGTGGCGCGCGGCACGCGCGGCATTGATGGTGCCCAGCAGCAGGACGACGTTGCCCTCTTCGGACGCCGCCGTCCCAGCGGGCAGCAGCGGTACGAGAGCGACTGCGGTCAGCAGGCTGCAGAGAAGGCGAAGACGAGGAGTGCGGCCTTTGCTCAAATCCAATTCGTCCGTAATACCCCAGGAGTGCAACGAGCCCAGAGATGGGCCGGCTAGAGCCCGCTTTACCCAGTTCTTCCTGCCTAAACGCGGGACGCCACCAAGGTTTGGGGAGCGGGCTATTAATAACAGCGCGGGTGCGGCGGTCGCTTGAACAGCCGAGCGTACCGCCGTTCGCCCTTCTGCATTTGGCCCCTGTTGCCGGCGCCGTCACCTGCGACGCGCAAAAGCGATCCGCCCGAGGACGTGGACGAGCCTAGGCGGGGCGGGGGCTCTCCGCGTTGACCGAGCGCCGGGCCACCCGTCAGGCTCCATCTTTGACGTCGCGACCGTCGCCTCGGCCAGCAAACCCTTCTTCGAAGAGATGTGCACCAAGAGCTGAAAACAGCTCAACCAGGATTCGCCGACGCCTTCTACGCGATCGGGGCTTCGGGGATCCTCACGGCTCCGCTCGACGTCGCGCGTCGCGCCGGCACCGCGCGCCAGCCGTAGCTCGCGCGATCACTTACGGCGTCGTCTGGGCCTTGAAGACGTACGTCCCCGCGACCGGAGCGCAGTTTTGCATCGCCGGAGCAAAGGTACCCTTCTTCGCCGCTACGACAACGGCTCGATCGAAAGCCGTGTTGCCACGCGCTTTGATGACCGTCGCGCTTTCAACCTTACCCGCTGGAGAGACGTGTATGCGCAATAGGGTCACCAAGCCGTTCGGCACCTGTCCCGGCGGATTCGGAGGGGGACCGGTGACGTAACGAACACCGGAGGAGTGGCACGCGGTCGTTGCGACGACGTTCGTTGCGATCGCCGCCTCCGGTGCAAACGCAATCGCCGCAGAAAACGACTGGAGCGTGAGCGCGATGGTTGAGAGCACGAGCGTAAATCCTCCGAGAGTGCCCGTCTATGACGCCGCGCCCGACAGACTCAACCGCCGCAGCCGGCCTGCGGGTTTTGCCGCGCTGCGGCCGCGAGGCGCGTGTCGTTAGCAACGAGCTGGGCCGCCACGTCTTGGGGAACTCCGCGCTGGGTGAACGCGCACGTGGAAACCGGACCGTAGATGTTGCTCGAGTAGGTTTGGCCGATGTCCGGTTGCCACGCTCCGGGCGCCTGGGAAGCGCCGACGCCGATGGATTGGAAGAAGTCGCTCTCAACGCGATAACTCTCCGCGACCGTGTGCTGTCTCTACTAAATCCCGAGCGCCCGGCCTTTTCACTCTTAGACCCTGTCATCCAAACCGAAAGGGGAAACCCATGAAAACAGACTCGCGCCTCAAGAGGCGGGGCGACAAGAACGGCAAGGACCTATGGACGGCCGTGTTGCCGCTACCACGCGGGTGCGATGGCGTGCGGCGGCAACGCCCTAGTAGCTGACCTGTTTCATCGGGGCGCGAGAACGACACTGCCGGACTACGGCGCCACGCCTAATAGGATGAGGGGAACGCCAGGCACGCCACGGCCTTCACGAACTAGATTGTGTCGGCGATAGCGGCGGCCTGGTCGGCTACATATTGCTCTAGGATGCTCTTTGAGCTTCCGTCTTTCGCGGAGCGTTTCGTTCCCTTTTCGTACGCCTTATCTAAGGCATACGGGGGCGATGTGACTATTAGGTTCATGCTCTCGTCCGGGAGACGACGCATGAACTCAAGATTGTTTCCCCGCCCCATTCCGACGTCGCAGTCTGTCTCAAGAAGTCGGATAGCAGCCCTTGCCACCTGACACGCTCCTTCTGCGGTGTTTCGCAGTCTTCGTGCGGAAGCCCACATCTTGTGGGTCACTCCGGCTCGGGATACGAGGATGTGGCCCAGTGCCTCCTATTCGAACATTTGTTCGGTAGGTCTGTTAGGCCGCGGTGCGGCCGGGAGCCGTGTCGGTCGACTTCGGGATCACACGAATCGCCTCCGCGATTCTGGAAGAGCTTCCTACGTTAGCTCGTGGTGTCCGCCGCGGGCCAACACGCGACGAACCTGGACAGGATTCCAAGGGCGACCACGACGTGTCAAATATCCCGCGTCTGTCAACTGAGCCGCGATTTTTTGAAGAGACATGCCGGACGTTCGTAGGTCGCTTATGCGTTCGGTAAGGTCCGAATAGGCCTCGTCAGCGTACTTTCGATGCGAAACGCCGGCTTGTGTAGCGCCCTTGGCGCGCGACCTGGCTGTTAGGTTCCTGCAACGCGGCAAAGAGGCGCCTAATAGGCC
>Ga0302324_100012215_pt1 | contig 17530 bp, 13 predicted proteins | sample Palsa_T0_1_FD_201949 | JGI IMG/M metagenome (GOLD analysis project Ga0302324, IMG submission 201949) | Peat permafrost microbial communities from Stordalen Mire near Abisko, Sweden - Palsa_T0_1 | ecosystem: Environmental > Terrestrial > Soil > Palsa > Peat permafrost | place: Sweden: Abisko...
CGTCGCGCGCGAGGCGGCTTCCCCGCTTTGGTTCGAGGCTTCACCCATTACGGCGATTACAACGTCGGCCTGATTCGCAGCGGCGACCGCTTGGTCGATGGATCGCTGGGATTCAGCCGGGGTTGGTGCGGGTTTCTGCTTTTTGCCGAGGAGCTGATCGAGAAACGAAGGATAGTCGCGTTGTAATCCAGGTGCACTGACGACGGAGATCTGAACGCCAGGACCCAATTTATTCTTCAGACCCGCCGCAACGGTGACGACGTGGTTCCTGGGAACGTCGCTGAAGAGACCTTCGACGGTCCAGCCGCCTTCGATGTCCGCGGCGTCATCGGCCAGCGGGCCGATCACGGCCACTTTCTTCAGATTTCTCCCGAGCGGCAGCGCGTGGTTTTCATTTCGCAGCAAAACCATCGAGCGCGCGGCAAGCCGGCGTTCGAGACCGCGGCTGGATGGGCGGTTCAGCACTTCGTCCACTTTCGTTTCGTCGGCGTAAGGATGCTCGAAAAGGCCGAGGCGAATTTTCGCTTCGAGGATTGGGCGCACGGCACTGTCGAGTTGGGAGGACGAGATTTTTCCGGCGGCGACGAGCTTCGGCACGTTCTTGATGAGGGTGTAACTGGCCATGTCCATGTTGAGTCCGGCGGAGATGGCGCGATACGCGGCATCCTCCGGATCCGACGCGAAGCCGTGCGTGACAAGTTTGCCGACAGCCTCCGCGTCCGAAACGACGAAACCCTGAAAGCCCCATTCGTCGCGGAGAATATCGCGCAGCAGGAATGTGTTGCCGGAGGCGGGCACGTCGTTCAGATCCATATAGGCGCTCATGACACTACCAGCTCCTTGCTCGACGGCTGCATGGAAGGGCGGCAGGTAGACATTGCGCAGAAGCACTTCGGGGATGTAGGAGGAATCGTAATCGCGGCCGCCATCGGCAGCGCCGTAGCCGGCGAAATGCTTCACGCAGGCGAGCAGGCTCGCGGGCCCGAGTTCGCTGCCCTGAAATCCGCGAACTTGCGCGCGGGCCATCGCCGCGCCGAGATACGGATCTTCACCAGCGCCTTCGACGATGCGGCCCCAGCGGGCGTCGCGGGCGATGTCGACCATCGGCGCGAACGTCCAGTTGATTCCGGCGGCGCGTGAATCTTCGGCAGCGACGCGCTGCGCTTGTTCTTCGACGGAAGGATCCCAGGAGGAGGCCATGGCGAGCGGCACAGGAAAGACGGTGCGATAGCCGTGGATCACGTCAAAACCAAAAAGCAGCGGTACGTGCAACCGCGAACGGTCCACCGCGATGTGCTGCAGGCGATTGAGTTCCTTTACGTCAATTTGCCAGAGGATCGAGCCGACTTGTCCTTTCGCGATCGATTCGTCAGAGGCTTTCGTGATGATTTGCTGCAAGGAAATTCCCGCGCCCTGATTGAGCTGACCGGCTTTTTCGTCGACGGTCATTTGGCGAAGCAGCGCATCGGCGCGTTGGCGGACGGTTTGCGAGGCGTCACTTGGCGCGGCGGATTGAGGCTTGAGGACACCGGGCAGGACCGAGATTATGACGAGTGCCAGCAGAAACGGAACAACGGGTCGAAGTTTCACGGGCGCGCACCCCTGGAGGAACACGGAGGGGATTGTACATCCATTTATTGATATTGCCCGTTCAGGCGAGGGAGACGCAGATTCTCGTCTTGAGCCTTGGACGGTTCGCTCCGGCGCGTGAGCCTATTTGGATGGCGTGGGGGCGGGCGCAGAGTTAGCCGCGGGAGCCGGGGTTGCGGGTGGCTGCATTTCGCGGGCGTGGGCGATTAGCTTTTTCAGTTTGCCTTCGATCGAGGCATCGCCGATGTGTTCGTCCTGGAGGACGCCGTCGGCATCGATTGTGAAGGTGTGCGGGATGGCGGTCACGCTGAACATTTTTGAGATGGGGCCGGTGAAACCGCCGTCGCGATATTGCGACCAGGTCATCTCGTTCTTGGCGACGAATTCCTTCCACTTCTGCTCGTCGGCATCGAGGCTCACGCTGAGGACGACCAGCGGCTGACCCTGAAATTTCCTGGCCATATCGCGGATGTGCGGCAACGCTTCACGGCACGGCCCGCACCAGGTGGCCCAAAAATCGATGAGTACGACTTTTCCTTGCAGGTCGTCCATGGAAACGCGCTGACCATCGAGCGTGGTGATGGCGAAAGCGGGCGCCATGCGGGCGCGCGCCAGTTCGGGATTGCTGATGTAGCGCAGCGCGCGCTGGCGATTGGGATCATCGGCCGGCCGCATTTTTGCGTACTGATCGAAGCGGGCTTTCGCGGCGTCGTCCTGGTGGAGTTGAGCGAGCAAGCGGCCATCGAGGAAAATCGCTTCGGGGAAATTCGCGATCGCGGCAAGCGCTTTGGTGACTTCGTCGTGGGCGTGGGAGAAACATTCGTCTTTGTGTTTTTGCTGGCCTTCATTCATGAGCACCAGGGCGAATTGGTAGTGCGATATGGCGGTGTCTTTGTCGCCTTGGGCTTCGGCGATCTCCTCTTCGGCAGCGAACTCGGCGGTTTTCCAATCGCCAAACTCGACCGCGTATTTGATCATCTGTTTCTGGCAGGCCTGGCAGTGGCCGCCGTCCTGCTTGTCGGCTTTCTTGAAACTATCGAGAGCGGCTTGGGTGTCTCGCTGGCGCAAATATTGCTGGGCTTCTTTGTAGGTCTTCTGAGCCTTTTCGTTGGCGGGGCCGTCGGGCTTATCTTGCGCGAAGGCGGGGATAGGAGCGAGAGAGCACGCCAGGACCAGGGTAACGAGCGCAATTCGCATGAGAACCTCCGGCAGCGGGATGGACGGCCGCTGCTTAATCGTAAAGAGCGCGAGTGGCCTGGGATCGAATTCTGTGCCGCTGAACTGCGATGTCAACTGGCGTAGCTGATATCATCCGGACGCGTGATTCGTCAAGCATAACCATGGGACGAATCTTTAAGGGGAGTTTCACAGTCGCTAGGTTTAGAAAGTGAAGTTGAACGATATTCCCAACTGCTTCAGCAAGTAGCTCGTTCTCCCAAAAGGTTGAAATAAATTTCGTAGTGCTCCCCGTGGGGGAATAATTCCCTAGGGTTGGGCGAGTAAGCGTGGTATATTTGAGTTGCGTTTGTTGCTCTTGTAACACCTTTGGAATCGATTGAAGGGGCTGCAAGGTTACTTGCGGCCTCTTTTGCGTTACGGCTGGAGGCGGTCGAGAAGTAGCAAATAGCTTAAAAAGAAGGAAGTACATCAGTGAGAGAACAAGGAACAGTAAAGTGGTTCAATGCCAGCAAGGGATTCGGATTCATCCAGCGCCAGTCCGGCGAGGACGTTTTCGTCCACTTTTCGGCGATTCAAGCGGAAGGTTATAAGTCGCTGAACGAAGGCCAAGCGGTTGAGTTCGAAGTCACCCGTGGACCGAAGGGTCTGCAGGCAGCGAACGTTACCAGCCTCTAGTCGAATGGGGCGAGCCGGCTTTGGCCGGTTCGCCCTTTTTTTTCGCGCCGAAAGCTTTCCGAGCATTTTTCCGGCCACAGTTAATTCGTACTTATCGCTTTGATCCGAGGAGCCCCGTTGAAAGCACTTCCTGAAGGGCAATACATCAAGCACTTCCAGTACGGCTTGGGCGTGGTTACGGAATCAGACAACGACCGAACATCCATCGATTTCGACCTGCACGGGCCCAAGAAATTCGTGACCAGCATCATGGTCGTCGAGCAGGCCGAAGGAACGCCACCAAAGCGCAAGCGCGCCAAGCGCGTAAAGAAGGTTGCAGCGGTGATTGCGGCGGCGGAACCGGTTGCCGCGGGAAAATGAGCAACAATAACAACAGCGTGATCGTGCAGTTCGTGGGATTCGAAGTGAAGGAGCGCGGCCGCGAGTATACGTTTACTGTACGCGAAACCGCGACCGAGCCGCGTGAGTTCACGCTGTCGATTCCCAACGAGGCTTTCAATTCCCGGCGCGTACGTTTTCAGGATGCGCCGGATATCTGCTCGCACCGGCTGCATCTGGAACTGGCCGCGACGGAAAATCATCCCGCGCTCACGCATTTCGATCTGACGGACGCGGAACTGGAAGCGTACCGCACGTCCCACATGCAGAAGCCCCCGAAGTATCCTTACGCGCCGAAGAAGGAAGAGCAGGACGCGTAGTAATGTTGTACCCCCAATCAATTTCAGCGCCTCGATAACGCCTCAATCGAAGAGAGATCCTTCGCTCCGCTCAGGATGACGGCAAGAGCTTTTGCTTGCGCGGCGCCACGTTTGCACGCGCGCGCGAAACCGACCTGAACTACGCGAGTTTGGTGGTGACGGCACGGCGGGCGGCGAGCGAAATCATCAGGCGCGAAACGCCGCTGAAGAAAATGCTGATGCCGACGAGCGTCCCGATGGCCCATTCGGTGTTGGACGGCCACGTGGCCCACAACATGCCGCCGAGGATAATGGTGATGATCCCGTTAAACAGGAACCAGGAAGCGCCGTTGGCGGCGCGGTGCTGAAAATAGAGGATCGTTTCGGCGATACCTTCGATGAGCAGGTAGAAAGCGAGCGCCAGGGTGAGAGTGGCGAGGCCGCGCGTGGGATGATCGAGGAGATAGATCGCGACGGCCAGATACAAAACGCCGAGCAGAACCTTCAGCAGGACGCTGCCCGTGCGGCGCGTGTACCAAGCAAAAATGAAGTGCGCGATGGCCGCGAAGACCAGCATCCAGGCCACGAATATATTAATGGCGATGCCAGCTTCGAGGGGCAGCGCGATCGCGAGCAGGCCCGCTACGATCATGATAATACTGACAAAGATGGACCAGCCTACCGCTTTTCTGGCGACGTCGCTTGGAGTCGCATCAACCATCGGAAACCTCCCAAGGTAATTCAGCCCGCGTGCGGACTTTATACCACTGTCGCGGGCGCAATGCACCGGCGGCGTATTGAAAGCAGGCGCGCGAAAAAGAGCCGAAGCCGCGGTGCGGGGTTCGTTGGGTGGTTGTTTGCTGTGATTCAGACCTGCGCGTGGCCATAGCCATCTGGATCTCGCGGAATTCTCAGATTTGCAATCGTGATATGTTTACAGGCATGACAGCCGCGGACAGCGCGAGGCGCGTTTCTTGAGGCAGAGCGCACAAGCCATTAGCCCTTCAGACGAACCCACAGAACAGCAAGCGCGCGAAGGCGGCGCGGCAGTTTTTCACGAAGGTGCTGCGTTCGCGCGGTCGCACGCCGGAAAAATCCTGGGGATTTCCGCCGTGCTGCTCACGCCGTGTTTCTGGCATCGCACGATCGTGGCGGCGGACCTGGGAAGCCATGTGTACAACGCCTGGCTCGCGCAGCTTATCCGGCATGGCCAAGCGCCGGGACTGTGGCTGGCCTCGCGGTGGAACAATGTGCTGTTCGACTACATGCTCGATTTTCTGGGGCGATTTGTTTCGTTTGCGGCGGCGGAGAAAATCGCCGTGGCGATTTCGGTGCTGATTTTTTTCTGGGGAGCTTTTGCTTTTATCTGTGCTGCGGCGCGCCGTGCACCGTGGTTTCTGGTTCCGTGCATTGCGATGGTCTCTTACGGCTTCACATTCCACATGGGATTTTCGAACTACTATCTTTCGCTGGGGCTGGGATTTTGGGGCGTGGCGATTTTGTGGCGAGGGCGAGGCTGGGAACGAATTGTGCCGTTCCTATTTGCGCCGGTCATTATTCTGGCGAATCCGCTGGGTTTCGTCTGGATGCTGGCGGCTGCGACCTACATTTTCGGCGCGGAACGGCTTCCAAGACGCTATCAATTCGTGTTGGTTCTGGGCGCAATTGCGGTACTCGGTCTCGCCCACTGGCATTTCTGGCATGTCAACGTGATCGAGGAGCAACGCAAAGCGGCTTATTACTTTAATGGCACGGATCAATTTTTGTTGTTTGGCGCGCGGTATTGGATTCCCCAACTGTTGTTTGGAATTTTCGCCGTGACGGCGCTTGGGGTCGATCTTTTCTCGCGCCGCGCCCGCAAGATTGGATTCGCCGGCTACGGCATTCCTTTCAAGTTCTACATTATTCTGATTTTTGCGGCTGGATTGCTACCGGAGGGCATACGATTCGCGAATCAGCCGGTGGCGCTGGCGATCTTAACGGAGCGGCTGAGTTCGGTGACCGCCGTGGTCTTGTGTTGCCTGCTGGGCGCGATGGTTCCGCGGAGATGGCATTTGATCGTTTTCGGGGCGACCGCGGCTGCATTTTTCGCATTTCTTTTTCAAGACACCGGGAAGGCCGATCGCATGGAAGCGCGTCTGGAAAAGCTGGAGCGCACGATTCCTCCAAATCAGCGGGTGCTGGGAACGATACTGCCGTTCCCTGGGTCGCGGATTTTGATCCAGCACATGCTGGACCGGGCGTGCATTGGCTATTGCTTCAGTTACGGCAATTATGAAGCGTCATCAAAGCAATTTCGCGTTCGCGCGTCCGAAGGAAATCCGTATGTCATGACTTACTTCGGCGACGCCGCGGACATGGAAGACGGGTCGTACGAAGTGAAGCCGGGGGACCTACCCGCCTGGCAAGTTTACCAGTGCAGTGATAGCGGCGAGGATTTGTGCATTGCTCCGCTGCGGGCCGGACAATTGAACGACGAACTCGGCATTCATCCGGATTAAGATTCATGCTTCAGGGAAATTGCGGCGGCCATGGGAGTGCGGTATCCTCGCTAATGCGATTTCAGGTTCGAGAAGGGCCTAGCGAGGGCGGGTGATGAAAACTTCCGGAAACAAGCTGTCGCAGTCACTTCTTTTTGGATTGGTGATCTTGCTCATGAGCGCTTCCCTTTTTGCCGCTTCCAGCATCTACGATTTCACGCTGCCGTCGATCGACGGCAAGCCGGCGCCGCTGGCGGCCTACAAAGGAAAGGTTGTGCTGCTGGTGAACGTGGCGAGCCGCTGCGGTTTCACGCCTCAATATACCGCATTGGAATCGACCTATGAGAAATACAAGGATCAAGGCTTCGTGATCCTGGGCTTCCCTGCCAATAATTTCGGCAGCCAAGAACCGGGCACCAACGCAGAGATCAAAACATTTTGCCAATCGAAATACAGCGTGACCTTTCCGATGTACGGAAAAGTTTCCGTCAAGGGCGACGATCAGACTCCCCTGTACCAATATCTGACGAAGGATGCGAACCCCGCATTGAAGGGCGACATCAAGTGGAATTTCACGAAGTTCCTGGTGAATCGAAATGGAAAAGTGGTGGCGCGTTTCGAGCCTGACGTGACCCCGGATTCGCCGCAGGTTACGGCGGAAATTGACAAACTGATCAAGCAATAACACGTTCTCCGACTCGATCGACGGATCAAATTGGCGACCCGCGGGACGACCGCCCAGCGGAATTGTTTTAGGCGGTTTCGGAAATGGCTGGCGTTCCGGAAGCGGCAACTTTTGTTGAGGAATATTGTCCGCGATTCTTGAACCACACGCCGAGGCGCCACGCCAGAAGCGCCGCGACGAAAGCCGCATACATTAGCGGCTTGCGATGATCGGATTTCACCAGCCAGTAGTAATGGATCACGCCAAGGATTGCCGTGGCATAGATGAGGCGGTGAAGAGCGCGCCAGCGCTTGCCGCCAAGCCAGCGAATCATGCCGGCGGTTGAAGTTAAGGCTAGCGGGATCATCAATACAAACGCGGCGAAACCCACGGTGATGAAACGCCGCTTCAAGACGTCCTTCCACATTTCCGTCCAGGCGAAAAACTTGTCAAGCCCGATCCAGGTGCCGAAGTGCAGGCACGCGTAAAAGAATGCGAAGAGCCCGAGCATCCGGCGAAAACGGATGAGCTGCGGCTGACGGAGAATTTGGCGTAGCGGCGTAATCGCCAGCGTAATGACCACGAAGCGGATGGTCCAGTCGCCGGTGCGGTGAGTGATGAACTCGATGGGATTCGCGCCGAAGTCCATGTTGTCCGGGAAGCCGGCGAGGCCGTTATGAAAAGCGTCCCACAGAAGAACTCCGAGCGGAACGCAGCAGAGAGCGAAGACTAGCACTTTCGTCCATTTGCTTGTGAGGAAAGAATTCAAGCGTGACTCGATTTAGAAATTTTTCTTCAGGTCCATTCCCGCGTACATGCTAGCGACCTGATCACCGTAGCCGTTGAACATCAGCGTCGGGCGGCGCAGAAATTCCCCGAGGCGGCGCTCCTTGGCCTGGCTCCAGCGCGGATGATCGACGTTTGGGTTAACGTTGGAATAAAAGCCGTATTCGTGAGAATTCGCGAGATTCCAGGTGGTGGGCGGCTGATAGTTTACTAACTTAATTTTGACCAGCGATTTCGCGCTTTTGAATCCGTATTTCCAGGGAACGATCAAGCGGACGGGCGCGCCATCCTGATTGTAGAGAGTTTCGTCATACATTCCGACGGTGAGCAGCGCCAAGGGATTCATGGCTTCATCGAGCCGGAGGCCCTCGACATAAGGCAGCTCGATTCCGGCGGAGCCGCTTTCGGGCATTTGTTTGGTGTCGTAATAGCTTTGAAAGGCAACGAACGTCGCTTTCGAGGTGGGCTGAACGAGATTGATGATGGTGCTAAGCGAATAGCCGATCCAGGGAACGACGATCGACCAGGCTTCGACGCAGCGATGGCGATAGATGCGCTGTTCGAGGGGCGCGAGCTTCATGATTTCGTCCATCGAAAATTTACGCGGCTTCTTACATTCGCCTTCGACCGAGAGCGTCCAGGGCTGGGTGACAAAATTCTTCGCGTTTTCCGCGGGATCGGTCTTGCCGGTCCCAAATTCGTAGAAATTGTTGTAATGCGTAACGTCTTCGAGCGGAGTTTCTTTTTCGGTCGTACTGTAGGGCCACTTCGTTACGCCGGACAGCTTCACGGGTGACGAACCGGTGCCAGGCCCAGCAAGAAGGTGCGGCAATTTCTTGTAGGCGAGTACCGCGCCATACGTAGCGGCGAGGCCAAATAGAAAACTACGACGCACCATGAAAATACCTTTGGGCGTTACGTCGGAATAGGTGAGTTCGGGATTTTTCTTAATCAGCATAAGAACGCCGTCCGTTTCTTCTGACGGTCCTCGTGTATATATTATGATACGCGGCTTACTCGAGATTGGATGCCCGAGGTTCCTGAAAGAAACACGCTACTGAGGTGCAAGGAAGTGTTGCATCTATGACTACTTATCGGCGAGTTCGGCCAGGAGAGCGGCGCGGAGATGGGCTTGGTGCTCGGGGGCCAGTTTGGATCTGTCGGAGGTCAGGTAGAAGACGTCAATCGCTGTCTGGCCTTCGGTTTCAATAAGAGCGATATCAATACTGCAATTGTGCTCGGAAAATTTCGAGCTGATGCGATGCAGGAGGCCCGGCTGATCCTGCGTGATGACTTCGATGAGGGTGCTGTTCTGGGAGCAGTCGTCGTCAAAATCGATCACCGTGGTGACTTTGACTTTGGGCGGCGCTGGTTTTTGCGAGCGCAGCCGGTCGCGTAACATGCGCTGCAGGTCGGCTTTTCCGGTGATGACGTCGTGGACGCTCTGCTTGAAGCGCTCCCACTCCGGCAGATTCAGCTCAAGGACGCGAAATTGATCGGTGAAATAAAATGTGTCCACGACGACCCCTGCGTCATTCGAGAATGCAGTCGCTTTGACGATGTTCATTCCCCAGGCGGCCAGAACGCCCGTCATGTTGGCGAACAGAAACGGGCGGTCATTGGTGACCAGCGAAAGATCGAACCAGTGGCGGCCGCGTTTCAGGGCAACCTGGACCGAATCTTTGGCGAGAACGTTGGCCATTCCCATATGGGCGAGAACGTCCTCGACAGCGTGCGTGCGAAGGTATCTTTTCGGCAGGCCTTCCAGAAAGCTTTCCAGTTTTCTGCCTGCCGCGGGGGCGAGCGTGCGAAGGTGCGCGAGCGTGTCTTCGTCGGTGTCGACGTGCAGGCGCTGGTCGACGTTACGCAGCAAATAATTCGCGGTGCCGATGTAGAGCTGCCAGAGGTTTTCCGCTTTCCAGGGAGTCAGGGCTTCGGGGTTCACGGCTTTGATATCGGCATAGGTGAGCAGGCAGAGCATTTTCAGGCGTTCGGGAGTTTCGAGTTTTTCGCCCAGGGATTTCACGGTTTCGGGATCGAAGATGTCGCGGCGAAGCGTCATGCTCAATTCGAGGTGACGGCTAACCAGGAATAAAACAGTTTCGCGGTCGGGGGGATCGACGTCGAGGCGCTCGAGGCATTTTTCGGCGATGGCAACGCTGGCCTGCACGTGATTCCCTGTTTTCAGGGCCTTGCCCGTGTCGTGCAGGAGAATCGCGAGATAGAGCAGCTCAGGCTGCTCGAGTTCGTCGAGCAGTTCGGCATAGCGCTGATCCCATTTCGATTGCGACTGGCGCAGGCAATGGAGATTCTCAATGGCGACGAAGGTGTGCTCGTCGACGGTGTAGCGATGCGAATAATCGCGGACGACGAGCGAATCGATTCCCTGCAATTCCGGCAGCACGAGCGCGAGGAATCCCATCGAGTGCATGGAGCGCAGGGTTTCAGCGGCGTGCGGCGCGAGAAGAATTTCCTGCAAGTGATGCCAGACTTCCACGCCGCGCGGAGGATCGGAGGCCAGCGACGGGAGAGCCTGCTCGATCTGCATTTCCGCGGCGGGGCCGAAGATCAAACCATGGCGGGCCTGGAAACGAAAGGCGCGCAGCAAGAGATCGGAATCGCCGACGGCGTCGGGTTGCTGCAACGAAATCATTCCGTCGTCGACGGAAAATTCGGGGTTGGCAAATCGTGACTGTAAGGTCTGAAATTCGCCATGCAGCGAAGTGGCTTTCGCGGGAAAACCGTGGAGCGATTGCAGACAAACGCGGTTAATGGTGCGCGCGTACCCGAAATAGATGCGCATCCACTCGGACGCCGTCAAGGTTTCCGGCGCCGCAGAAGCGCCGATTTTATGCGCTGCGGCTTCGTCCTGCGACTCCCAGGCGAGAGTGTTATTGTCGCGCTTGTGGAGGTAGTGGAGAAAACAGCGGGCGGACATCAGGAAATCGAGCGCGAGGTGAGAACGTTGCCGAACGGACGGCAGTGAACCGGGAGCTTCCTGCTCGGATACACGATGCCTGCCGGGCGGCGAAATCATATTCAGCCAGGAGGCGACGTTGTAGTCCCGAAGCCCACCAGGCCCGTCTTTTATATTGGGTTCGAGATGGAAGACGGTTTCGCCGAACTTGGCATGGCGAACGCGGGTGAGATCGGCGAGCCGCTGGGAGAAAGCTTTACCCTCGCGCGCGAGGAGTTTCGGGATCGAGGCGTCCTGCAGTTGCGCGGCCAGCGCGGGATCGCCGGCGAGATAGCGGCCGTCGAGCAACGACACAGCGAATTCGAGATTCTCCGGGTCGAAGCGGTCACATTCGGAAAGCTTGCGCGTGGCGGGACTCAACTTCATGCGCAGATCCCAGATTTCCTGGGAGAAGTGGCGGACGCGCTCCTTGAATTCGTTTTCAGAGCGTTCGTTCGCGTGCAGGAAGAGCAGATCGATATCGGAATGGGGGAACAACCATTTTCTGCCGAAACCGCCCAAGGCGACCAGGGCAATGCCCGCCGGACCATTTTTCTCCGGCGAAATGTATTGGTTCCAGAGGCGGAGCAGGATGGATTCGACGACCGTAGTGCGGCTGTAGATGGCGGCTCGCCCGTCACCTTTCGCCGCGAAATCGCTCTGGATGCGAGTGGATTCCTCCGCGTAGAAGGCGCGTAATTCGCTGCCTAGCGTGGGTGTCGAGGTCATGGCGCGTGCGTTCGCACCCCGAGTGTAACTCCACCGGGCCGCCGCGGCACGCGGAGTTGATTGCGCGGGCAATCCAACCTTTGAATCGCCTCAATTGCAATTTCCTATCACGAGCGCGGCGCGCGAGGTAGCGATCGAACACTCGTTTCGATTAACGAAGGTCGACCAAGGCTGAAACCGAAGAGAGAACCTTCGCCGCGCCCCGCGCGACGGGCAAGGGCGAAGGGGAAACCCTCAATGCGAGTTGCGCGGGTAAGGTCCGCTAATGCTTGCGGGCGGCATCTTTATCGTTGCGGTTTTCGACTTGCTGGCGAAGCAGGGTGACGAAAGCGGCGGCGGCCCGGGGCAAGGTGCGATCGCGGCGGTAGACGAGGCCCAGTTCGCGGGTCAGGTCGGCGTCGGAGATGGGAATCAATTTCGCTTCACCGTTGCGGACTTCGTCCTTCGCGAAGCTTTCGCTGATGATCGAAACGCCCAGGCCCGCCGCGACGAAACGCTTGATCATGCCGACGCTGGCGAGCTCCATCGTGATCCTGAGCTTCGAGCGATAGGGGCGGAAATGCTTGTCGAAAAGCTGGCGCGTGTAGCCGGTCTTGGGCACGATCTGTGGCTGGTCGGCAATTTCGCTGAGGGTGACGCTTTTCGATTTGGCCAGCGGATTTGCGGCGGAGACCATCAGCATCAGGCGGTCGCGAAAGACGGGATGAATTCGCAGGCTCGGTGATTTTGTCGGAAGCGTGACGATGCCGACGTCCACCGACCCGTCTTCGATCTTTTCGACGACTTTGCGGCTGAAGTTTCGGTAGATATTGATCTGCACGCCGGGATAGCGGCGGTGATACTCCGCGAATAAATCGGGTAGAAGATAAAGGCAGGTCGCCTCGTTCGCGCCAATGTTCAGCGTGCCCTGCGGCGAGACGGAAAGATCGGCGACGGCGCGCAGCGATTCTTCCTTCAAAGCGAGAAGGCGCTTGGCGTAGGTGACCAGAGCTTCGCCCGCGGCAGTTAGTTTCACGGACTTGCCGACGCGGTCGAATAGTTTCTGCCCGTAGGCCTGCTCGAGTTGACGGATCTGCGCGCTGACAGCGGGCTGCGAGCGAAAAAGCTTTTGGCCCGCGCGCGAAAAACTGCCTAACTTCACAATTTCCAGAAACGTTGTTAGGTAGTCAAAATCCATGGATTGAATGCCGAAAGTATAACAGAAGACTCGCAAGCGCGGAATTCGATCGGGGAGCCGAAACTGGCAGGAGCTTCCGGCGAAGCTGCGGGGGCCGCTGTGTCCCGGAGATTTCGGACTGAATCGCGCGGCGCGACCATGCTTACGGGGATATTTCTGCCACCGTTCGCGGGCCGGGCGACGAATCGGCTGAGCCGTAAAGTGGCGTTTTCGGAGCCGTGGTGATAGCTTTTAGTTTCGTATTCCATACACGAGAAATCCTGACGAGGTGACGGAAATGACCTGGGGAAAGCGCCGTGCGATCGTGATCGCGTTGGTGATCGTTGCGTTTATTTTGCTGATCTGGGCGGCGTCAAAACCAGCGGCGATCCGCATTCCCACCAATGGCGTGCTGGTCATCAATGCTTCGGGTGAAATCGAAGAGCAAAAAGAGCCCGACATTTTCAGCGCACTGAACGGAACGACGCCGCTCGTTCTGCACGATTATCTGGACGCGATGGATACGGCGGCGACGGATTCGCACGTGACCGGGCTGATCGTGCGAATCGGGCCGCTCGAAACCGGGTGGGCCAAGCTCGAGGAAATTCGCACGCATCTCCTGCGCTTTCGCAAGAGCGGCAAGCCGAGCATTTGTTATCTGGGCTATGACGGAATTCAGAACCCCGAATATTACCTCGCCAGCGCCTGCCAGGAGATCTGGCTGGTTCCGACGGCGCCGGTGAGCATCCGGGGGATGATGGCGGAAGCGCTCTTCTTGCGCGGAACGCTCGATAAATTGAAAATTGTGCCGGAGTTCTACCACATCGCGGAGTTCAAGACCGCCGGAAACATCTTCACCGAGAAGAAATTCACGCCCGCGCATCGCGAAGAAGTGGAAGGTTTGCTGCGCAGCGTTTACAACCAGTATCTGGACGACGCGTCCAAGGGTCGCGGCATGGATCGGGCGCAGTTCGAAGCGCTGGTAAACCGCGGGCCATTTGGTTCGAGCGACGCGGTGACAAACAAGGTCGTCGACCGGCTGGCCTACTGGGATCAGGTTCAGGATTATTTCAAGGGCCGGGACGGAAAGTGGAGCCCAATCCCGCTGGGTCAATATCGCGTCTTCGTGAAGAACAACGGAGCGTCGAGCATTGCGGTGGTTCACGCTTCGGGCCTGATCGTTTCGGGCGATTCGGGATCGACACCCGGCGGCGGTTCGGTGATGGGCGGGGATTCCGTGGCGAGCGACATTCGCGCGGCGCGGCAGGATTCGAGCATCAAAGCAATTGTCTTGCGCATCGATTCTGGCGGCGGCTCGGTGGTGGGCAGCGAGGTGATCCGGCGCGAAGTCGAGCTGGCGAACGAAGTGAAGCCCGTGGTGGCCTCCATGTCCGACGTAGCGGCGTCCGGAGGCTATTGGATCGCGGCGCCGGCGCGAAGGATCGTCGCGGAGAGGAATACCATTACAGGATCGATCGGCGTGCTGATCGGGAAAATGAATATTTCGGGATTGTACAATTTGCTGGGAATGAGCACGGATTCGGTGGCAACCAGCGACAACGCGTCGCTGTTTTCGGCGCAGCAGAATTTCACGCCGGCGCAGCGGGAGTATATTCAAAAATCGCTGGACCAAACCTATGCGGATTTCACGAAGGGGGTGGCCGCGGGCCGCAAGATGACCGTCGAAGCCGTGGACAAAGTCGGCAAAGGCCGGGTGTGGTCGGGTTCGCAGGCGAAGGAGCTGGGGCTGGTGGATGAATTGGGAGGCCTCGATCGCGCGGTGGAGGTGGCGAAGCAGCTTGCGAATATTCCGGCGGGAGAATCGGTGCGTTTGGTGCGGTATCCGGAAGAAAGAAGCTTTTTTCAGCAATTGATGCAGCAGAACAAAGAGCGCCTGGACGAATCGCGATCGTTGGAGTCAATGCTACGACATATCGCCAGCCAGATGGAGCCCGTGCAGGCTCGCGTGCCATATGAATTGCATATCCGATAGCGAAGGTATGGTTCTGCGGGCCGCTTCGCCGCGTGCTTAATGGAATCGAATAGGGATGATCCTTCGCCGCCCTCAGGATGAAGGGGACGCGTGAGCAGCTGTTGAAATTCGCGATGCGGGCGAGAAGTTTCCGGGCTGAAACGGGTGCGAAGTTTCGCTATACTGTAGTTCCGAGGCGCGGTACCCAAGTGGTAAGGGAGAGGTCTGCAAAACCTTTATACGTGGGTTCGATTCCCACCCGCGCCTCCAACAAATCCCCGAATAAAATAACGGTTCCGTAGCTGGCATTCGTGGTGTGCCCGCCGTGTACCTTGCTCCTGGGGATGCGCCAGTTTGTGACCGCACTCTGGGTTCGGACCGGTGACCCCGGCTTGCAACTTCACGTGGAGCCGCTTGCGGAAGATGATCTTCCGCCGGCGGCTAGCGTCGCGTTGCCTCTCATACCGGATACAAAGGCCTGCTGAACGCGGTTGAAACTGCGTCCACGCACCACAGCGGTGACGATAGTTCGAGTAGCCTGAGTATCACTGAGGCGCACGTAACGGCAGGCGACGTTGCGGTCGATAGCCATTTCAGGGACGAGCGAGACGCCTACACCGGCCGCAACCATTCCCAGGAGACTGCTGAACTGTCCGCTTTCAAACGCAATGTTGGGCGTAATGCGGGCGCGCGTGCATGTGTCAATACTCAGATCCCGGAAACAGTGGCCGTCGCGCAACATAACGAACGATTCTCCGCGGAGCTCTTTGAGGGCGAGCGATTTTGCGGAGGCCCGCGGATGGTGTGCACTCAATGCGGCAAAGAGCGGCTCGGTTCGGATGGGGAACATCTCCAGCTCCTTGTGGCGTAGCGGTAGCGCAAGAATCGCCACGTCAATTGAGAGATCGCGCAAACCTTCTATCAGGACCGAGGTCGTTTCTTCGACGATGCGCAGTTTCGCGTCGGGGTACTTTTTGGCGAAACGGGCCGCACAACTTGGGATCAGATAGGGCGCGACAGTTGGGATGACGCCCACGGCGACACTGCCGCGAAGGTCTGCATTCTGATCGGCCGCGCTGGAGCGCGCTGCCTCCAGCTGCTCCAAAATCGTGCGGGCGCGAGGAATAAAAGCGCGACCCGCTTCAGTGAGGCGAATGCCGCGACCCAGGCGGTCGAAGAGCTTGGCGCCCAACTCTTCTTCGAGTTTCAGCACCTGCTGCGAGAGCGAGGGCTGAGTGATCTGGCAGCGCTCGGCGGCGCGGCTGAAGTTGCCGGTGTCGGCGATGGCGCAAACATATCGCAGCTGATGAACTTCCATAGGGTATGCCTATACCTAAAATGGGAGTAAGGTATTGGAACTATCTCCCATTTGGATGTTAATTTAACTTCGTGGAAATCGCAGCATGGATTTCTACAACGAACTTATCCGGCTGAATTCAAAAGTGTGAAGGAGAATACGCATGGCTTCCGAAGCGAAGTGCCCGTTCCATCATGGCAGCAGCGCCGCAAAAACGACAAACAGCGACTGGTGGCCGAACCAATTGAATCTGAATCTGCTGGCGCAGCACTCCTCGCTGTCCGATCCGATGGGCCAGAATTTCAATTACGCGGAAGAGTTCAAGAGCCTGGACTACAAGGGCCTGAAGAAGGATCTTGCGGCGTTGATGACGGATTCGCAGGACTGGTGGCCTGCGGATTTCGGTCACTACGGACCGCTATTTATTCGCATGGCGTGGCACAGCGCCGGAACCTACCGTATTGGCGACGGTCGTGGCGGCGGCGGACGAGGTCAGCAGCGTTTCGCGCCGCTGAACAGCTGGCCGGACAACGTCAACCTCGATCGAGCGCGCCGCCTGCTGTGGCCGATCAAACAGAAGTACGGCAAGAAAATTTCCTGGGCCGATCTGATGATCCTCGCGGGCAACGTCGCCCTGGAAACCATGGGCTTCAAGACGTCCGGCTTTGCGGGCGGGCGTCCGGACGTGTGGGAACCGGATCTGGATGTGAACTGGGGAATGGAAACGACCTGGATGGGGACGGAGAAGCGTTACTCGGGCGATCGCGAGCTGGCGAACCCCTTGGGCGCTACCACGATGGGACTGATTTACGTGAACCCCGAGGGACCGGAAGGCAAGCCCGATCCGCTGGCGGCAGCAAAGGATATCCGCGAAACTTTCGCGCGCATGGCGATGAACGACGAAGAAACCGTGGCTTTGATTGCAGGCGGTCACACCTTCGGGAAAACACACGGGGCCGGACCCGGCACCCACTTGGGCAAAGAACCGGAAGGCTCGGCGATTGAAGAGCAGGGCCTGGGCTGGTCGAGCGCCTACGCCACCGGTATCGCAGGTGACGCAATTACCAGCGGCCTGGAAGTGACCTGGAGCAGCACGCCGACGAAATGGAGTAACAGTTTCTTCGAACACTTGTTCAAGTACGAGTGGGAACTTACGAAGAGCCCGGGCGGCGCACACCAGTGGAAGCCGAAGGGCAATGCAGGCGCGGGTCTGGTTCCGGACGCTCATGATCCCGCAAAGCGTCACGAACCGGCGATGCTGACCACCGATATTTCTTTGCGAGTCGATCCCGTCTACGAAAAAATCTCGCGGCGTTTCTACGAGAATCCAGCTTTATTTGCCGATGCGTTCGCGCGGGCGTGGTTTAAG
>Ga0302324_100012216_pt1 | contig 17530 bp, 18 predicted proteins | sample Palsa_T0_1_FD_201949 | JGI IMG/M metagenome (GOLD analysis project Ga0302324, IMG submission 201949) | Peat permafrost microbial communities from Stordalen Mire near Abisko, Sweden - Palsa_T0_1 | ecosystem: Environmental > Terrestrial > Soil > Palsa > Peat permafrost | place: Sweden: Abisko...
GCCTGGGCCGAGCCATCAAAGACGTTAAACACAAGATTATCGAAATCGAAGATCAAAGAATGGGAGGAATTTTACGATTTATTATTTGACCTACCCAAAATTACCGATATCAGAATTTCGAGCCCTAAAAGACAATATGTTTTTAAATCTGATGTTCTCCAGGAATTTGCAATAATGTTCAAAAGATACAAAGAGAATGAAGGTAAGACTAAGAGCATTTGGAAGTCCCACTACACAGACACCAGAATTTCAAGTGGGATTCGGAAGTTAAGAGAAGTCATGTCAGATCAAAAATTATTAGGCGAAAGGGTGAGCAATAGGAAAGTGAATGTTTTTACTTATAAAATACTGGAAATTCTTGAAATTGTTGAGAACAAGAGCAATCAATTGCCAGTTTACGCTAAACATCTAAAGGGTTCCCTGGATAAATCACTTGTCGAAAAGATCAAGAAATTGGAAGACGGAATGAATTCGTTTATCCTTAAACACTTATAACTGAATTTAAGAAAATAACCAATTTGGGTTATATGTTAATCTCTGTTTTTTGCAATCAAATGACCACTGATTATGAAAACAGAAGTAAAACCAGAATTTTTGACGATAAATCAATGCGCGTCAATGCTGCAATTATCGCGGCCAAGTATCTACCAACTTTTTAAGGACCGGAAACTAACCCCGATTAAGTTCGGCGCCTCCACGCGCGTTCGCCTTTCTGAAATTCAAAACTTACGGTGATGAATTTCAGGATCTACCACTACACGCGCATCCAGCCAGGAGGCCCTTGGTTCACCTGTCAAGGTGCTACGCTGCCCGAATTAAAAATCGAGCGTCCGATTCGCACGGACATCGCGTCCCGTTGTGCTTTCATCCTGCGTGGTCATATTGTTGACGGGTCATATACCGTATTTACGGGCCTTTTACGGACCAAGTGGGACCAAATCTTTACGGGTGACCTAATATTACCGGCAGGAAAATCCTTCGTGATAGCGACAATGGATGGGGAGAACTTAACTTTAGCAGTTGCTGAAAACTTCCGGGTGTTTCCCCGGTCGCGTGTCAAGGGGGTAACGGATTATTTAAAACAAAATCCCCGCGCAATATGACCAGCCACGGGGAATTGTATCCTACCACGGACGCACACAAAGATAATGAATTGCGGATACCTCCGCGACTAATTATCGACTCTTACAGGGGGAAACGGATAAAAGTTTTAGAGACATTTATTCAGTTAAAGATGATTGGTAGCCGGGTGCCTGCAAAAAGGTTTTTCAAATCAATGGGAATCCACGTTAAAACAGGTGGCAGAATAATAAAAAAAAATGATGGCATTGCAGTGGGTAGGATATGATGGCAAATTCCTTTTTGTCCGGTCCTGGTCCCGCATTAAATACAAAAAGAAATTCGGATTATACCTTGGAATAATGCCCAAACAACTTTCCGATTCATTATTTGCACACGCATTGAAGACAGTTACCCGGCGGGAGGCCCGAGCGCGTAAAAGAGGGACGAGCGCAATGCCAAAGGGCCTTCCTGCCAGGTACTATACAACCGCATTGAATATTTCCGAGCGTAGCTACTTCAGGAAAATAAGAAGTGCGGTAAAAAATGGTCACATAAAAGTAGCAAAACAGCGTACAAAGATAGGTAGCGCCAAAGAGTTTTCAGCATTCCGGAAAAACCTTCATGGAGTGCCAATATTCAAGTGCGGAAAATATACGGTGATTCCCGAGCCATCAACAATAGAATTTTTGTGAACGATAATAACGACAAAAAAAACGGTTACCATTCGGAGAATGGAAAATTCATCCAAGGAAATCCAGGCCGTCCATCAGGAATAAAAAACAAAACCAGAAAGTCGATAAAGGACTTTGTTGAATCTCAGGTTGAGAATTTACCAGCATGGTTTGCCACCTTAGCGAATGATCGAGAACGTCTTGAATATTTTATCCGCCTATTGTCGTATGCTCTTCCACGTCTGCAAGGTATTGTAGAAACGGACAGTGACGGTGAATCGACTAACGAATTTAACTTAGAGGCCTGGAGTGATGAGGATCTACGATTACTATTTGCATTACAAAAAAAATATGATGTTTCTGAAAATGAAAACTAAAATTCACATCTTCTGTGAAAACCTCGTGCCAGATGGTGAGCCGCGCACTTGGTTATATGGAAAACATGAGGCGTTAATCGAGAATGAGGTTACCGCTATAAAAAAACTACTTCCGGAAGGTTCGCACATCATTCAATTGAATTTTGAGGAACCAGAAGACTATTTTTATTCGCGCAAAACCTTAAAATCTTGACAAAAAAACTAGGTTTTCTTCTTTGATTAATCAAGTTTTTTCAAACGTATTATGGGCCGTAATCAATCCAACTCATCATTTAACACAACGAATTGACATTTGATAATTTTGACTGATTCCAGTGTCGAAAGTTGTTGTATTGCCGTTAAACAGACTGTAGTAAAATGCGTTTAGATTTCCCGGTGCAACGGTTGAACTCCACCAAATTGAATTTACTGTCAGCGCAGCGAAAGTCCCATCATCAGCTCTTCTCCCTCCAGGCACTGCCGTAAACCCGCTAGAATTAGTCGCACCGACATTGCCGACCCAATGAGAATCACCAGATTCTTTTAGACTTCCGCCGGCAACTGTGCTGCCGCCGAGGTAATTGATTAGTTCGTCCCAATCGGTGCCACTCGCTACATGGAAGCTAGATGGACACAACAAGCGAGAATCAGCAACTGCAGCAAAGCTGTAAAGTTTACCATACGGATTGTCGTATTGGGGGTCATTGTTATAAAAGGACCAGTGAGTTAATGAAATGGTATCACCGTTGGCAAATTTTGACGTGTTCAAATCCCCTTTCAGCCATACTTGGGTACCAATAAATACTGACGAATAAATGTTTCCGTCAGCATCTATGCTACCCGTATTTATTTCATTGCCGTAGGCAGTTCCATTGGCATTTGATGCGTAGGCCCTTAGATAGTAAACTGTTCCGTTTGATAGCCCATTTATATTACTTATAAAAATTCCCGTACCCGCCCCATCAATAGTAAGGCCGCTATTTCCACTAATTGTCGGCCCTGAATTTGTACCCCAAACTACACCTCTCGCAGTAATTGGACTTCCGCCGTCTGAAGTGATATTACCTCCGCTAGTGGCCGAGTTAGCATTGAGGTCATCAATTGGGGATGTTGTCAAAATTGCCATCGTGAGCGCGTCGGTTGTAAACGCAAGTGTTAACCCATACGCGGTGCCGTTTGCATTTGTAGCGTATGCCCTTATATAGTAAGAGGTATTCGGCGATAAACCAGTGATTGAACTGACAAAATTTCCTCCGCCCATGCCATCAGAAGTCTTGGAATCATTCGTCGTTGGTGATGGGTGAATGCTCCAACAGACTCCCCTGATAATAACCGATATACCACCATCTGAAACAATATTTCCACCACCTGTCGCGGTTGTGTATGAAATTGCCGTGATGTCAGCTGTAGTTAATTGGGGAACTGGCCCCTGGACTTTATCCTTTTTGCAACTTAGTAGGACGCAACTAAACACCACCAGAATAAATAGTCGTTTCATGCGGATTGTTTAAAGTCCTAACGACAACTAAAGATAGAAAACCCCTGAATTCGAGGACTCATCGAACTCGAAAGTGTCCTCCTAATGCACCCCGCACCAATATAATGCCACCCAAGCATAAATAATGGCACATCTTAGCGGTCCGGACGGGACTCGAACCCGTGACCTCCTGCGTGACAGGCAGGCATTCTAACCAGCTGAACTACCGGACCAGGTCATTTGGTGATCTGTTGATTTGGTGATGTTGTGATTTTGGATTCAGCAGGACCCCTCAAATGAGGGGGCAAAGATAGCCTGCATGGTCTTCAAACCAAAGGATTGAATGACTATTTTAGCCCGTATCCACCGCGCGTCCGGACGCTAGGACTACTTCTCCAGAATATGAAAATTCTCGTAATTTTGTATTCCTCATTATATAAAACTGCCAATGACCCTGTTGGATTTTGAAAAACCCATTGCCGAACTCGAGTCCAAACTTACCGATATGAAACAACTTGCCGATGGCAGCGACGATTCGGTAAAAAAAGCCATCCTGGCACTGGAGAGAAAAATAACTGAACTAAAAAAAGAGACCTTCGAAAACCTCACGGGCTGGCAACGCGTTCAGCTCTCCCGCCATCCCGACCGGCCCTATACACTGGATTACATCTACGAAATCACGTCCGACTTTATCGAACTGCACGGTGACCGGAATATTGCCGACGATAAAGCCATGATCGGCGGATTCGGAACCATCGACAACCAGACCTTTATGCTCATCGGTCAACAGAAAGGCCGCAATACCAAACAACGTCAACTGCGAAATTTCGGCATGGCCAACCCGGAAGGTTACCGAAAGGCACTCCGCCTGATGAAGATGGCCGAGAAATTCAATAAACCGATCGTCACTTTTATCGATACACCCGGCGCCTTTCCCGGATTGGAGGCGGAAGAACGCGGACAAGGCGAAGCCATCGCCCGCAACCTTAAAGAAATGTTTATGCTTAAAGTGCCGGTCATCTGCCTGATTATCGGAGAAGGTGCATCCGGAGGCGCGTTGGGAATTGCCATCGGCGACCGGGTACTCATGCTGGAAAACACCTGGTATTCCGTTATCTCTCCCGAGTCATGTTCTTCTATTTTATGGAGAAGCTGGGACTATAAAGAACAGGCCGCCGATGCATTGAAGCTCACTGCCAAAGACATGCTCGAAAATAAAATGATCGATGGCATTGTTAAAGAACCCATTGGCGGTGCCCACAACGATGTCAAGGGTATGGCGGCCGAGGTGAAAAGGGTCATTCTTGAGAATTTCAATGAACTGAATAAGCTTTCTGTTCTTGACCGGATCAATCAACGGATCGATAAGTTTAGTGCGATGGGGGTTGTGAAGGAGTAGGCATCAGCGGTTAGCTTTGACATTTTAGCTACCCGACAAAATAACTTATTCTTAAGCGGCGCAAGACCGGGCTAGCTATTGCGAAGGGTTGGGCGTCGAAGTCCGGTCTGGGGTTTCCGGTTTGAAATCAAAGCCAAAACGTCCATCTTGAAAACCGTCATTGCCTTTCTGCGACAAAGTGCTGACAATGCCGCATCTTTTTTAAAAAATTATTGCATCTTGACCTTCTAAACCAGGAACGGTTATGAAGAAAGCAATTATTTTATTACTCTGCTTTTGCTCATTTTTTCTTGCCCTTGGACAAGAGAAAAAACCAATTACCCATGAAGCTATGTGGATGATGAAGCGCGTGGGTGCCCCCGCAATAAGTCCGGATGGCCAGTGGACGGTCTTTAGCGTGACCGAACCATCTTATGATGAAAAAGAACAACTAAACGACTTGTGGATTGTGCCCACGGATGGAAGTGCTCAACCCCGCAGAATTACCTCGGGTAAAGGGGGCGAAAATGAGTACTCTTTTAGCCCTGATGGAAAGTACATCGCCTTCGTTGCCAAACGCGAAGGAGATGAGGTGTCGCAAGTGTACACCATCAATATCAGGGAGGGCGGGGAAGGTCAGCGGTTTACCACGTTAAGCACCGGAGCATCGGCTCCGCAATGGAGTCCGGACGGAAAAAAGATCCTCTTTACAAGCCGCGTATATCCTCAATGCTACACCGATTCGGCCAACAAGAAAATGGAAGATGAAAAAAAGAAGATCAAATACAAAGTCAGGGTGTATACAACATTTCCCATTCGCAATTTTGATAAATGGGTTGATGAAAAACAATTGCATGCTTTTGTGCAACCCGTGGAACCGGGTGGCATGGCAAAAGATTTATTTACGCATGTGGCGTTGAGCAAGACAGAGGGCTTCGAATTCACTCAAGCTGCCTGGGCCCCCGACAGCAAGGAAATAGTTTTTGTGGCCAGCCCGGACCGAACATCGGCTGCTTACCAGGACCCCTCGTACTATTTGTATAAAGTGGGTATTCAGGGCGGCGACGCCGTTCAACTCACCCGCGACAAGAGTGACTACAGCAATCCCGCGATCAGTATAGACGGGCATTATCTGCTTTGCACATCAAGCACAAATGGAAATTATAAAGTGTACAATCAGAATAAACTAACCCGCTTCGACTGGCCTTCATTGGCCAATAAAGTATTTCTGGCAGAAGCGCTGGACCGCCCCATTAATAACTACATGGTGGTCGGAGAGACCGTTTACATGAGTGTGGAAAACGAAGGGCGTGATAAAATATATTCTGTTCCGCTCACCGGGGGCCCCACTCAACTCCTGACCACGTCGGTCGCCGGGTGTTATACCAACCTAAGGGTATCTCAGATTAATCAAATGATGGTTGCCGACTATGAGCAAGCCTCGATGCCTCCTGAAATTGTACGTGTCAACAAAGACGGAAGTCACCAGATGCTCACCCATTTTAATGAAGAAAAACTTGCCGGTCTTGATTTGCCGCTGGCGGAAACGGTATGGTTCACCAGCAGTAAGGGGAAGAAAATAAGGAGCATTCTTGTTAAGCCTGCAGGTTTCGATCCGGCAAAAAAGTATCCATTGCTGGTTTTGCTGCACGGTGGACCGGCAGGGTCATGGAAAGAAAACTGGTCTTACCGGTGGAATTATTACTTGTTGGCACAGCCCGGGTACGTTGTGATTGGAACAGACTATACCGGATCAACCGGATACGGAGAAAAATTCGGACAGGATATTCAATACGATCCATTCAAAGGACCTGACCAGGAAATCGAAGAGGCTGCCGCCGATGTCATAAAAAGATTTTCATTTATTGACGGATCGCGTCAAGCTGCCGCCGGAGGAAGTTATGGAGGACATCTGGCCAACTGGCTTCAGGCTACGACGACACACTATAAATGCCTGATCAGTCACGCCGGTTTGGTTAACAGCGTATCTCAGTGGGGAACCAGCGACGGAATTTACGGCCGGGAAGTGATGAACGGAGGCCCTCCCTGGAGTGATGCGAAAACCTGGAAAGAGCAAAATCCTTTTCGGTATGCCGCTCATTTCAAGACACCGATGCTGATCACCGTGGGCGAAATAGATTATCGGGTACCGATCAATAATTCCATTGAAAACTGGCATATTTTGCAACGCCAAAAAGTACCCAGTGAACTAATCGTTTTTCCGGAAGAGAATCATTGGATATTGAAAGCTGAGGACAGCCGCTTTTTTTATAAGGAAGTCGACGCTTGGCTGAAAAAATACTTATAGACAATCTCATCTGTAAAAGCTTAATGGCCTGGATCAATTTTATCGGATATGTCGGATCATTTCTTACCGCCATCACGTTTGTGCCACAGGTCTATAAATCCTGGCAATCCGGGAGTGTCGGAGACCTCAGTATCTGGATGATTTCAATTGTCGTTACCAGCACGGTGGTGTGGCTGGTGTATGGTTTTGCCATTCAAAGCGGTCCGGTGATTGCGGCGAATGTCGTCGTATTTGCATTGACCTTAGTTCTTTTATATTTTAAGATTAGATTTGAAAAATAAATAAATATTGTCCAATGAATACGTATGATATTATTACTGTATTTGGAGCTACGGGGAAAGTGGGAAAGGAAATGCTGGAATTCTTTTCTCAGGCCGGGACCTATTGCCGGGCCGTAACGCGTGATCTTAAAAAAGTCAAGCCCCATTCCTTCGTGACCTGGATCGAAGGAAATCTGGCCGACAAAAGCAGCCTTTACAACACCATCGCCGGAAGCAAAAGAATATTTTTGTCTACCTCTTTCAGTGAAAAAATGGCCGAATTACAGGGCAACGCCATCGACATCGCTAAAGAAGCAGGCGTGGAGCATATTGTAAAGCTTTCGACCAAAGGGGTTTCTGAAAGATCAGAATTTTTGATTCCCAAATTACATTATCAGATAGAACAAAAGCTTAAAAGTTCCGGAATCAGTTATACAGTATTGCAACCGTCGGGGTTCATGCAGAATTGGCTGGGTGATTTTTCGGATACCATTAAAAAAGAAAGAAAAATCTACGAGGCGGTCGGAGAGTCGAAGATGTCTTTTATTGATACGCGTGATATTGCAGAAGTAGCCGTAAAAATAATCACCCAACCTGAAAAGCACGTTAACAAGACGTACCTGCTCACAGGCGGCCAGGCTGTCAGTTACAATGACGTGGCGGAAGCTATAAGTCAGGCCATTCATGAGACCGTGACCTATGTGGCGCAGACGCCGGATGAAGCACGATCCCGCATGGAAGCCAAAGGTTTACCTGAGTGGGCGATTAAATTATTTCTAGTTATGGCCAAAAATCAGCAGGTGGATGCCCCCGAGGTCTCCACAGCGGTAGAAGATATTTTAGGCAAACCGTCACGTAATGTTTATTATTTTGCGAAAGATTATGCCACCTGGTTTAAATAATAGTAAGGATTGGAGAGGTCTTATTATTATTTATCTGTTTTAGGGTTATCCAGTCAATTCTGGTCAGCCTCAATCAGGACGGGTACAATCTCATCTTAGAAGCAATGCTGTATTATGCGCCAATGGCACCGCTTCTTCGAAAGAGATTCACTGTGGCGCATAAAAATAAATAATTTCCTGCCCCAGGCGACGCCGGCTGACGGATGACGCCCTTTCAGGGCTAAAGAAAGCACAGGGCAGCGCCCTGTGGTTGAGAGCCCACCCGAATAAATTCCCTGAACGGGATTCATCCTCGACCGAGAAAGGAGAAACGAAATACATAATCGCAATGTCAACCAAAACATGATCGGTTTTTTTAGCGGGTTTGGATTGCTCGATTTTCGGACGAGAATGTAACCCCTTCAGGGTAAATTTTCGGGGTGGTTTGGACACAGGGTGGTGCCCTGTGCTATGGATGAAACCCTTTCAGGGTATTTAATTTTATTAGAATATCAGTGCTTGAACCCCTTTTTTTCTAATGGCTGCCAGTCGAAGTTTCTTTTAATGACAATTTTGTGTTTATGATCCACTTCTGTCAAAGAAAAAAAGGAGAGACTTGTTGTTGTGACCTTAATCCCCTTGTTAGGCAACAAAAATGATTATACTGGTAAATATGTGATTCGAACCCTGAAGGGGTTCAATCTTTTAGCACAGGGCAGCCGCCCTATGGCTGAGAACCCACCCGAATAAATTCCCTGAACGCGATTCATCCTCGACCGAGAAAGGAGAAAACTAAATACATAACCGCATCACGGCAAAAAGGGAATAGTTGCGGCTAAAAAAATTCTCCCAGACCGATGTAGAATCCGAATGAATTTTTTCCAAATCCGAAGTCCAGCGTAAGATTGGTATCGGATTTTGAATTGAACTTAATCCGGGCGCCAAAACCCGCCGCGGGGGCAATGGTTTGAAATCGATTGGTGGTGGGCTCGGTAAAAGATTCTGCATTCGCAAACAAAACGCCACCGAAAAGCTTGTTTGCAGAAATGTCAAACCGGTACTCGCTTTCAGCGTAGAGCATTTGCTTACCCCGAAAGCGGCCCTGCGCGTAGCCACGCCCTGAGCGGCCACCGAATTCAAGCTCAGTTCCCGGTAGATTAAAATAAGGAACGCTGCCATAGGCTCCCCAATACATTCCCCAAAAGGCCAGTATTTTTCTTTTATCGGAGGGAAGGCTGATGTATTTCCTGACATCGGCGTACAAGGAAGTCCACTGGTTCAAATTCTTCATGAACGTGGGGTTGATACGATAAATGAGGGTGTAATAAAACCCATGATTGGGATTGATTGAATTTTTTCGGCTGTCATGAAGTATGTTGAATGTAACTCCCGACGATAATGAGGTGGGTCCTGTTCCAATGCCATATTTTTCAAATGCACTGGGAGTCGTGGATGACCCGCTTTCCGTGATCTTATAATATCGGTCAAAATTGAATCCGATGCCCGCAAAAAAATGCCTGACGAGTTTTCGATTGCCCGTCAGATAGATGCGGACGTTTTTGTAGTCAAGCTGAACTTTGTTGCTCACCGGAGTATTTCCACCCAGTCCATACGTGTATTGTGCCAGACTACTGATTCTGAATTCGCCGGGAATATTCCAATTGTTGTTCGGCGTCCACAAATTTTGTTTGGTTCCAACTCCAATGTTTCTGTAAAAATTGGTGTAGGGTAGCAAAAAGATGCTGGAAAGAAAAGTAGAATCTCTGCCGCCCATGGTAAAGGCAATGTTAATGGACGAAACCAAAACCTTGTTTCCTTCCGCGACTCCTGTTGTCGACACCGGCATAACCGAAAAGTCTATTTTCTTTTTCCGGGAGGGAGTGGGGTGTGTGTGCAGCTTTAGACCTTTGATAAGTACATCCAGCAGGTCTTCATTTTGGGTTGGTGCGGGTGCCTTTTTTTCCTGAGCATTCGAATAATGTGCCAGGAAGGAAACAAATCCAATCAGCAAGTACAATCTTAACCTCATCATTATCGGAAAATAGAAACCCTATAAAAATTTCATGCCGAACGGCATAGGGTTATCCATGGAGTGAAGGTAAAGAAAGATAGCCAGAGATTATTTATTGTCCGATGATTATAAACTCAGTCCGGCGATTGAGTTTTCTGCCTTCGGGGATTGCGTTATCGGCCACAGGCCGGTACTGGCCATAGCCTGCGGCCTTGATCCGGGACGGGTCAATACCGGATCGAATGAGAAAGTTCCTGACAGCTTCAGCCCGGCGACAACTTAGCATGAGATTGTATTCAGACGGGCCCTTGTTATCGGTGTGGCCGGATATTTCCACACTGATCGCGGGATTGTCCTTCATCAACTTCTCCACATTTTGAATGCCATCAAACGAGGCGGGAATACTGCTGTCATTAGCAAAAAATACGTGAAGTATCTCCGGGCTTTTCTTCCCTTCGGGTTTTATGTCCGGCGTGAGGGTCTCTGATTTCAGCGACTCTGATTTCGGGGTCTCTGATTTTTTTATTTTGATCGTATCCCGAATCACCTGCTTTCCTTTTCCCTGATCCAACAAATAGAAGGCCAACGACGATTCATGTGAAGAGTAGCCTTCCCTTGCAATCGTCAGTTGATACTTGACTTTCAATCCCGTCGCATTAACCCATTCAAAGCGATAGTTTCCCTTTCGACCCTCCAGGGAGGCGATTGTTTGTTTATGCTCAGAGACTAAATTCACATCGGCGTCCAGAGGTTGTAAGGTGGCTTCGTCGACCACAACGATTTCGAGGCTGACCGAGGAGGGACGGTTTACTTTTTCATTTACGTTTTTTTCCTCCCGGGCCAACGAGGCATCGATAAAATCAGGTTGGCTCAGATCTTTCGCTTTCCATCTTCGCATGTCAATTTTGTAAATGTCCTGCTCACCTTTGTTCTCGGCTTTGACCGAGGAGAAATAGCCGTATTGTTCATCACCGGAAAGGACAAAATAGATGTCGTTTTCAACGGAATTGATGGGGTACCCCAGGTTTTTGGGTTCACCCCATTCTCCTTTCGCCGAATCATAAATGGATTGATAGATGTCCATATCCCCCATACCCGCGAGGCCGTTGGAGCTGAAGTACAAGTGTGCGCCACTGGATGAAATGAAAACATCTTCTTCATCCAATTCTGTATTGATAACCGGCCCCATGTTTTTGATGTCGGTCCAATTTCCATTTTTGTCTTTCACGCTCGTGTAGATGTCCGTTCCCCCATAACCCCCTGGCCGGTCGCTGGTGAAATAAAGCCGCTGACCGTCTTTGGTTATAGTCGCTGAATTCTCAATGTATTCGGTATTAATGTCCATGGATTTCGGGCTCGACCAGGTTCCGTCTTTCAAAAGAGAAGTTGAAAAAAGATCTCCTCCGTGAGCGTCGTTATAAATAAACATTTCTTTTCCGTCGGGCGAAAGATTAACACTGGCATTATGAAATTCAGTATTCAGCGGGGCGCCGATATTCTTTGCGGGTTGCCAGTCTCCCTGTACACCCACAGAATAATAAATATCTTCATAATATTCATGATCGGGAGCCAACGAAGGGTTCATATTGCCATCCGGCCGACGGGAAGTAAATACCATCAGGGATTCATCTTCACTGACATTGGGGGCATAGTCGGGCCATTCTGAATTGACATTGGTCCCCAGATCGATGAGGGTGACATCCACCGGGTTGTCTTTAAAAATTTTGGCGTTGCGGCATTCAAAAATTCTTCGGTTTACTTCATTTATCTTCACGGATTTTTTTAAATCAAGTGTCCGCGAAAGCCATCGGATATACCTCTCATACGACAGGATGGCGCTGTCAAATTTTTCGGAATGTTGATACCCTTGCCCGATGTAATACTGAATATCTTCATCTACTTTGGGATTGAGGGCAAAGGCTCGCTTAAAATACGCAAGTGACTGTTCTTTGCGGATGGTAAGCAATATGGACTTGCCGGCCATAAATTGTGCCATGGCATTTTTTGGATTCATTTTTACCGCCAGCACAAATAATTCGGTTGATTGTTTCCGGTGGGTAAAATCAAATACTTCCATTCCCATCCGGAAATACTCTTCCGACATGGTGGCCGAATCTTTCTGTTGCCCAAAGGATGGAAGCGAAAGGCATCCGCAAAAAAAAGGCACGATGAAAACCCCGTGGCACGATCTCATAGAAGGTTAGGCAGTAGAAAATGATCCACTAAGAGTAATAAAAAAAAACAATATTCCAAAAGGAATAAAGTTAATTTTGGCTGTACAACATTAATTGACCTTTTCATTCCGTCCTGATGTCTATACGAACAATCGACCAACTTCTGGGAGTTGATTACCCGATTATTGTCGCTCCAATGTTTCTTATTTCGAATGTAAAAATGATTCAGGAAGCGCTGAAAAATGGCGTTAGCGCTGCCTTTCCGGCATTAAATTACCGAACGGACAAAGAACTTCGTGCGGCGATTCAGGAGATAAAAGCGTCCTCAGGTAAACCTTTTGGTGTCAACCTGATTGTCAACAAATCCAATCCCACCTATCAGTCCCAACTCAAAACGCTGCTTGAAACGAGGGTGGACTACATCATTACTTCCCTGGGGAATCCAAGAGAAGTCATTGAAAAATGTCGTCCCCTGGGGATAAAGGTATTCTGCGATGTGGTTGATCTGAGCTACGCAAAAAAAGTAGAAAGCCTGGGAGCGGATGCGGTAATCGCCGTCAACAACAAGGCAGGGGGTCACGCCGGTAATTTGTCACCCCAAGCGCTCATTTCCCAGCTGAAGGAAAGCTGCTCCATACCCATCATTTCGGCTGGCGGTGTGGCTCACGGGAAAGATCTTGCGATGGCCTTGGCCTGGGGTGCTGCGGGAGTTTCCGTGGGCACTGTTTTTATTGCCTGTCAGGAATCCGATGTGTCTGCTGAATACAAACAAGCCATGATCGACTACGGGGAAGAGGACATTGTGCGGACGACAAAACTATCGGGGTCGGCGCTTACCGTTATTAACACACCTTATGTTCAAAAATTGGGGACGAAAGCCAATCTGCTCGAACGGATACTGCACAGTAACAAGACGTTAAAGAAGTATGTGAAAATGATTATCGCACTTCGTGGAATGAAAGCCATTGAAAAAGCGGCTTTTGGTGCCACTTATAAAACCGTTTGGTGTGCGGGGCCCGCCATTGAATCGGTTACGAGCATACAACCCATGAAAGAAATCATACAAACACTTGTTCTCGAATACAATCAAATCAGGAACGATCCCGGCGAGAATCCTGTTTTGGCGGAGAGCGGGTAAATTTATTCTTTTTTTAAAATAAGGATCCGTTTGTGACACGCTGTATTTCTCACAAAAAATCATACTCGAGTCTGGAACTGGCAGAAGAGGCGCTAATTGAGGCCCGGACGAAATACGATTATGCACCCAATCGTGGGCCGCTTGCCGTGTACAAATGCGAAGATTGTGGCCAGTATCACCTGACGTCGAAGGGGAAAATGAATGAAAAGCTTTCAAAACACCTTGCGGAAGGGAAAATAGAGCTTCAGAAGGAAGCGGATCGATGGATTCGGAAGCTTAAACGGTGATCAGTAATCGGTATGTAACCCCTATTTATTCCGTTCCTCTATGCAAATATCTTCATAAGCCGGTATAGGTATCGATAATAGATTTAATAATTATAAGGTGACAATCACCGATTACCGGGAATACGCTACGTCGTCACGGCAACTGTAATGAAATAGGCATTGGCAGCGAAGTAAGCCGTAAGAACAATGATCGCGCCAATGCGGTTTACACGGTGTGAGGCGATGATGTTGTTGCTGTTGTGAAGTTTCAAAGCAATAGCCGAAACGGTTAGAATTCCGAAAATTCCAAAAAAAGTCAGGCTGTGAAGTGTATCCACCAGACTGAACTGAGAAGACTCCGGCAAGAGGGAATCGATGATGTATTTGTTTCCGACCGCGGCAAACAAACCGCCGACCGGCAAACCAAAACGGGGTTCAAGTTCTCCCGGGTCGGAAAAGAAACTGACCAGGGCGATGAGGAACGCGATGTACATGCCAATGAAAATTTTAGCGAACAGGCCGAGGGCATGTCTCGCAATATCCATTTCAAAAACAAAGGCTGAAAAGGCGTTGTTCTCCCGGTTCAGCCGCGGTTCTCCGAATCCGGTTTTATAAAAGTTGTCGCGCGTAGAGACTTTAAAGCCGTCGACTTTCCACGAATCCAGGACTTCAAGATTGTCGAACCGGCTGTCGACCGTGTCGGCGACAAATACCAATTCGGTGTTATCAAACTCGGTGTTCTCCAGAATAACTTTTAAATGCTGCTCATCAAAAGGAAAGTCGTGCACTTTCCAGTTTTCCTTCATCGTACACTTCATTCTCATCTGCACCCACACCTTACCGTCGACGGTGTCCGCGATCACTTTAGGTTGATCAATTTCTTTTGCGTTGGTAATGTCGATTTGATCGGGGAAATCAAATTTCGGTCCTTCCCCCGGTTTGTGGGCCTTGTAAACAAACCACAACCAGAAGCGAACGGTGTACTCCTTGTCGCGAAAGTTGATGTCGTGTACACTGACAATGTAGACGCCCACCTTGACCGTATCGGGGACACTTTTTGCAGAAACGCGGCCGGAAGTAAAAACGGCTAAAAGCAAGAATAAGGCAAATCCTGTTTTTACCATTGGGGTTTGGATTAGTCTGGACACTATTTATTTTGAATTCAAGATAGTAAGATTTACCCTTTGTGAAAAAATGTTTTTTTTGCCCCCTGGTTTATATTACGGCCGGCGTAGATGCGCGCTTGAAAATTACGTTTTTTGCTTTTTCTTTTTGGCGGCCGGAAAAAGTACATTGTTGAGGATTAAGCGATATCCCGCGGAATTGGGGTATAAATTGAGATCCGTAATTCTTCGTGGCCCCGGAACGCCTTCGGGGTCATGGCCACTATAGAAAGTCCAAAATCCCTTCCCGAATTCGCTATACATATAACGAACCCTCCCTTCATCCTTGTTTTCGCCCAGGATCAGAACTGTAGGCTTGATCAGATCTTTATTGAAGGCCGTTGTTTGCCCGTAGAACTCTTTTATCACTTTCGTGTGATCTTGGGTCAGCATGGAGGGTATGATATCCCACTTGGCTGAAAAATCAAACAACCGGAAAAAACTGTTTTGCGTTTCCATGAAGAAGGACCGACCGGAAGACGTATTGATATTTGAAAACCTGCGGGAAGTGCCGGGTTCAAGCGTGAAATTCTCAAAAGCGAGTGTCTTGCTGAAATCAAGTTTGTGCTGCGCATCGGGATCCATTTCATCTCCGTCGTAGGGAGGTTCACTGATGTCTACACCATTCGCGGCTAAAGCGATATCCAAAGTTTCTGCGCCCGAGCACATGGCAAATAAATACCCGCCGTTGCCGCAAAAACTTTTTATTTTTTTGGCGACGGCCAATTTCATTTCTGAAACTTTCGAATAGCCGAATTGTTGGGCTGTAATTTCCTGCATTTTAGCCTGTACGGCATCGGATTCACGCCGGACAAACCGTCCGCGCTGACCAGTAAAATCTTCGTGATGAAGGTGTAACCACTCGTAGTGGGTTAAACTGTCATTCAGAATTTCGGCGTCATAAAGAATATGGTAAGGGATTTGCGCATAGTCCAGGACGGCGATAACGGCATCCGATTCATCAGGGATCAAATCACTTTTCGGGGAGTAGACGACGACCCGGGGTGCTCTCTCCAGTCGCACCACGTTCATATTGACAGCGGGACTGGATATTTCCCGAAGAATCAAATTAGTCTTTTCGTCTGTGAGAATTTCATAAGAGACTCCACGAATCAGGCATTCGCTCTCCGCGAATTTATGATCGGCGATGAGGAAACTTCCCCCCCGATAATTCAGAAGCCAATCGACTTCAATTCTGTTTTTGAGGAGCGAATAAACAATACCATACGCCTTCAAATGGTTTTTCTGGGTGTCGTCCATAGGAATGAGGATGCTGGCTGAATGGCCGCGGGCGAATGTGAAAACAAGCAGGCAGATTAGCCACCTTTTCATCCCTCAATAAGTAGTTTTATCTCATTAAAGTTCTTTTATACAAAATCCGATGATGTTTGACGGATGATTTAAATATAATTTTCGCGCCATGGGTTTTGCATTGGATTTAAATATATTTTTGGCCGACGAAAAAAAATAGACTAGCCCGGCATCCTGAACCCATCAACTTGAAAAAGAAAATATCATTATCTGTGGTTCTGGGAGTCGCCATTGAGTTAAGCACGCTGATGTTGGCCGAAGCACAGGAAGTGAAGGCTACCCGTGATACCTTTCCGGTTCCAAAAGCCAGGCCTGAACTGTTGTTTTATATACAACGCTCAACCAATATCAACACCATTGTCTATGAACTCAACACGTTATCCAACGGAAGACCCGACCCCAAAGACCCTATCCACATCTTTTGGATACGGTATGCGGAAGATGGACAACAGGAAGAACTTTCTCATGTGCAACGCCATTTTGCGTACGGAATCACCACCAAACTGATTCGGGCGGGGGTTTGGGAGATCACCTTCGTTTCCTATGCCAAACTGAAACTCTATCTCAAATATTCGGAAGCGGATAAGCGGTATTATGTCTATGTTCAGAAAACGGACAAGGAAATACAACTCACGAAAATATTTGTTAAGATCAATGGAGGCACATTCTGGTTTCCCAAAGTGGATTATGTTGAATTAAGCGGTATTGATCCGGTGGCCGGGAAAAAAATGATCGGGACCTTCAAGCCATAGGATTGGAGAATTGAAGATTTATTATTTCTAATTTTCAATTACTTATCGATCGATGAACTATGATTATATCATTGTCGGCGCCGGCTCCGCGGGTTGCGTTTTGGCTAATCGATTGTCTGAAGATCCGGCGAAGACGGTTTTGCTGATAGAAGCCGGCGGAAACGATCGAAAACCGGAGATCCATATCCCACAGGCTTACTTGAAACTTCACCACAGCGCGGTGGACTGGAATTGTTATTGGTCGGTGCCGCAGCCTCATCTCGATAGCCGGAGGATATATCAGCCCCGCGGCAGGGTGATCGTAGGATCAAGTTCCACCAAT
>Ga0302324_100012218_pt1 | contig 17527 bp, 15 predicted proteins | sample Palsa_T0_1_FD_201949 | JGI IMG/M metagenome (GOLD analysis project Ga0302324, IMG submission 201949) | Peat permafrost microbial communities from Stordalen Mire near Abisko, Sweden - Palsa_T0_1 | ecosystem: Environmental > Terrestrial > Soil > Palsa > Peat permafrost | place: Sweden: Abisko...
CCGGCGTTTTGCAAAAGGCGGGATTGATTTCTTATACCCGGGGCAGCGTGACCATTCTGAACCGGAAGAAATTGGAAGACGCCGCCTGTGATTGTTATGGAATCATCCAACGACAGATCGAACAGTGGGATGCGGAAGTTTCGTAGCGCGAGCCCGGAATAGCTAACCCGGCCTTGTCTGAAACCGCACGATCGAACGTTTTATATCGTACTGACACATTATGGCTTTTCGCAATATCCTTCCCATTCCGCCTGGCGGGGAACCACAGGTTGAATGACCTTTGGCGCGGCCAAAGAGGAAACGGGGTTCATGGTTCCTTCATTCGATATTTTCCAATTGAAGGCCGATAGCGAAACTCTTTGGCGCGGAACCGCCTTCACCATCGAAGATGCGCACGCGCGCGTTGCGGAGTTGGTCAAGAGTTCGCCCGGAGATTACCTCATCGTAAGCCTTCACACCGGAAACAAAACCATCATCAAGTCCGATGCCGCGGGCAGGGCAGCAGCCACGGAAAGCTCACCTTCCCTATAGGCAGGCGTCCTACGGATCTGATCGCAGCTCTTTTCCATATTTCTGCAGCAGGATTTGCACCCCCGTGTAGGCCATAAATTCCGGCTGGCCGGTGGAGTTTCCGCTGAAGCTCCGTCCTGCCATGAACAGAAAAATCAAGCCCTCGTGGAATTTGTATCTGCCCCCAAAATCGAAAGTAGTGTCTTTCGGCAGCGCTCCCATTACGTAATCGTTATAAATCTCGCTCCCGACTTCCAGGTTGGGTGTTACATCGTGTCCGGCGGTAAAGCCAATGATCCGCTCTCCGTGCGCGTGCCAGGGAAAGTAATAGCCCGCTTCAAAGCCAAGGTTGAGGGGCCCCACCGATTTTGTGATTTCAAGGGGCACGAGCAGCTTTGTGCCGCTGATGGCGATTCCTGATTTCACCGCGTTTCCTAATCCCGGAAATCCGACTTGCGGGAAGGTGGAGAAATCCCACCCGTGCCATTTTTCTAAAAAGCGCCACTTCACTCCTGCGAACGTGTTGCTCCATTCCGCCGAGCTCGGATGACCGGGCGCTGTCTGAACCGCGTAAGGAACTTCGTAGGTGAGCTGTATGCGATCGCCTAACCCGAAGTTTATGTCGATCTGCGGAACCTGGTAGAAATTCTGGTTCTGGCGCAGAACGGGCATCGCACCCAGATTAATCTCCCAGTTGCCGTTTCCCGGCGTGCCCGGGTCGTTCGTCAGCAAAGGCGGAGCGCCCTGCGCGTGCGCCACGGCCGGGAGACTGAGCAGACATAGAGCCGCAAGCCACAGCCGCGGCTGGCATCGCAATGAGTCGTAGAGTCTCAAAAAATGCAAGGAACCCATCTCGTGGGCACGTTTTCAGTCGCTATGCGTAACAAGGAAGAATTGTAACTTTCACGGGCTTTACAGCTTCGCAAATAGTTGAAAAAGCTTTCCAATCTTAACGCGCGATGGCGAGTGCAATTCTCATTGCAGTCCCGCATCCGACATCCGAGCGTATTGACTTTCCGCTTTGACGGCGAGATAGTCTGTGGGTCCCTCTGTCGGGATGATTCATAGCAACACCACTAATTGCTGTTGGCTCGGCTGCATTTGAGCCGCCCAACCTGGCGACGAGAGCTCTACTCGCGCCGGAGGAGGGCCTAATGAAGAAGATTTTCTTGATGGTGTGCCTTCTGGCGCTCGCCGGAGGCATAGGCGGTTTTCTTGGTGGTCGATCCCGCGCTCTGTATTCAATATCACCGCCGCGCTCGAGCGTCCGCGTCTTGTCGCACATAGGACTCCCGACGTACGACGCCCGTGCCGTGCCGCTACTCACGCCCGTTCCTCGCGTTCCGTTTCCAGCCGCACATTCCGCGCCGGCTGCACGAGGTAGCCGAAACGCTACGGAAAATCTCCCGCTTCACGCGAAAACGCCGTTCTCTTTGCCCATGGCCTTCGAACCGAATAGAAGCCAGGCCGACCCGGGCATTCAGTTCATCGGCCGCGGCAGGGGACTCAGCGTCTACCTCACCAACCGCGGGATCGACCTGCAGGTTTTCTCTCGCGCGGCTCCTGTCTCTTCTAACGACAGTGGTACATCCGGTCTTCTTCAAATGACGTTAGCTGATGAGTCGCACCTCGATTGGGCAGGTCAAGAAGCGCTTCCCGGCAAAAGCAACTACATCATTGGAAACAATCCCCGCCATTGGCGCACGAACATCCCGCATTTTTGCCAAGGCCGAAGCCTCCGCAAAGAGCAGCAACCTCGGTGTCTCTCTCTACGATAATGGTAAAAACCTCGAATACGACCTTCGACTACCTCGCGGCACCGACGCCCGGAAGATTCGATTGCGCATTGTGGGCGCGGAAAAAAAACGCCTGGCGACGAACGGCGACCTGTTCCTCACCCTCGGCCCCAACGTCGTAACCCTCGGCCGTCCGGCCATCTTTGAAGATTCACCGGTCGCCTCGCGCGCGGACCGACGGGTCTCCGGTGGTTTCGTCCTCGAAGCGGATGGTTCAGTTGGAATTCGCGTGGGAGCGCATGACCCCGCTGCGGGTTTGCTGGTCGATCCCTCGATTTCCACGAGCTACGCGACTTTCCTGGGCGGCAGCGGAACAGACACTGCCGCAAGCGTGGCCGTCGATTCCTCGGGGAAGGTCTACGTCGCGGGAACCACCACCTCCGCGTCCAGTTTCCCCGAAGCCCCCAGCAAGTCCGTAGGCGCAGCCGACGGCCCGGCGGAGTTTTTCATCGCCAAGATGGATCCGGCCATGACCGGCCCGAACTCGCTCGTCTATCTCACTTTCCTGGGAGGCACCGGCACGCAGACCGGCGGACTTATCGCTTTGAACTCTTCCGGCGATTTGGCCATTACCGGCACAACCACAGCCGCCGATTTTCCGGTAACCGGCACGAGTCCGCCAACCACGGCGCTGACCAGCGGCAAAGGCAACGACGTAATCCTCAGCGAGCTTGATCCTACCGGCAGCCAGCTCGTCTTCTCGACCCTCTTTGGCGGCACCGGAACTGAGTCCGTAAACAGCGCCGGCAGCATCGCCATTGGCGCCACGGGCAATGTCTACATCGCTTCCGACACCAAGCTCACCTCACTCGACGCAAGTTCGCCGGACTTGCCGGTCACCGCCGGTGCCATGCAGACGACGTGGGATGCGCAAAAGAGCGACGGGTTTCTCGCCATTTTCACGCCCTCTGCGACCGCGGGTGCCGCGCCGACGTTGACCTATTGCTCCTACCTGGGGACAAATTCCACCGGAGCCGTCGGTATCGGCGGCATCGCCGTCGTCCCGTCCGGCGACGCCTACATTGCCGGATACACCAACAATTCGGTAAATGGTTTTCCCGCCGTCAACGCTACGGATCTTGTTTACGGCACTCTGCTTGGCGGCTCATCCGATGACGCCGCAACCGCCATCGCGCTCGACTCGTCCACGCCTCCCAACGTCTACGTTGTCGGCACCACGCAGTCCACCAATTTCCCCATGAATGCGAGCGTGCCCGGATACCAAACAACTTTGAGGCCTGGCGCTACCGCCAATGCGTTCCTCTCCGTCATCGGGCAGTCATCCAACGGCAACGCGACCTTGCTCTATTCAACATACATCGGCGGCTCTTCCAACGATTCCGCGCAGGGCGTGGCCGTTTTGCCGTCCGCCTCAGGAGGGCCTACCGTTGTATACCTTGCCGGGGTGACGACCTCCTGGGATTTTCCCTGGCACGACAATCTTCAGCCGTTCAACGGTGCCGAGGACGCCCTCGTCGCCAAATTCAGCACGTCCGTCGCCGGCACCGCATCGCTCCTGTACGCCACGCCTCTAGGCGGCACGTTGCCGTCCGGCTTGGCCACCGCCGAGGCGAACGCCATCGCCGCGCAATCCTCAGCGGCGGGGAATCGCGTCTTCGTTGCCGGCGCCGCAACCGCGTCTGATTTTCCCGCCGCCATCACCACCGCCGGAGCCGCCGTTGACGGCGTGCAAGCCTTCTGCGCCAGCTGCCAGGTTTCGCCTCCGGCGACCTCGAATTCCTCCGACGCCTTTCTATTGAAATCGGCGAAAGCACCGTGGCCATGCCCAGCGTGCGCTTCAACGTCCCTGCCGTCGTGTTTTCTCCCGTGGCTGCGGGCACTTCCATCACGTCGCAACCGTTCGCGGTTTTGAATTCAGGCGAGATGCCGCTGAACATTTCGAATCTCCAGATCGCCGGGTCGCAGGAATTTCAGCTCCTCAGCCAATCGCCCGCCTGCCAAGTTTCGATCAGCCCGGGCCAAACTCCCGGTTGCAGTTTCGAAGTTGGTTTCGCGCCAATGACCGCGGGCCCAAAGCACGCCCTCGTCTCCGTCACAGACAACGCGCCGGGCAGCCCGCAAATCCTGGAGCTGAGCGGTACCGGTGAAGGCCCCTTCGCCGTCGTCTCGCCGCCGACCATCGCATTCGGAAATCGGCCCGAGAATACTTCGTCGCCTCAGCAGACCATCACAGTCACCAACGCAGGCGATGAGACACTCACCATCACCGGGGTCGCGGAAAAGGGAACTGGAGTCGCGCAATTCCCGCTACCCGCGAGCACCTGCACGCTTAACACGAATCTCTCCGCCACCGGCCAATCAAGCTGCACCATCACCGTCGTCTTCTCGCCTCAAACCGCCGGCCCGTTCCAGGCGGAGATCGACATCACCGACAATTCCGCGGGCGGCTTGACGGTGCAGACCGTCCCGCTTACCGGCACCGGCATTGCCGCCGCGCCGATCGCCAGCATTCTCCCCGGCTCGATGTCTCTCGCTTTCGGCAGCGTGGCCACGCAAGTCACGAGCGCTCCGCAGGCCGTCACCCTCACCAACATCGGCAGCGCGCCGCTCGATATTTCCAGCATCGCCATCACTGGCGCGAATATGTCGGAGTTCTCGCTCGTCTCCCCAACCAGCGGAACGCCCTGCCCGACTTCCGGCGGTCTGCTCGCCTCCGGTAACTCGAATTCCGCCTGCGCCGTCGAGTTCGCGCCGCAAACTCCGGGCGCAAAGGTCGCCAGCCTCACCTTTACCGACAACGCTCCCGGCGGCGGCCAGCAAGTGTCGCTCACCGGCACGGCCACCGCCGCGTCGGTACTGCAAGTTTCGCCGCCCAGCCTCGCGTTCAATTCCCAAAGTGAAGGCATGCAGAGTGCCGCGCAGATCGTCACTCTCGCCAATAACGGCGGCTCGACTGCCAGCGTCAGCGGAGCCTTCGTCTCCGGCTCTTCCGATTTCACCCTTGCAAATCCATGCAGCGTAGTGCCCGCCGGAAAAACTTGCCAGATCAGCGTCACCTTCAGCCCCGCGTCTTCCGGAACGCCCGGAAATCGCACGGCCTCGCTCAACATCCCCGGCGGCACGCCCGCCGCCGTTGCGCTCACGGGAGTCGCCACGCAGGCCGGCATCCTTCTGCCGACAAGCTTCAATTTCGGTAGCCAACTCGCCGGCACCGTTGGCGCGCCGCAGCCTCTCACTGTGACCAACAACAGCTCCGGCCCGTTCGCAGGCGCGCTCGCCGTCGGCACTGCAAATGTCACTAGCGACTTCGCCATCTCCTCGGACGCCTGCGCCTCCGCGGCAACCGCGCCGGGCGGCACGTGCACCATTCAGATCGCTTTCTCGCCCCAGGCCGGCTCATCGTGCGCCACGCCCAATCGTTCCGCGAATTTGTCGCTCACCAATAACGCCCCCGCCAGCCCGCAATCCGTCCCGCTCAGCGGCACGGCCATGGAACTTCTGCTTCAACGCGCCCGGCGGCCAAGCTATCAGCGTGCCCGTTCCGCCCGGCCAGGCCATCCCGCCCTACAGCGTGCAGATGACCTCCTCCGCCGGGTTCACCGGCTCTGTCGGACTCACCTGCACGCCGCCCGCGGGCGTCGGCATCACCTGCGCTGTTTCACCTCCTACCATCACGGTCGCACCCGGCACGCCCGGCGTGTTCCAAGTAACCGGTGCCACCACCGGCGCAACGGCCGCAGGTAGCGCGCCTCAGCGCAAATTTCCGCGCGGCCCGACGCAGCCGAGCGCATTCCGCCTGGTCGCGCTCTTCGCGCTTTGTTTGTTACTGGGAATTTCCGGAGTCAGCCTGAAATCCTCGAAAGGAATGAGAGAAGGGAATCGATGTAATTTTCTGCGGGCGGTCGCCCGCCTCGCGCAAGCGAGCGCCTTGCTACTAAGCTTCACCGTCGGAATGGCCGCGTGCGGCGGAGGAGCGGGCACTGCGGCCGATCCACCCGCCGCGACCCCTCCCGGAACCTACCAACTAATCGTCACCGCCACGACCACGGTCGGCTCAACCACAACCACGCGAACATCCCAATTCTCGCTAACGGTGAATTGAAGTTTTCCTTCGGAGGGTTGTCGTAGGGTGCAGGTTTGCCTTTGCTATTGTCGTTGCCCTTCCGGGTGCCCCATCTGGCGCGCCTTTCGCGACAGGTGGGTCTTGGGGTTTCTTGCCTTCGCAGTTGGGTGCCGCACTCTTGCGTTTTTCAAGGGTGCGGGTTTTCTCCGCCCGCCTAAAACGCCTTCACCGCCAGATCCCGCGGCCGCCCGCCCACCGGAATCAGCGTCATCAGGCTCGATGTCTTTACGCGAATCGCCGCCAGATCGTTCGACGCCGCATCGACCACCAGCAGCACGTCGCCGCCCGGCGACAGCAGACACGTCGTGGGTCCTTGCCCCACGGAGATCACCAGATTGTCGCGGCCATCCGTGCTGCGGGCCACCTGCCGCCCTTGCACCGCTACCGGCACAATGTGCCCCGCCGCTGAGTCCGCCGCATACAGCGTTTGCGCGTCCGGCGTCAGCGTCCCCGTCGAAGGAGACATCCCCAGCAGCACGAAGTCGCCCACTTCATCCGTTTGCGTGTTGATCACAATCATCCCGTGCGCCGCGCCCGAAAGAATGTACAGCTCGCCGCCATCCGGCTTCAGGATCAAATCATCCGCGCGGTTTCCGAGCGCGATATTTGCCAGCAGCGCGCCGCGTTTCAAATCCACCGCCGAAATCTGGTCGCGCGAGCCGCTGTTCACGAATGCCTTCGAGCCGTCCGGCAATATCGCTACTTGCTCGGGATCCTGCGTCACCGGGATCACCCCGCGCGGAGCCAGCGAAGTCGCATCGTAGACCGACAGCGTCGCATCGTCTCGATTCGAAACCGCCACAATGTCGCCCGCATCCGCCACCCGCGCAATCCAAGGACGCCGCCCCGTATGCGCCCGCGCCACCACCTGCCGCGTCGCGCAGTCGATCATCACCAGCGTGTTCGATCCCGAAGCGGCTATGTACGCGCGCCGGCCGTCCGCGGAAAAATCCAGCGCGTAGGGCGCTGCGCCCACAGGAATCCGCGCCACGATGGCGTTCGTGGTCACGTCCAGCACCCAGGCCGTGCCGTCCGCGCTGCTCAGTCCCCAGATTTCCTTGCGCGCCGGATTCGCGCGGATTCCCGTCGGCTGCGCGCCCACGGGAATCGTCGCCACCGCCGAAAGCGTCACTAAGTTGACGGCCGTCACCGTGCCGTCCGCCGTGTTGCTTACGTAGGCGAAAAGACGCAGGTCCGGACGCACCAGCGACGGCCGCAGATCCAGCGCCACTTCGCGAATCCCCAGCCCCAGCAGCAGCGCCAGCAGAAAAACCATCCGGAAGTTGAACCCAATTTTCATCGCGCTAAGTTTATCGCTTTGCGGGTGAGATGTGGCCTTCGCCGCTTTCGCCTTTCGTGGGGTTCGAATGCCCGAACCGGTGCGCTCTTCGCCACAGGTGTGTCTTGCCTTCAGCCTTTGTAGCGGCCGCCTTTAGGCGGGCGGTTTGGCGGTTGCTTTTCCGGGCGCCCCATCTGGCGCGCGTTTTTCGCGACAGGTAGGTCTTTCTTGCCGGGTGCCGCATCCCTTCGCATTCTAAGGGTGCGCGCCACGCATGTCCCAAACAACGCTACGGTAGATTTCCTCTTCTCTCGTCTGTTACTGGGACTTCGCTTTCTTCGAAGGTTTCGACTTGCGGGAACTGTTGAGGGCGACCGCTTGGCGAACAAGCGCCTTGAAGGCGGACTCGCCAACTTCCTCTCCTTCATGGATATCAATCGCGCGCCGTACGTTTCCGTCGAGACTCGAGTTGAAGAGACGTGCCGGATCCTTCAGAGACGCGCCCTTGGCGAACGTAAGCTTCACGATTTGTTTGTACGATTCGCCAGTGCAGATGATGCCGTCGTGCGACCAAACCGGAGTGCCCATCCACTTCCACTCCTCGACGACGTCCGCGTCCGCCTCCTTGATTAGTTTCCGCATTCTGCTGAGGGTTTCCCCGCGCCAGTCCGCGAGTTCGGCGATTCTCTTCGAGATAAGCTCCGATGCCGGCTGGCCTGGGCTCGCGCCCGACTTTTTCATGTTCTCATCCTGGAAGTTCCAGACATGCCAGTGGTCATTTCCGTACACGGGGGAAAAGATTTGGAGGCGCGGGGCGGAATCGAACCGCCGATAAAGGTTTTGCAGACCTTTGCCTTACCACTTGGCGACCGCGCCGTCATGCGGCCTCGCAAATCATAACATGTGAAGCTCGGCTCCCGCACCCTCGTGGTTTTTCAAGGTTGGGGCGTCGACGCAAAACCCGCGATGGAGAATCGCCGGTTGCAAGAAAAAGCCCGCTGAACCTGAACGGTTTAGTGGGGTGATTAATTTCCCGTTTACGACACACATGGGCTCATCAGTTCCAGTACTTCACTTTTCCGGTAACGGCGTGGCGTTACTGTGATTGTTCGGAAGCTATGCTGCGGGAGATTCGAAGACACGGTCCAACTCGAAGAATTTAGATTTGTCTTAGTAGGGGATCGTCTCTGATATACCAGATTTGAGCAGTTCGGCGAACTGTTCCGCCGGCACCGGTCGGCTGAAGTAATAGCCCTGCGCTTCTTCGCATTGATGAGCCCGAAGGAATGCCAGCTCTTCCCGCGTTTCCACGCCTTCCGCAATGACACACAGATTAAGACTCTGGCCCATGCTTATTATGGCGGCCACGATGGCCGTTTCCGTGGGCACCGTGGTGATCTGGCGGATGAACGACTGATCGATTTTGAGGGTATCAATCGGAAACTTTCTAAGGTAGCTCAAGCTGGAGTAGCCCGTGCCGAAGTCGTCAACCGCGACCCGCACTCCTTTTTCTCTTAGTCTCTTGAGTATTAATTCGGTGAGCTCGGGGCGCTTCATCAGAACGCTTTCGGTCAGCTCTAATTCCAGAGATCTCGGACTTAAGCCTGAATCCTCGAGGATCCCGAGCACACGCTGCAAAAACTCTTCGTCTCGGAACTGTATCGCGGAAATGTTCACCGCTACGGAGGCAAGAGGCAGGCCTGCACTTATCCATGCCTGGGCTTGCGTGCATGCTTCACGAAAAACCCAATCGCCAATGGGAAGAATCAAGCCGCTCTGCTCGGCTACGCTAATGAATTGTCCCGGCGGGACCTGCCCCAGGGTGGGATGTTTCCAGCGTATCAATGCTTCCGCTCCGGCAATTTCCCCTGTCCTCAGATTGACCTTTGGCTGGTAATAGAGCGTAAACTCATGCCGCTCCAGGGCGGTTCGCAGGGCTTCCTCGATGGACTGCCGCTCTACGGCGCGGACGTTCATGGCCAGCTTGAAAAAGTTGCAGCTCTGAGGCCCATTTTCCTTCGCCTGGTACATCGCAGTTTCCGCGTTCCTGATGAGCGTCTCCGCATCCGGGCCGTCGTCCGGATAGATGCTAACGCCGATGCTGGCCGTGACGTGCAGATCATGATGGTCAATGGAATGAACATCCGCCACCGTCTGAAGCATTCTTCTTGCGATAATGGCAGCGTCATCCGATTGTTCCAGCTCCGAAAGTAACACCACGAATTCATCGCCGCCCTGCCGGCTCACAGTGTCCGAGCCGCGAACGCAATCGATCAGGCGTTTTGCGATGGATTGAAGCATTTTGTCGCCAATCGGATGTCCCAGGGAATCGTTGATATGCTTGAAGCCGTCTAAATCCAAAAGCAGCACCGCAGATTTTTTTGTGTGGCGCTTTGCGAACGCAATCGCCTGGCCGATCCGGTCGTTCATGAGAATTTGGTTCGGTAAACCGGTCAGAAAGTCGTGCTGAGCCGAGTGGGTTATTTGCCGGGACATCTCTCGGGCTGCGCTCACGTTACGAATCGCTGCCGTCACCAGGACTCCTTCGGTGCTTTCCAGAGGGCTTAGCATGATTTCGATCGGAAACTCGCTTCCATCTTTTCGTCGCCCGGTGAGCTCAATCCCGGTGTCAATCTGCTGTGACAGGGCCTCAGCTGGGGATCGGGTACCGTCGGCGACCAGTCGTTCGGCGAAGCCCTCTGGAATAATGTTCGTAACCTGCTGGCCGAGGAGTTCATCGGGCTGGTATCCGAACTGTTTCTCCGCCTGGAGATTCAGAAGAGGGATTTCGCCGCGCTCGTTCACTACCACTATTGCATCCGGAGCTGCTTCCAATAGACCGCGGTACTTTGCCTCCGCGCGTAGCAGTGCGCCGTAGTCCCGTCGCACAATCCATCCGGCGCCGAGAGGGATCAATAATCCTAAAATGCTTCCCAGGAAGATGGCAGCCTTGGTCTGGCGAAAACTCCGCTGCGCCTTCGCGTTACGTTCTAGCAACAAATGGCGTTCTTGGTCCTCCATGTCACGAATGACAGCGCGAAATTCGTCCAGGTTCCGCTCGCCGTGTCCTTGTCGAATCACGTCGGCCGCGGCCTTGGGATCGCCTGCTTGGCGCAAGCGGATGAGGGTCTTACTATCCTGGACGATCTGTTCCGCCAAACCAGCAAGGGCGGTGAGGCGGAGCTGCTGATATGGATTATCAGCGGTCAATGCGCGCAGGGCTTCTTCTTCTTGACCGACCAGCGGTATATCGGCACGGGCAGGCTGAAGAAATACTTCTTCACCGGTAAGCGCAAATCCGCCATAACCCGTCTGAATATCCGCAATCATCGAGGACAGACTTTGGAGATGTTCGATTACATCATGGGTGTGCTGTATCCATTGTTCCGTATCGGCGGAGGCGATAAGACTGTGATAAGAAATCACGCCGACGGCAAGAAGAACCAACAAGACGGCGCCGAACGCGAAGCGCAGCTTCGGAATCAGATTAGGCGCTGCCTTCATGTTAGCCTCTCTCGCCATTTCCCGAACAGCCGAAACTCATCAATGCACGTCTCGTCATAGCGTCGGACGCGTAGATAACACTGCTTTTCCTTATGCTTTGGCACTTTTATTTTAAGAGAGCGGCTGAAGTCGAAGCTGTGCCAAACAGGACATGTTCCTTAATGGTCATGCGCCGCACGCTGATACGGGTGACAAATCAGAGTTTTCTGGGCTGGAACTGCTCCGAGTGTGGATGGCTTTTCAAGCCTTCAGATGCACATACCGGGGACACACCCAATGAAATGACGCGGGTATTATTTTCGCAGCACGACACAGAGTTTGCCGACCATGTTTGCGTAGAACATCCACAAACGCGACACACGCAACCTTTCGGGCAAGTAGTGGTCTAGTATTACAACGATCACTCGCATTGAAGACGTACGATTCCGATGCTCCAGGAAACTTGCAGTTTCTGCCTTCCTTTTCGATACGCAAATCGGTCGGAGAGAGCAATACGCTCTTCTCACCCTCCAGTCTTTAGCGTCGTCACTCCGTCAGTCCGTTTCCAAGAACTCCACAGGACCTTGATGTTGACTCCACCTTGCCCGAGGCGCACCCTGTCGCAAGCGCGTACTCTACGCGCCGGATGGCTTCCTCATCGGCCTCCGACACTTAGAGCAAAGAAAGCAGCAACACAGAAGGGAAGAAAGGAGGGCGAAGGTCGCCTAAGTCAGCGCGAAAAAGCAGCTAAGATGTTGAGTTTTGGGACGGCCTCTCGACGAGGCCGAAGTAGCTCTTTGAAAATTTGAGCGACGAGAACGCGGAGAGCAATCATCCCGCGCTCGCAAACCGCAATTTCTAATCGACACTGCGGCGATTAAGGAACTCTCGTAACCCGCTGAAAATATTCATCGGCAAGCCAGCCCAATCGACACAAAAGCGTTCGCGATAACCGTGGCGACTGTTGCCTGCGAAACCTGCCGGCGATATAGTTTTTGCGCGGCACAATTCCAGTGGGGGGATGGGGTGTACACAAAGGCAGCGCGTCTACTTGTTTTCCTAACGTTACTCCTTGCTTCGACCGCCGCATGGGCCGGCCCGCCCTTTCAAACCGACGATCCCGAGCCCATCGACTATCGCAACTACGAGTTCTATACGTTTGCGACGTCCGATGGCACGGGAGTCGAAACCGACACAGCCGGCCCCGTGATCGAGTTCAACTACGGCGTGCTGCCGAACGTTCACCTGCACGTCATTGTTCCCATGGCCGCCATTTTGCCCTCGAACAATCCGCGGTACGCGCCCTCCGGAACCGGCCCCAACGAATATGGCATCGGCGACACCGAAACCGGGATCAAGCTCCGGTTCATTCAGGAGAGCAAATACCGTCCGATGGTCGGCACATTCACCATGTTTGAGCTACCGAGCGGCGACTCTCGGCGAGGATGCGGCGCGGCTCTCGTACTTCGGCCGGTTCCCGGCGCCCAACGGTTTCCGTTGCGGCTGGAGTGCCCGGTGCACGGATGGATACAAGAGGATCCGCGCCCGATTCGAATGCGCTTTCACAAAGATTACCCGAACTGGTAACGTAGAATCAGCCCAGCTACTAAGGAGAACAATGAAATCTTTTTCGATCACTTTCAGTTTCACAGATCGCAGTTCGAACCCGGTGGAGTCTCCCGCCGAGGTCGAAGCGTCGACGTTGCCCGTTGGATTAGCTAAGGCCACGAGGGAATTCTGGAAAAAACGAGATCGCAAGGCGCGCTTCGACATTCTGAAAAACGGCTTGAAGATTTCCGTCACCGCAGGCGAAGAGAAGGCTGAAAAAGAGGGAACTGCGACGGCTTAAGTCATTGGTCGAGTGACTAACTCGAAGTGGTGCCGAGGGCCCTGTATGTTCGTGCCAGCCGCCGCCACTCCGGGCGCGGAGACCGATTTTTGGGTAGAAATGTGATGCGCCGCGGCATCCCAATCGTAGCCGTATTCATATGCATTCTCGCCTTCGGAATCCTCTCGACGGCGCCCGCGCATGGCCTTGGAATCCACTGGTCACGAGTCCGATCACCACGTCCACCAGCGGTGAGGTCTGCACCGATCAGAAGGACGCTGGCGCTCGTTTGCAGACGCTCCAGAGATTTTTCCGACCATGCGACAGACAACCACTGCGATCTTCAGTCGCGGATTCCGGCGCAACGCCTGGATTGCCACCATAGTCCCGCTGAATCCGCCGCCGAGAATCAGAATGTCGAAGGGAGCCGTCCCAGGATCCTACTCTAAGGAAGCGAAACCCGATCCACTGTTACAACAAACGCTCAACTTCGTGAGGGTGTGTAGAAATGGCGTGCGAAAAAATCTCTTGACGAGAAAATGCTTCTCGCCTATAAAAGCGTTTATGATCCTTGACTCACAGACACGCGCGCTGATCTGTACTTGCTGTACGTCTGGCGCGTGTGTGTCTGGGGCCAACAGAATCTAACAGCCAAACTTAAGAGCTGTAGCCCAAGCACCCACCGCCAGAAGAGCAGCTGGCAGGTGGGTTTTTTGTTTTGGGGCCATGAATTTGAATCACAGGGAACCGAAGCGTATGGGTGTTTCAAGCGCGCACGACTCAGAGCGAGAACTGTCTCCAAGCGAACGGCAATTGCTGGAGGAATTAGCAGTGGCTGTGCGGGGAATCCGTTTTGGATCGGTGGTTCTTACGATTCACGACGGACGCATTGTGGAGATGAGCAAAACCGAGCGCGTGCGAAGAAATCCAGCCTGACCATCGGATGAGAGGAAAAGCGGGCCGATATGCTGAAGCACAGTATGATTTCGCGGAAGAAACAACAGGCGCTGGCCGCGCGATTTTCGTTTAGAGAAGATACGAGGCTTGCCGCACAAAAAGACACGCTGGATTGTCGCTGTTGTACCTGCGGCCGATGTGTCTTCTTGAGCGCTAGGCTCTGACTGCCAGATCAGCGAGCTGTAGCTTGAGAGACCCACCGCCGGAAATGTAGCTGGCAGGTGGGTTCTTTTTTTTGGAGGTACAAAGTCCAAGAAGCACCCTTGAAGAAGGACTCATTCGAGATGTCTATTCTTCAGTTGTTTCGCTGGCTCGCTCATACGCCGTTTAGCGTATTCTTGCGTCACTCTACATGGGGATTCGCCGTCATTGAAACTGTACATCTGCTCGGGCTCGCGGCCCTGGGTGGCGCGATCCTCATTGTGGATCTTCGCCTGCTCGGAATCGTTCTGCGGCGCCAACCCGTCTCCCGAATTGCGCGGGAACTCTCGCCTATGCTGTTGGGAAGTTTGGGAGTGATGTTGATTTCGGGCGTGCTTCTTGTGATGACGGGCCCACTGAAGTATTACGACAGCCCCTCGTTCCGTCTCAAGATGCTGTTTTTTTTCCTCGCCGTTGCTTCTTACTTCTCCCTTCACCGGAGCGTGATTCATTCGAATGCGAATGTCGCACCGTCGCCGTCGTCTAGAATTGCGGCGGCCATCTCCCTGGCGCTTTGGCTGGGGGTTGGCCTGGCTGGACGGGCGATCGGCTTCCTCGGCTAATTCGCGTCTGGAGTGAGACACCCCAAACACAATCCTCAAAGTGTGCTCTTGTGGACAGATTCTGGTGTCCGCTGCGCCCACTATCAAAGTGCACGCTAAGAAAACGACTGAGTGGTGGAGGACAATTCATGAACCGTTATAGATACCTTGCGTTAGTGGCTTTTGCTGGGGTTTTGTTCGCAGTCACGCCTTCGAAAGTGGAGGCTCAGGTTAGCGTCGGCATCAGCGTCGGAGCCGCTCCTGAGTGCCCTTACGGCTACTATGACTACGCTCCCTATTCTTGTGCTCCCTACGGATACTACGGTGCTGAATGGTTTTCGGGTGGAACGTTCATCGGCGCGGGCTCTTGGTTTCATGGCCCCGACAATTTCCAAGGCCACGTCAACAACCGTTTCGACGCTCAGCGCGGCTATAGGGGGCCGAGGCCGAACGTCGGCGATAAACCTGAGGCGTCAAAGCGGGTCGATAAAGTTTCGCACTTCAAGGGAAATGAAATGCGCGATGGGCGCGGCCACGTCAGTTCAGGAAAACACTAAAAACGGCTGATGCGACCAGTTCTAGTCGTTGGGGGGATTTCTACCGGGTGGCTGCTGGTCGGCCGCCCGGAACCTCTCCCTAGCGGCCCCGGTGATGCATGTGATTCTCAGGCGAAATGTCGTCAGCCATAGAGTGCTAAGGATACAGTGTGCATGACACTTTCGATTACAAAGGTTTTGCAGTAATCGCAACGGCTCGCCAGATAAATCAGCCACCGAATGAGGTGTGGCATCCACTCTGCCGGATTAATGGCGCGGATCAAAGCCAGTCATGGACCCCGCGAGACCGGACCATTGTCTTTGCGACTGAAAAGACAGCTATCACAGAAGCCAGTAAACGCGCGCGGTGGCTGATCGACAATTCCTCATCCGCACCAAGCGAACTTAAATAGGCCCTGAGACGCGCTCCGATAGAATCGGCGTCCGCATTGCAGCCAGGTCGCACCGACTAGCTGCTGAGTAACGTCGTAACCGGACAAGTGCAGTACTGGCCCACCAGATATCCAGTAATCCGACTGATCGGGAGTATGATCCATGCGGCGTTTATTGGACTCTGCCGAATCTGTGCACTGACGAATATGATGAGCTACATAACAAAGAACCTTGTTCCCGGGGAGACACTCTTATTTCAGACGCGGCATCACTGGCTGGTCTTGATGGGACCTGTGCTCGTTAGCCTGGCGCTGGGGCTGCCGGGTGCGGCGCTTCTCGCGGGTGCACTTGCAGCAAAGAATGGCGATAACGACGTCCTCCCCGATCTTGGATCGGCTATGGGCTCTAGTGGGATGATGTTTCTTGGCGCGATCCTATTGATAGTTGCGTTTATCGTCTTGGCCTATGGGCTCGCAAAGCGGAACGCTACTGAGATGGCCGTGACCGATCGTCGCGTGCTGATCAAAACGGGTATGGCCAGCCGGAGGACACTCGACCTGATGCTTTCCAAGGTTGAGAGCATCGGCCTCGAGGAAACACTTCTCGGCAGAATGTTCGGCTATGGCTCTGTCATTGTTCACGGTACCGGCGGCACCCCAGAATCCTTCGTAATGATCGCGCACCCCCAGGAATTTCGACGGAGTGTTCAGGAGCAAATAGGAGCTCGCTAACCGCATGCTTTCCCTTTTGATTCCCGGACATTACTTAAGTGTGCCGAGCACCTTGACCATTGATCAAGAACGCATTTGGCCAGACATTTAATGGAACACCAATTTAGCTGTCCATATTGTGGGGAAGAGATTTCCATGGTGTTGGATTTGTCCGTTGGTCGTCAAACCTACATCGAAGACTGCGAAGTATGCTGTAAGCCAATTGAGATCAGCTTTACGGTAGAAGATGACGACCTTGGCAGCTTCCACGCCAAAACACTCGCCTAGATTCTGCTACTTCCCGCTCCTTGTGCGACTAAGTCCCGATAAACGCCGTAACCGTCCCCATGGAGTACTGGCCCGCTACCTCTCCGGTCATCCGACTAGTCAGCAGTTGTTCCATCAGGCGTCAAGCACCACACTGACCAGCGCCCTATTGATGTATACCCCATCTCCATCCTGGATGTAGCCGAGTTCCCGAAACTTACCCATGAAAGCACTGACATGCTTTGGTGTTGTCCCGATCATTTCGGCCAGTATATCTGTGGACATTCTGTCAACGACACCTTTCTCTGTCCGGTCCGCTTCGCCGTACTGAGCCACGAGCAAGAGGGTCCGGGCCAAGCGCCTTTCGATTGAGCTGAAGGCTTGTTCCTCCAGCCCTTCTTCAATGCGAACATTGTGTTTCAGTATGTGAGAAACGAGGCGGTCAGAGAATTGACCCTCCCCGTAGAGCGCGCGAATAATCTGCTGTTTCCCCATTTCCAATACAATTGTCGGCTCCAACGCAACCGCTGTTCCCTGGCGTACTGACCGACCTGTCGTGCACTCTTCACCCAGGAATTCTCCCGCGTACAGCGGTGTGATACTTATTTCCTTTCTGCCGGGCAGCGCAGTTGTGACTTTCGCTGAACCCTCCTCAAGATACAGAACAGATTCATATCTATCGCCCAATGAATAAATGACCTGGTTTGTCCGATACCTCACAATCGTTCCGGGGATGGCGACATTCTTCAGCCTTCGCTCCGTCTGGCGTCCGAAATTGTTTTTGGCCATGTGTCCTTTCCGGGCCGCTTTTCAACAATGCGAGCGGCGGAGTTTCTGCAAACGACGAGATGGTAACCAGCAGTTATCTATAGGACTGTCCAAAAAGGAACAGCCCTTCTCCAATACAAGTTCTAATCTTCACCAGAAAGATGCACTTGGGC
>Ga0302324_100012219_pt1 | contig 17525 bp, 11 predicted proteins | sample Palsa_T0_1_FD_201949 | JGI IMG/M metagenome (GOLD analysis project Ga0302324, IMG submission 201949) | Peat permafrost microbial communities from Stordalen Mire near Abisko, Sweden - Palsa_T0_1 | ecosystem: Environmental > Terrestrial > Soil > Palsa > Peat permafrost | place: Sweden: Abisko...
AGGGCTCGCGTTATCGTGCTTTGCCTCCAACAACATAGCGGCAACCATTCGTGGTCAGCCACGGCGTTCCTGCCAGTAGTCCGGGTCGCGATGCAGGTGCTTTACTGCCCAGATAATGACCACATCAGCTTCGACGGTGTAATAGAGCCCATAAGGGAAACGCTGGACGAGGTAGCGCCGGACATCCTCCTCGATTATCCGCCACGTGTAGGGCGCGGCGACAACCCTTTGCACGCCAACCTCGATTTCATCGACGAACTCGTCGCCCAAGCCCGGCACCTGCCTGTTGTAATACAGGCCGGCGGCGATCAACTCTGCCAGCGCCGCGTCGGCGTAACGGTGCGTCATTTACCCAACGCCGACCGCACCTGCCTCATCGCTTCGTCGCCATCGACGAGCTTTGAGTCCCCCGCTCGGACGGCCGCCCGGCGGCGGCGCACTTCGTCCAAATGGGTACGTTCCATGGCGGGATCGGTTTCGCCTGCGAGACTGGCGAGCAGTTTTTCAACCAGCAAGGCCCGGCTGCGGGTAGGTAGCCCAAGGGCATCCGTTGCGACTTGATCCACGGTGGTAGCCATGACTTCAAGCTGGCTCGAAATCCGTCTAAAATCAAGGCTCCCGTCGCCTGTTTGGCCCGCCCCGCGGGTTCTCGGGCCACGGTTTGGCGCTGGGAAGGGGCGCGTGCTTGGAGTGGACGCCGCGGTCAACCTGTCGTTTGCCGCATAGGACAGGCCTTGTCCGGTGGTAGGTGAGAATATGCTACCGTTGGATCATGGCACTACGCCGGGTTCACTCACCAACCTTGGACAAGAAATCCTCTCCCATGAAGCTCCTCCTCCCCGTCAGATCCCCCGTGCGCGCCTTCGGCGCCGCCCTGTTCGACACCGGTCTTCGCGTCCGCGAGGAGTATGACGAACTCATCCTCAATCAGCGCGACTTCGAGCTGCGCATCCATGCTACCGAACAATCCGATGGATGCGTGGTCCATTGCCACGTCTCGGTGGCTGAACTTGGGTTTGCACCCGGTTCGCTGGGTCTCTTCAGCGAGATGGCCATGGAGGGCTACCCAGTGGTCGCGGTAGGCGCGTGCCGGGGGAAGGTCTCCTGCGAGTTCACCTGGTTTCACCCCGAGGGGGTCGACTGGAGAATATCCGCCGAGCGTTGCCAGGGATTGATTGACAGGGTGGTGGGGGCGCGCGGCTCGATGTCCGATTCAAAGCCGACCCGCACCCGCGTTCGCCGCGCAGCAGCGTTTAGGCGCGCCGCGTGACGCAGTAGTCCTGGACCAGCCGGCAGTATAGGTTCAGCCGGCGCATTTCCGGGATGCTGCCGGCGCCGGAGGTGGCGATCCGCGGATCGCCGACCACAACGGCAAGGGTCCGGGCTCGGGAAATGGCGACATTCAGCCGGTTCTGATCGAGGATGAAGGCCAGACCGCGCGAGCCGTATTCACCAAAGCTCGAGCACATGGAGAAGATGACCACTTCGGCCTCCTGACCCTGGAACTTGTCGACGGAGGCGACGGGCACATCCGCGTGCAGCTGCTCGCGGAGCCGCCGCACCTGCATGTTGTAGGGGGCGACCACCATGATGTCCTGGGGCCGGACCGGCCCCGCAGGCTTGCCGGCGTCATCGATCTTGGTCCGTTTGACTAGTTGGGAAATCAGGGTCCGAATAGCGTCCGCCTCCTCTTCGCTCGCCTGCACGTTGCCTTCGTGGGACACGGGCAAGAATGCGAGGCCGGACTCCTGGGTTATTGCGCCTTCAGGCTTCCCTTTGGACACGATTCGGCGGTTCGCATTAGCGGGGGCGGGCTTGAGCCGGCCCTCGTAGATCATCTCGGAGATGAATTGGCAGATGCCGGGCGGGAGCCGATAGGTTACCGGCAGAAACAGCCCCAGATCGTCGGGAATGGTGGCATGGTCCTGCAGATAGTAATTCAGCGTGGACTGCCCGGTCTCGCCGGGATGGCTCCCCTGGATCGGCTGCTCCAGCTGCATTTGGTCCCCGAGCAAGATGATGTTGTCGGCAGAGCGGGACATGGCGACCAGGTTGCCCAGGGACACCTGGCCGGCCTCGTCGACGAAGAGGTGGTCAAGCTCACCGACCCATTCGGGCCGGGAGAAGAGCCACGCGGTGCCCCCGACCACCCCGCCGGCAAACTGGCCGTGGGCGTTGGTATTGTCGGAATGGACGATCTGCGGCCGGCAGTCCGCCATCGGGTCATCGCCCACCTTCAGGGCCCTGAATCCCGGACCTCCCGCCTTCACGCAGGCCCTCAGCAGGTTTTCGATCGCCTTATGGCTGTTTGAGGTGATCCCGACGGACTTTCCGGCATCCACAAGGGCGAGGATCATGCCGGCGGCGGTCGTGGTCTTGCCCGTGCCAGGAGGTCCCTGAAGGCAGAGCGTGGAGTCGCGCATGTTGAGCGCACAACGGATTGCGGCGGCCTCGATATCCTCGCCTGCCTTTGAAAGGGGGCCGCCACCTCTTATCTTTGGAGGCTCTCGGCGGAGAAAATTGCCCAGCGCGGGCGGCATAACCCCCTCCTTGACCCAGGCGTCGATCACCTGCTGCACCGAATCGCGCAGCTTGGCGTCCGGCACATTCTCGTTCGGAATGAAGGAGGTGATGGCCGGGGGCGTGCCTCCGAAGACGGCGTCCAATTTGGCAATACCGATCTTCACGTCCAGCTCGCCCCCCTCGTCGAAGCGCACGATCTCAAACGTCGCCGCGGTGCTGGGGACGGCGTAGACCCGGTCCTTCTCACGAAGCTTTGTGTCCTGATTGGGATCGAATGAATAGGTGAAGACCATCGACCTTTTTTCCTGCCGGGGTGTCTTGGCCGAGAGCCGCGCCCCGGCAATGCAGTCAAGATCCACCATCAGCTCCTCAGGCTCAGTGGTCATGCGCGAGAAGACCCGCCACCATGAAGGCTTGGCCTCGCGGCGGTGGAATTCCAGTATCTGCAGGAAGAAGGTGTGAAGCCGCATCAGCTCTGGGTCCTTCTCCCTGGCAATCTTGCCCTCAAGCGAAGCGATAAGGTCCGCCCGCTCCTTCATCGCTGCAAGAGCCTCAGCGGCTGCCTCCTTGACCTCGGGACGCACAGGGGGAACGTAGGCGATACCCGCCTTCTTCTGGTGCTCGCAAAGCCAGTCGTAGAGCTGGACGGTCGATTCGCAGTCGTCCCGGTTGTAATCGCGGATCTTGCGCAGGATGGGCGATCCCTCCCATTTCCGGGGCTCGCCGCTCTCCATCCAGTTGGCGTAGTAGACCATGGATTCGCCCGCGGTCGCGACATCGCCGCCGCGCTTGCCGCGGTAGAGGTGTTCGATGGACTTTATGGAATAGCTCGGCTCCCCGACGCGCAGTCCCTGCCGGACGACCTGGTAAAGATCCACGAAGACCTCGTTGCGAAGCAGCTCGTCCACCTTGTCCTCCCGCGTGCCGTGCCTGCCCATCAGGCGCCGGACGGCGCTCACCTCGTAGGCGGCGTAGTGGTAGATGTGCAGCGACGGGTTCTCCTTCCAGCGGGCGTGTGCCCAGTCGATGAAGCCCTCGAATGCGACCTTCTCCTCCGCCTCGTCGTGCGCCCACCAGTCCAGAAACTCGGGCTTGCCCCCGGGACCCCGGATCGAAGCCCCAAAGAGATACTCGAGCCCGAGGTCGGCCAGGGGAAATCCCTCCATGTCGAAGAATACATCGGCGGGGCAGGGGGGCGGAAGGAGGGCGAGCCCGCGGCGCTGGTTCGGCTCGCCGGGCTCCAATATCCGGAAGCTGGGCGGGCAATCCGGATCCGCCTTTCGTAGCTCTCGGGTTTCCACCTGCAACCGGGCCTGTTCGGCCAGCTTCCCGTAGATCTCGTCCGAGAGGCGCGGGATCTTCTTTTTCCCTGCCGCCGCCAGACCGGCAACGGTGCTGATTCCAGCCTGGTTCAGCTTCTTGATCTGGCTAGAGTTGATGTTAGCGACGAGGACGAGATGGTCTCGTTCCTCGAGCCACGCTTGGGCATGCGAGCTCCAGCGGCCATGGTCGGCCCTGGGATCGGGTTCCGGCGGCCGCTTCGGGTCGAATTCATCCATCATCCGCAGGAACGCGGCCTTCAGCTCGCGGTAGTAGTAGAAGAAGTCGCCGGTGGCATATTCCGGCATGTCGCCGGAGCCGAGAGCAACGCGGACCTTGGGTGGTAGCACCCCTTGTATCGAGGCCAGCATCTCCGCGTAGCAGCAGAGCTGAACCAGGTAATAGGGCTTGGTCTTCCTGGCCAGCTTCGTGTCCCAAACCTCGTACAGCGGCTGTCCGCCATCGCCGGCGCCGTCGCGCTTGAGGAAGTCGGCATAACCCCGGAAGGGCGCGAGTTCCAGGAAAGCCTGGTAGATGACATCATCGCCGCGCCGGATGGCCTCGATCGTCTGAGAAACTCCCAGCTCGGACCGGGGGATCGTCGTGACTGGTCCCTTTTCCTGCAGCGTCTTTAGGAACTTCTTCTCGTGCCTGTCACCCGTCTGGGCGACCAGTTTCCGTTCCTCGGTGTCCTCGTCGGGCTTCATGCCCTCGGGATGCTCCAAATAACACCGGTCCATCCACGAGGAGAAGGGCGACTCTAGGAACTTGATTAGGTCCGTGGGGGAATAGGTCAGCCTGCCGTCCAAGTTTTGCATGCGAAGAGCCTATCAGGAAGGGTGGGACAAGGGATGTTCTTAAGCAGGATACAACTTGCCCAATGCTGCGCCCGTATGGCGGACGCCTTCAATAAGCTCCTTTGGCTCCATGACCTCCGCCATCGGGCCCCATCCCAGGATCCAGCGCTGAATCTCATCCAGGCTGTCCAGCCGCAGGGTGAATTCCAGGCGTCCGTCCGGAAGGTCCTTTGTTTCCAGCGTCTCATGCCAAACCCGCTCTTTGATGAGACCGGTTACCTCCGCGTTGAAGCGGACCACTACCTTGTGGTCGCCCTTGCCCACATAGGCCCCGAACGATTTGCCGAAATGCTTCTCCGGCGAGAAGTCTTTGGGTTTCTCGAATTTCTTGGTCGTCACCGTGACCGCCTGCATGCGAACCACGGCGAAGTTCCGCAGGTCCTTCCGATTCAGATCGTACCCGACCAGGTACCACGAGTTGTCGCGGTTCGCCAGATGGTAGGGCTGGACGCGTCGCCTCTCCGCCTTCGTGTTGGGCTTTGTGTAGTCGAACTCGATCTCAAGGCACTGCATCACCGCCCGGGACAGGCTGGCAAAGTCCTTCAGATCGGCCTTGCTGAGCCCCAGATGATGGAAGGAGACGCTGCCCAGGCTGCTGGAGGCGGAAAAACTGACGCGATCGTGCAATCCCGCGGATAGCTTCTCAAAGGCGTGGGCCAGCTGGTCGTGGTAGGGAGTGCCCTTGTACTGCTCGAGGGCCTTCTGCGCGACCAGGAGGGCCAGGAGTTCGCCCTCGCTGACTTGGACCGTTGGGAAACTCCTTACCGGATAGCTGTACCTCCAGGAATAGGTCTGGGAATCATACTCAACGGGCAGGTCCAGCTGGTCCCTCATGAACGCCAGGTCCCTCATGATGGTCTTAGTCGAGACCTCCAGTTTCCGCGCAAGCTTTGAGCAGTTGGTCAGGTGTCCGTCCTGAAGCTCCTCGTGAATCCGCAACATGCGAGCAATGGGGGGACGCGAGGAGGGCAGGGGCCCTTTTGCTGGCATAGGACAGAAGATGTCCTAGGACGGCTTCATAATGCAATCGCGAATGCCCGTGTGGGCCGCAAACTGAGAAAATATCCATGCAGATGACTCCCCGCTTTGCCTCCGCACTTGCCTACGCCTGCGAAATTCACGCAGGGCAGCTGCGCAAGGGTACCGACATCCCCTACATCTCCCACCTGCTTGGCGTGACCTCCATCGCACTTGATCACGGAGCGACGGAGGACGAGGCGATCGGCGCCCTGCTGCATGACGCCGCCGAGGATGCGGGGGGAGCTCCCGTGATAGGCGAGATACGTGCGCGCTTCGGGCCGGCACCCGCGAAAATTGTCGCCGGCTGCTCGGACACGTTTGAGACGCCCAAGCCCCCCTGGCGGGCGCGCAAGGAGGCCTATATCGCCCATCTGGCGTCAGCCTCGCCCTCGGTGCTTCTGGTATCGGCGGCCGACAAGCTCCACAATGTCCGCGCCATCACCTCGGACTACAGGAAGGTCGGCGAAGCGATTTGGGCCAGGTTCACCGGCGGTCGCGAGGGGACCCTCTGGTATTACCATGTTTTGGCCGACAGTTTCCTGAAACTGAACCGCAATCGCCTTGCCGAAGAATTATATTTGGCAGTCCGCGAACTGGAGCAACTTGTCGGATAGACCCACGTGTATTGGCCCAAAGGGGTGTCCTTGAAAGGGAAGGGAGCGCGCGCTGGATGCGGATTTCAACGGCCGCCAATCATTTTCAATGGCTTTCAACGCGGCGATAACGGGACTAAGCACGTTCAAGCACCCTACGGTATCGAGGGTACTCGCGAGTGTATCGCTTTTTGGGTCTTGATACGTTGGCGGCGTAAATCGCCGGCCACGCCATCTTCTACAATAAGAAATCTCCCATCCTTGTTCGCGTCGGACGCAGATGGCGGACTTTGGCTTGGGCAATTCTTCACCATTGCGTTGTCACTGATAGCCGCCCCAGAAAGTCGGTGGCTTTGGGATTCTGGCGTCCCCCACGGGGATTCGAACCCTTTCTGCCGCCTCGTGTGTGAGTCGCGAGATAACACTGGCTTACTTGATTGTTTCGTTCAGAACAGGCGGACAGGGATCCTGGAGGCCCCGTGGCAACCCAATGAATCCGTCGCCGGACCATCCTGCTGAACGGCGCGTTGCCCGGGGAGGTTGGTCCAAAACAACCGCCGCTCCGCTCTGATCCATGAAGGCATCCCATCCAAAAAGGCCTCCGGGAAACTTCCTTAAAAGGATGTTCCTCCTCATGGGTCCTGGCGTGATCACAGGCGCGGCTGACGACGATCCGTCCGGCATTGCCACATACTCGATCGCCGGAGCCCAGCTTGGCACGAGCTTGCTTTGGACCTCCCTCGTCACCTGGCCGCTCATGGGAGCGGTTCAGATGATGTGCGCGAGAATAGGCATGGTAACCGGAGAGGGGCTGGCCAGCGGCCTGCGCAAGAAGATGCCACGGTGGGTGTGCATCGCCTTCGTCGTCGCCCTCCTCGTCGCCAACACGATCAACGTTGGAGCGGATTTGTCCGGAATGGCCGACGCCGCGCGACTCCTGACTGGCTGGAATTCCCATCTGTTCGTCATCCTCTTCGGCACTGTCATTGCGGTTGTCGCCGTCAAGTTTCACTACAACGAAATCGCCCGAATCCTAAAATGGCTTGTTCTAAGCCTGGGGGCCTATGTCCTGGCGGCCTTCCTCGCCCGGCCCAACTGGGCCGGAGTCCTCCGCGATACCCTCGTGCCTCGCTGGCCGGCGGATCGCGCGACCTGGGGCATGATAGTTGCCATCCTCGGCACGACGATCAGCCCGTATCTGTTCTTTTGGCAGGCGGCGCAGGAGGTGGAGGAGGAGAAGGCAAAGGGGCGCCGGATGATCGTCAAGCGCTTTGGGGCGACCACGAACGAGATCCTGAACCGCAGGATCGACGTCGGGCTCGGGACGTTCTTCTCCAACGTGGTGATGTTTTTTGTAATCCTCTGCTGCGCCGCAACGCTGCATCAGCATGGCATTACGCAGATCACATCTACGAAGGAGGCTGCCGAGGCATTGCGGCCGCTTGCCGGGCCGTTCGCGACCCTTCTATACACCCTTGGCCTGATCGGTGTCGGTTGTCTCGCGATACCGACCCTCGCCGGCTCGGCGGCCTACGCCTTTGCCGAGACGTTCGACTGGTCGGAAGGGCTCGACAGACCGTACAGGGGCGCCCGAGAGTTCTACGGCGTCCTTATTGCCTCGGTCGCCTGCGGGATAGCGATGGATTTTCTCGGTCTTTCGCCGATCAAGACCCTATACTGGACCGCGGTCATCAACGGCATCCTGGCGCCGTTCCTGCTTGTCGGGATCTTCTTCGTCGCGACGGACAAGAAACTGATGAACGGCCAGCCAAGCTCCGGGTTGGGTCGCGCCGTCGTCTTCCTGACGATCGTAGCAATGTTCGGCGCCGGCGTTGCGCTATTTGTCGTATAGGCCGCCTCGAGAGCTGCAGGGAAACGACTGGAATATGGTTCACGGCGTCGCAAATCCCCATGTCAAATCGTGCAACGAAAATGGCGGAAAAGGAGAGACTCGAACCGCACCTTATCGAAAAACGGAAAAGCTTAGCTAAGCGCGCTTTAAGTTGTTTTGCGGTGAAATGGAACGTGCAACAAAGTGCGGGTACGTATGATGAAAACAGGCCAAAAACATGTTCGCTGGAAAATCGCAAAACTTATTCTCATGGGAATTCGAACCCTTCTCTCACTTCGAGGCTACGTCGCTAATCTGACGGTGCTCGATCGACCAGGATTCCAGGCGGTGCCTGCTTGCCGACTAGGAGACTGAAATTCATTTTTCTGGCGCCTTGTTGGGATGACCTTCCAACAAATCACGGAATTCCGGAAGAATATCGGCGCCTTCAACGAGGTCCGCCAACAACCGGCTGCCCACAGCTGCTGGCGAGAACACCAGGTCAGCCCTCGCCAGCTTCAATCGCCGGATCGAGAGGGCTGAGCTGGCTACGGCCATGACCCGCACCTTCGGGTTCAGATCCTTCGCACCCAGTGCGATGAAGGCGTTTTCGCCATCGTCTTCTCTCGCGGCAATCACCATGCGAGCGTGTTGGATGCCGGCCGCCCGCAAAACGATATCGTTGGTGGCGTCGCCTTCGATGATTTGATGGCCAGGTGTGTCCGCCGCCGCTTTGGTCGTCACGATTTGGACGAAGGCCACACCCCGCTGCTTCAATTCGGTGGCCGTGTTGGTTGCGATCGAGCCTTCGCCCACGAGGATGACATGATCTTTAGGTTCCATTGGTTTCACTTTCGGATTCAATAGACGGTTGAATTCTCCTGAGATTTTTGGTCCGACCGCGGATGCGATTGCGCTGACGAATACGCCCAGGCCGACAATAATAAGCGTGACGGCAAACCAGCGCGCCTCCGGTGTTACCGGCACGATGTCGCCAAAGCCGACAGTCGAGAGCGTCGTTATCGTGAAATAGAGCGCCGTGTCCAGGTCGTGAATCGGTGGACGAAACCCGGATCCCATCAGATAGCTCCCAAAGGCGCCGTAAGCTATCGCGGCAACGATGCCCCCCACTGAGAACAAGAGGCTGGCAAGGACCGTCCGATGGGTGAAATACCTTCGCGTCCAAAGCACAGCCGCCAAGAGGACAATCTGAATAATAAGCGTGCCTCCCCATCTTTCCTGAACCGCTCCGACGCCCACTGCGACTATCAGCAGAAAAACCGCCAGAACCCAGGCTGAGATCATTCGAAACAGGAGTCCCGCGGCCGCCAGCACCAGCATGCAACCGAGTATCACCTGAATCGTGCCGCCTAGCGCGGAAAGGGATTTGGCTATGCCGCTAAACGCACGAATTCGGAACAAGATTTCAAACGGCAGGCGCAATCCGCTCAGAATATTCAGAATGCCGACAAGGCCGACCGCCGACGCCAGCGGCCAATGAGGCCACAGTGAGGCGCACCATCGCTTTGTGACTTGGGACCACGTGACGCTTTGCACTGACTGCCGCCTGAATTTCGGCTCCTTCATGGTGATCTGATCAATTGGAGTCGCGTATCTTGCGTCGTCTGGTCATTGTGCAAAGAAATGTGTCGGCCCGGTCGGTACCTATCTAGGCGGGGTCGGCGTTCATTGTCGAGGGGCCGTCGAGTAGCAATTGTGCACGGTTTAAAGTTGGCCGCAACATGGCCGCTTGCGGGCCGGAGCAGTCACTGCCGAGTTGATTGGCCCTAGCTTCGGCCGCACTTGACTTGGTTCCGGAAGAAAATGCGATGAAAGGTCCGTGACTGCATTCGACATAGCCTCGGTCTTGATTGGCTTGGCCGCGCTGATGGGCTATTTAAACCATCGACTCCTGCGGTTGCCGCCGACGATCGGTGTTTTGGCGCTGACGCTGGCCGGCGCCCTTCTTCTGTTCTTTTTCGAATGGCTCGCCCCGAGCTGGCATGTGAGCGGCCGTCTTGCAGCCTTTTCCGGGCGGATCGACTTCAATGTGCTGCTCATGCGAGGCATGCTGGGATTACTGCTTTTTGCGGGCGCGCTGCACGTTGGATTTCAGGAATTGCTTGCGAATCGGTTAATGATCGCCGCTCTCGCGACCATCGGGGTGGCCCTATCGACAGCGCTTGTCGGGGCATCGAGCTGGGCGGTGTTTCATCTTCTCGGGCTCGGCATCCCATTGGCGGTTTGCCTCACTTTTGGTGCCATCGTGTCTCCCACCGACCCCATCGCTGTCGTCGGTATGCTGAAGCGACTTCGGGCGCCAAAGGATATGGAAGCCACGATCGCCGGAGAATCTCTCTTTAACGACGGGGTAGGGGTCGTGGCATTTCTAGCGTTGGCATCAGCCGCCGGATTGAGCAGCGAACCGCAATTGGCTCAGCCTACTTTGATTGCATGGATGCTCGTTCGCCAGACGGGAGGAGGCGTCCTGCTCGGGCTGGCGGCAGGTTACGTCGCATATCGTGCGCTAAAGAGCATTGATCACCGTGAACTCGAACTACTCATCACGCTCGCGGCGGCGATGGTCATTTACACGATGTCCTTTCCTCTGGAAGTCTCCGGACCGATCGCCGTGGTCGTTGCCGGGCTTATCATCGGTCATTATGGCCGCAAATTCGCGATGAGCCGGAGGACGGTTGAGCATGTCAACGCCTTCTGGGGCATGATGGACGACATCCTGAACGCCGTGCTTTTCCTGCTGATAGGCCTTGAGGTGTTATCGACACATCTGACGCGGCCGGCTTTTATCGCCGCGGGGGCAATGATCCCAATCGTCTTGGCGGCCCGACTTGTCTCGGTGTCTCTGCCGGTCTTTCTGCTCAAACCCTTGAGTCCACATTCCCGAGGCCTCATCCCGGTCCTGACGTGGGGCGGACTCCGCGGAGGCCTATCCGTGGCGATGGCTTTGTCTCTGCCGCGAATCGCTGTGAGAGATACTCTGATAGGGTGTACGTACGGAATCGTCGTTTTCTCGATCCTCGTTCAAGGGATGACAATGCCCAGGGTTCTCCGACGTTTTGGCAATCTGTCGGACGTGGAGGACTAAATTGGAAAATATTTGGGACAGTCCAGTGTTACGCGTCAATCGTCACTGTGGTGCGAGTTCTCGGCACATTACCGCTTGTCTCGCCAACTGGCGGATTGATAGATTCTCCCATGAATTTGGATCAGAAACAGGGCTCGGGCCTGCAGGCCCAAGAGGTCAAACGGCGTCATATCCTGCCAAAGGCGTTTGTCATAGGCCTGGTCGCCGGACTGATTTCCTCGGCCTTTCGGGAAGCTCTGCAATGGTCGGAGGTCCATCGCATCGTCTGGCTTCACGGGCTTTCGCCGATAGCCGGGCTGTTCGGTGCGTTGATCGTAGGCTCAGTGGGAGGGGGATTGGGATTGTGGCTCGTGCGCCGATTTGCACCCGAAGCTTCTGGAAGCGGCATTCCGCACATCAAATCCGTGGTGCTTGGAGAAGAGCAGCTTAATTGGCGGCGAGTGCTGCCGGTAAAATTCTTTGGCGGCCTGGCGAGCATCGGAAGCGGCATGGCGCTGGGACGCGAGGGTCCCACCATCCAGATAGGATTTATAGGCGCCACAGCTGGTGCCCCAAGGAGGCGAACGCGCTCATTGCTTCAGACGGAAGCTGGCACGTTCCAAAAAGCAAGATGTCGCTCGCGTGATTGAACCCGAGCCACCGTATTCACTGTCGACGCCGACTATAATTAACAGGATGCCCGCAGCCATGATGAGCGAGAGAGGATGGGTCATTTCCATTCGATGGTTGGGCTGTCGCCTTGGTGGCTTTATCGGAGCTTTCTATCGATGGCCTTCATCCTTCAGACTCTTTTGCTCCGCCTTTTCCCAGTCCTGAACTTCTCGAACGTCCTCGCGCCCCAGCTCCTCGTAGAATTTGTGGACTCGCTTAACGAGTTCCGGCCTCGGGTCGGATGGCGTCTCGCCTTTTGTCTCGGCTTTGTGCTCCTCGTTGATCTCAGGCTTTGGCCCAGTAGTTGATTCAGGGTTGGTTTCGGCTTCGGATTTCGGCTCGGCACTTGCTTTTGGCATGCGTTCCGCTTCGGTCCCAGGATTGGGCGGCCCTTTGGCCTCAGGCCTTGGCTCAGCATGTGCCTCGGGCTTCGGCCCAGTTCTTGCCGGCAGCTTGGCGTCAGCACTGGGATTCGGATCGGTGTTGGCTTCAGGTTTCGGCTCGATGCTTCCGTCGGGCTTGGGTGCTACTTTGGCCCCAGGTTCAGGCTCGGGTTGGGCTTCGTTTGTGCGGATCTCACGCTTCGCCTGTTCCCAATCCCGAGCTGCCGGATCGCCCTGATGGGTTCGTTGCTCATAGAGCTCATAGGCGCGCTTGGCGATCTGTGACGTCAAATCGGGTGGTGTCTTGGTTTTGGCCTCGGGCTTCGCGTCACCGTTGGTTTCAGGCTTCGGCTCAGCTTTTGCATCAGGCTTGCTCTCGGCTTTTGCCTCGGGCTTGGCAGCGGCATTCTGCGTTGCATCGGTTTTGGTTTCAGGTTTCGACGCAGCGTTGGCTTCAGGCTTCGGTTCGGCCGGGGCCTCAGGCTTAGCTTCTGTTTTCTCGCCAGACTTAGGTGCGGCATTGACCGGAGCCTTTGGATCGGGTTTGGCATTGGAATCAGGCTTCGGCTCGGCCTGGACATCGGGCTTGGCTTCCGCCTTTTCCCCAAGCTTGGCTGCAGCGTTGCCGTCGGTCTTCGGCTCAGATTTGGCTTCAGGTTTTGTCTCCCCTTTCCCGCGGTCCAAAATCCGATACGCGAGCAGCTTCACGCGGTCATTCAAGAGAAACCAGGCGAGCGCATAACCCCAAACGAATAGTGCCCAGCCCCAGCCGAGCGGTGTCATGAACAGGCCATATACCGCGATCAGCGTTGCCACGATTTGCGTGCCGAGGACTGCCATCCACAAAATCCGTGCGGGACGAATGGACCAGAACGGGCCGCGCGTTCGGGTGATGAAGATCGTCAGATGTCCCGCCACGGACAGCTTCAAATACATCAGCGTCTGGACGCGTCCATGGTCGAGATGAAAGACGCTCAAACCTAACCAAAACAGGCCGAACGCCGCAATGACGCCGATGACGCCCAGCACCGTGGAAATCCCCAAGACCACGCGCATGTTCCAGGCCTCAGGCTTGTCCCGGTAATGAACGTTGTCATAAGCAATAGACAGGATGGCGCCGTCGTTGAGCAACGCCAGCATCACGATCATGACCGCGGTTAGCGGATAGAAGTTGAAGATCAGGATCGCCAGCGTCATGAAGAACAGCACTCGCAGCGTCTCGGCGATGCGGTAGATCGCATAGCTGTTCATCCGCTGGAATATGCGGCGGCTCTCCTTGATCGCATCGATGATCACCGACAGACCGGGCGTTGTCAGGACGATGGCCGCAGCCGCGCGCGCCGCGTCCGTCGCGCTTGAGACGGCGATGCCGCAATCGGCCTTCTTCAGCGCGGGGGCGTCATTCACTCCATCGCCCGTCATGCCAACGATGTGGCCGAGTTTTTGCAGCACATCCACAATGTGGAACTTGTGTTCAGGAAACACTTGGGCGAATCCGTCGGCCCTCTCGATTTCCTCGGTCACCGCCGCGTTTTCTTGCTTCTTTGAGTCGCCCAGACTGCCGGCATCGAGAATGTTCGTGCCCATGTCCAATTTTTGGGCGGTTTCCTTGGCGATGGCCAAGGCATCGCCCGTTACCATCTTGACCTTAATACCCATCGACAGCGCGGTCGCGATGGTTTCCTTGGCATCTTCCCGTGGCGGATCGAACAGCGGCAACACGCCTAGGAACTGCCACTTGCCCTCCTGGTCCGCCCGGGAAACGCCCAATGAACGGAAACCGCGTGCTGCGAATTCGTCGACCGCCTTGTTGGCGGCTTCCTTCACCTGTCCGGCATTGGCCGACAAGGCCAAAATCACCTGCGGCGCGCCTTTCGTCGTCTTGAACGTCTTCCCATCCTTGCCTTTGACGGTGGCCTCCGTGCGTTTATGCACCGGATCGAATGGCTGGAAATGAACCACCTCGTACGCCTTTAACGCATCCTTGTCTTTCAGTCCGCCCAGCACGGCCAGATCAATCGTGTCATTATTGTCCGCGCGCGATGCCAGTGCGCCATCGAGGATGACTTGATCGGCGGTCACATTGTTCACGCAGAATGGGTCGCCCAGCGTCAGCTTATTCTGGGTCAGGGTGCCGGTTTTGTCCGCACAGAGCACGTCCACGCCGGCCAATTCCTCGATAGCCACCAACCGGCTCAAAATCGCTTTCTTCTTGGCGAGCAGGTGCGCGCCGACCGCCATCGTGACCGAGAGCACCGTCGGCATCGCCACCGGTATAGCGGCAACGGTCAGCACCAGGGCAAATTGCAAGGTGCTCAGGACCGGGTCTCCGCGGAAGATCGCAAAAGTGGCAATTACCGCCACCAGGGTGACCGCGAGGGCGATCAGGTAGTTACCGATCTTTAAAACCGCCTTTTGGAAATGGCTGACCGTGTGCGCCCCCTGCACCAGCTGCGCGGTCTTGCCGAAGTAGGTGTTCTCGCCCGTGGCATAGACGAGCGCGCCGACCTCCCCCCTGCGAATGGTCGAGCCGGAGAACACCGCTTGGCCGCATTTTTTCTCGACGGGCAAGGATTCCCCCGTCAACGCCGATTGGTCAACCTCCACGGAATCGCCCGCCAACAAGCGCGCGTCCGCCGGCACAATGTCGCCCAGCCGCATGCGGATGACGTCCCCTGGCACCAATTCCCGGGCGGCCGGGTTGGTCCATTTCCCGTCGCGGATCACCCGGGCCTTGTTCGCCAGCCTAGCCTTGAGGGCTGCGATTTCATTTCCCGCCTGGCGTTCCTCCCAGAATCCGACTACGGCGTTGGCCACGAGTAAAAGGAGGATGATGCAGAAATCCGGCCAGTGCCGGAGCACGCCCGACAGGATCACCGCAATCTCGATCATCCACGGGATCGGCCCCCAAAAATAGCCGAGAAATTTCAGGAAGAAATTGGTCTTCTTTTCAGCCAGCTCGTTGGGGCCGTATTGGGCCAGCCGTTTCGCCGCATCGGCTTGACTTAGGCCATTGGGCGAGTAGCCCAACTTCTTCTCCACCTCCGCCAAGGGCAGCATTTTCAGATCTTCCTTGGGATCGGTCTTGGCGTCCGGTTTCGATCCCGCCTTGGCCGCCGGAGCCTTGGGTTTCGGTTCGGCGGAGTCACTTGGCTTCGATGCGGGATCCTTGGGCTGGTCGGTACTCGGCTTCATAATAGGAATTCTCCTTGTTTGTTATACCGCGCTGATCCCAGCCCGGATGATGGCTAGAAATTGGTCGGCCTGCAGGCTGGCGCCGCCGATGAGAGCGCCGTCCACTCCGGGCCGGCCAAGGAATCCGGCGGCGTTGTCCGGCTTGACGCTTCCGCCGTACTGGATGGCAAGCGCTTGAGCCGATTTCTCTCCGAACATCTGCCCGAACCGGCGCCGAATAACAGCGTGGCCCTCCTGCGCCTGCTGCGGGGTGGCATCGTGTCCGGTGCTGCCGATTGCCCAGATTGGTTCGTAGGCTATGATCAGGTGGTTCACGAGTTCCGCTGACAACTGGGCCAATCCCTGGGTGACTTGCCGATCGAGCACCGCGTCAGTCTGGCCGGCATCGCGTTGATCCCGGGTCTCGCCGACGCAGAGGATCACGTCGAGGCCGGCGGCCAGGGCAAACCGCACCTTTTGGTTGATGAACGCGTCGGTTTCGCCCAGCTTATCCCGGCGCTCGCTATGTCCGAGGATGACGTACTTGCACCCCAGATCGAGGAGCATCGTGGGGCTGACCTCGCCGGTGAACGCGCCATCTTTCTCGGGATAGAGGTTCTGCGCTCCAAGCGCGACGCGGCTGCCTTTGAGAATTTCGCTGGCCAGGGCCAAATAGGGGAAAGGCGGACAGATGGCGACGGATACGCGGTCCGGAGTGCCCACGCCATCCACGATCGCTTTGGCCAGCCGTCCAGCTTCGGCGGAGGTGGTATTCATCTTCCAGTTACCGGTGATGAATTTCTGGCGCATGTTCGATTTCCATTGGGTGCTCATGATTAGCCTGCTGATCCGCCTCCATTGCGGCATCGTACGTGCCGCGGCGAGCGGCCGTGTTGCACTTGGCCCCCGCCGTTTTCTTCATGAAGTTGAATGGGCCTTTGGGACTCCCGCGGTTTGCATCAGGTCAATTTGCTTTCCAAATTTATCCCCGCTGATTTGCCGTCAGTGTGGTTGAAGCACACGCGTCTTCTCCTCGATCCGTTGTCCATTACGTCTTTCAGGCGGATTCCACTTCCAATTCCGAATCTCCGGCAGGTCCTCACCGTGTTCGTCGATGTAATGCTTATGCTCGATGAGCTTGTCTTGCAATTGCTGTTTCAGGTAGGCGCCCTTGGTGCCCAAATTCGGCACGCGGTCGACCACGTCTTGCACGAGATGAAACCGGTCGAGGTCGTTCTGAACCCTCATGTCGAAGGCTGTTGTGATGGTGCCCTCCTCCTTGTAGCCCCGGACGTGAAGGTTGCGGTTGGTCCGGCGGTAGGTCAGGCGATGGACCAGCCACGGATAGCCGTGGAATCCGAAGACGATGTGCTTATCCGTGGTGAACAGCGAATCGTAATCCATTTCGTTCAGTCCGTGCGGGTGCTCGCTGGCGGACTGCAGCTTCATCAGATCCACGACGTTGATCACCCGTATTTTCAAATCGGGCAGGTGCTGGCGCAAAATGGAAACGGCGGCCAGGATCTCCAGTGTGGGCGTGTCGCCGCAGCACGCCATCACGACGTCTGGCTCGGCGTCCTGGTCGTTGCTGGCCCATTGCCAGATGCCAATGCCTTCCGTGCAATGGACGACGGCTTCGTCCATGCCCAGCCATTGAGGAAGCGCGTGTTTTCCGGCCACCACCACATTGACGTAATTCCGGCTGCGCAGGCAATGATCGAAGACCGATAGCAGGCAATTAGCGTCCGGCGGCAAATAAACCCGCACGACATCGGCCTTCTTGTTGATCACGTGATCGAGAAAACCGGGATCCTGATGGGTAAAGCCGTTGTGGTCCTGCTGCCAGACGTGGGAGGCAAGCAGATAGTTCAAAGATGATATTTTCCGGCGCCACGGCAGTTCTAGGCACACCTTCAGCCACTTGGCGTGCTGGCTGAACATCGAGTCAACGATGCGGATGAAGGCCTCGTAGCTGTTGAACAGCCCATGCCGGCCGGTCAGCAGATATCCCTCCAACCAACCCTCGCATTGGTGCTCGCTGAGCATCGAGTCCAAAACGCGCCCGGC
>Ga0302324_100012221_pt1 | contig 17524 bp, 12 predicted proteins | sample Palsa_T0_1_FD_201949 | JGI IMG/M metagenome (GOLD analysis project Ga0302324, IMG submission 201949) | Peat permafrost microbial communities from Stordalen Mire near Abisko, Sweden - Palsa_T0_1 | ecosystem: Environmental > Terrestrial > Soil > Palsa > Peat permafrost | place: Sweden: Abisko...
GCATCTTCTGCTTGGAGCGCCTCATCGAGACGGCCCATGTCGACTGTGGTTGAGTCCACAAAGTCACGCAGGATCAGCGCCGCGAGGGAAGCATCGCCGCCGGTGAGTTCATCGAGCACCGAGTGGTCGAAACAATCGCCGTGACTGCCCGAGACGCCGACGGGCTGGACCTCCTCGTCGGCCACGAGGCGCGGGAACTCGAGATGGGGAAGCCATTCGTGCACTTTGGCGGCCAGTAAGGGGATGGTGGCGGGCTTGGCTGCGAAGTCGTCCATGCCGGCGTCGAGGCACCGCTGTGGTTCGCCCTGCATCACGTTGGCGGTGAGCGCCATGATCGGCGTGCGGCGTCTCCCGGTCTCGGCTTCGAAGCGGCGAATGGCCTCGGCGAGCCCGTATCCGTCGAGCCGGGGCATATGCACGTCGGTGATTACCATCGAGTAATCACCGGAGATGAACAGCTCCAGCGCCTGCTGCCCGTCGTCGGCGGTGTCGGCGCAGATACCGACCGTTTCGAGCTGGTGTAGGAGTACCGCCCGGTTGACCGAATGATCTTCGGCCGCCAGAACCAGGCTTCCCTCTCGAATGGCCTCCACCCGGGTTGGCGTGGGTCGGCTCGCCGCGAACCTGGTCGAAGTGAATGTCGCTTCGGGCAGTACTTGCGACTCGTCGCCGATCGGCAGCTCGAGATTGAGCCGCAGTGTGGTGCCGTGACCTATCGAGCTGTCCATCGTGACGTCGCCGCCCATGAGGAGCGCGAGCTTCTTGCAGATCGCCAGCCCCAAGCCGGTCCCGCCGAAACGGTGTGTCGTCGAAGGCTCCGCCTGGGCGAACTCCCCGAACAGGTTCTGCTGCTGCTCGCGGGTGAGCCCGATGCCGGTGTCAACAACCATGAACTCGAGGCTCTGGGCGCTGGTTTTCGACGCGTCTGCGCCGACTGGGCCGACGACCCGTACGGTCAGCTCGATCCCGCCAACATCGGTGAACTTGACGGAGTTCGACAGGAAGTTGCTGAGGATCTGGCGTATCCGCAGCGGATCACCGATGTGGGCGGCTTCGAGCTGGTCGTCGCAGTGCGCGGTCAATTGGAGGCCTTTGGCCGATGCCGTGTGGATGAACGTCGCCACCGCGCTTCCCACGACGCCGCGCACGGAGAAGGTGCTGGAGGCGATCTCCAGCTTGCCCGCCTCGATCTTCGAGAAGTCCAGCGTGTCTCCGATGATCTGGAGCAACGCGGCCGCCGAACTCTGGGCCGTGCCCACCATGTGTCGCTGCGGGCGGGAGAGGTCGGACTGGGCAAGTACCTCGAGCATGCCGGTCACGCCGATCATGGGCGTCCGGATCTCGTGCGACATGGCCGCTAGGAACGATGACTTGGCCCGACTGGCATCCTCTGCCGCCCGCCGAGCCTCGGTAGCGACATGTTCGGCATGGACCCGGCGCTCGACATCGGCCTCCACGGCTGAGGCCATGGCGTTGAAGGCGTCCGCCACACGCTCGAGCTCGGAAACCCCTTTGACGGCAGCCCTCTCCCGGTAATCACCACCGGCGATTCGTCGCGTCGCGTCGATGAGGTGGTCCAGCGGGCGCAGGGCCTGCCGCTTGGTCACGATCCACGCCGCCGCCCCGACCAGCACTATCGCGGCCAGAACGGCCAGCTGGGCGACGAACAACCGGTGGTTGTCGCGCTGGACCCGGGCGACGTCGGCGGCTGTGGTCTGATCGACGAGGTTGATGAAGTCGCTGACGGCGCCCATGATCACGCCCTTCTGGGCGAGGTAGTTGGCGTCGACGAGGAGGCGATAGTCGGGCTCGACGTCGGTGCTGTATGTGGCGTTAACTCCCTTCGCGATCCGAAGGGCGACCTGATCCATTACCAGGAGCTCCAGCGTGGCGAGCTGGTTGGACGATCGCAACGCCGAGTTGAGGGCATCGAACTCCAGTGGAGTGAAACCGGCGGCACGCATCTGGTCGGTGAGTGACTCCGGAGGCCCGTACGTGACGAAGCCAGTTCCGTGGGCAAGGACTTGATCCCAGAAGGTGCTGGTGTAGTTGAGCGGCCGTGGCGCGGTTCCGGCGCGGATGGCGAGGATCTCGTTGTAGTAGTCGCGGTACTGCGGTTGGCCGGTTGACACGTAGAGCCGCACCATCAGGGTGAGGTCGTCCGAGCTTTCTTGCATGCTGTTGGCGATGAGCAGCGACTGGGTCCGTCGGTTCTCGACCTTGGCTTCGTGATTCGACCCTTGCAGCTGCAGCGACGTGAGGATGAACAGGGAGGCCACGAGGAATGCCATTGTGGCGAGAAGGATGGTGAGGAGTCGCCGGATCGACGGCCCGTGGTGGTGAGACGAGCGGACCGTGCTGGTCACTCACGCCTCCCATCCGCCTAGGCGGCTCGGATCCGAGCCTGCCGCCCAGGCCGGTAGCTCATCCGCTGGCATGGGCTCCGCCACGAAGGCGCCGTGTATTCGATCGCAGCCCAGCTCGAGCAGCAGCCGCAGATCGGCTTCGCTGTCGCACCCGGCGCCGACGATCGTGGCGTCGAGTGTGCGGCCGACTTCGACCAACTCCTCGAGGGCCCGCGTCCGTTGCCGGTCACCGGCCGCGCCGGTCACCCGGCCGGGCGCCAGCCTTACCTCGGTGAAGGGGATCCGGCGCAGCTGGTCGCTTGGCGAGTCTTCTGGGGCGCTCTGGTGTGGCTCGCGCCTGCGCGTAGCGCCCCTTGGCTCTCAACACGAGTATATCCGAGCAGGGCAGCTTGAGATATACTTAGATCGTGAGTAAGCGATTGGTAGACATCGACGACGAGCTTCTTGAGGAGGCATCCTCGGTTTTGGGTGCGTCGACTATGAAGGACACGGTCAACCGCTCACTCGAGGCGGTAGTCCTGGCCGATCGGCGTCGCCGGCACGCCGATCGACTGGAGACCATGCAGGGCCTTGACCTTGATAAGCCCAGGGTCATGTCGGGCGCGTGGCGATAAGCGCTCGCTATCTCGCGGATAAAAGCGCGCTCGCCCGCTTCCCGGTCCCAGCTGTAGCCCAGCGTCTCCGTCCGCTCCTCGAGGAAGGTTCCATCGCCACCTGCGCGATCGTGGACCTCGAGTTGCTCTACAGCGCCCGAAACCTCGCAGATTACGAGGAGGTGCTCCAAGAGCGCCGGAGTCTCGACACTGCGCCGATCACGCCCGAGGTGATGGTCAAGGCGATCGAGCTTCAACATGAGTTGGCCCGTCATGGCCAACATCGCGTCCCGATACCTGATCTCGTGATCTCTGCTGCGGCCCAAGCCGTGGGCTTGACCGTGTTGCACTACGACTGCGACTTCGAACGCATCGCCAGCGCCGGTGGTGCCGCCCAGGAATGGGTGATCCCGCGAGGATCCCTATAGCTGCCCCACTCCCGGCGAATCGGGGGCGCTCCTGATTCGCCGAAGGCTCGAGATATTGGGCTACCGCTGAGCCGACGCCACAGGTAAGCCGGACATACTCGATAAGGCAAGGCCGAATAATGGGGCAACCAGCGCTGGATGACTCGCTGCCGTCGTCATCGTGTTGTTAAGAGATCAGCTGTCTCGCTTTGCCATTGACGGCTTCATCGTGCTGCCCGACATCGTGCCCGAGCACATCTTGGCAGCCGCGGACGTCGAGATCGAAGGTGTCCTCCTCGAAGACCCAGCGCCTCCGCAGACGGATGCTGCTCGGTGTCGGCCACACCGGCGAGCTGACCACTGACACTAATTTCTCTTCGGTGAAGTCCTATACCGCCAGCGACTCGGTGTCGAGGCCCAACTCGGAACGCAGCCAGGCAACCTCCGGTCCCGGAAGGCCGTCGGAACGCTCACATGCGCTGCGGTGCTCGATGCCGCGCACCAGGAACTCCAGTTCGTCGCGGTATCCCCCTCTGGCCGCCGCCACCCGCGGGCTGATCCCGCCGAGGCGGGCAACAGGATCGTCAATCCAGCGCCGCCACAGGAGCCGGCGAAAACGCTCATCCGATCCCGGAGGTCCGTCGTGGCTCGCGCGGCGAGCCCGATGGGACGAAGGGGCGCTCGATCGGTACTCGTCGAACGAGCGGACGCGCAACGTTGGACGGCTCACGAGGCCACGCAGGCGACGCTCTACCAGGTCGACGGCAGCGTTCAGACGGGTCTCTGAGATCCCCTCGAAGTCGAGGCGCCCGCCCCGCAATGTGAAACTACCCAGCGCGCTGACGTCGGCCAGCTCGAGATCGCCCTCCTCGGTCGCCGAGATCGGCCCATTCTCCAGGCAGACCGCGCCCCGAGGAAGTTCGCGTCGGCTAGCCATCAGGTCGTCACGTGATGCGGTCCATTGGAAGACAAGCCCCTCCCCGCCCTCGGTCTCGCCGGTGGCGACGAGGTCCGGCACCGCTGACAACTCGTTGAGCACAGAATCAGGGTCGCGCACCCTCCAGGACGCTTCGGCCACCATCGCAGGATCCCCCTCGAGCGTGTAGGGCATCGGCTCGACCCGGCGGCTGTCAGGGATGAAGCAGACCAGCTCTCTCGCGCCTACGCGCACGGCTTCCGCCAGCCCGGCCGGGCCTGTGCCAAGGCCCCGAGCTGTGGCTATGCGCTCGATCTCCGCCAGCAGTTCGGGCTCCTCGTTTGGTTGGTAGAAGGCCGCTCCACCCCACAGGGTGGGGGTAGGGCCATTCGCCATCACCCTGCAGAACAGAACGTGCCAGCGCACGGCCTCACGAGACACGTTAGGACTCGATACCCGCACCGTTGCGCCGGTGACCACGTTCTCGAGGTCGATCCAAGCACCCGGAGACACGTCTCTGACCCGGTGCACCCCCAGCTTGCACTCGGCGATGCTCCGCGCCAGCGCCCCTTCGCCCTCGGAGATCTCGGGCAACTCTGCGTAGCGCGGGGCCGGCGGGCCTCCACCGTCGGCTAGCGGGCGGTCGATCAACAGCCAGCACAGTGCAACCGACAGATCGTCGTCCATGACAGGACGTTCGGAGGTACCGATCCCACGGGCATCGAAATGCTTGCTGAGCGAGTCGAGGAGCTCGTCGTGGAACCTGGCGAGCGCCCAGTTCTGCATCCGCTCCCAAACACCTTCGGCTCTGGCCACGGCCAGTCCTACTGCGGACTGCCGGGGCAGACAGCAACGCTTGTACTTCATTCCGCTGCCACAAGGGCAGTGGGTATTGCGTCCTACCTCGCCCATGACAGTGACGTTACGACCTCGGCCTGTCGAGAGGGTGGATACCAACAGGCGGGGTCAATCGCGTAGATCAGTCATCAATTCTGGTCACGATGCGGAGATGGTGATAGACCCCTAGGCAGGCCGGTGTGTACGGACGGATTGGATCTACGCATTGGCGGCGCCGGGCCCAGCCCATCATCACGGACGTCGACATAGACCCGTGACGCGCCCCGGTCTGCGAGCGTAAGGGCCGGCCACATGGCACCAGTGACACGCCGAGTAGCCGACCGACAGCAGGATGGGCACGTCCCGCAGCTCGGCCGCCGCGAAGGCATCGGGCCCCCAGGCGTACCAGTCCACTGGGTTGCCGGCGTGCTGGCGCAGGTACGGGCTGGTCTCTTCCGCCAGGCGGTTCATGCCCGCCACAGGCTACGACGCGGCCCCGTTAGGCCGGCACGCCGGCCAGATGGTCCAGCAGGAGGGGCGCCACCTCGGCGGCCGAGCCCGTCGGCAGCCAGTGGGTCCCGTCCTCCAAGGGCACGAACAAGAACGGGCCGACCACGTGCCCAGCACACCGCTCCGCCGCGACCCGGGTGACGAACGGGTCGCGCTCACCCCAGACGAACAAGGTTGGGGTCGTGATCGGGCCCAGCCGGTTGCGGATCTCCAACGGGAGCGCTCGATACCAATTGATCGGTCCGGTCATGGCACCGGGGGTGGCGGCCCGGACGGCGTAGCGACGCGCCGACGACTCGTCCAGCCCGGAGCGCTCTAGCTGGGCGACGAAGCGGCGTTCGCCGGCCCGGCCGGCCACCAGCTCCGGCAACCTGGGCAGCTGGAAGAACAACATGTACCAGGAATGCAGCAGCTGGCTGCTGCGGATCATGGCCCCCACGAAGGCCTGGGTGTGCGGCACCGACAGCGCGGTCAGGCTGCGGATCCGGTCGGGATGGGCGCCGGCCAGATACCAGGCCACGACGGCTCCCCAGTCATGACCCACCACGTCGAAACGGTCAGCGCCGGCGATAGTCGCAAGGGCCAGCACGTCTCCCGCGAGGCGGTCGAGGGTGTAGGCCCGCCGGCCGGGCGGGCGCGCGCCGGGCGAGTAGCCCCGCTGGTCCGGGGCCAGGACCCGGTAGCCGGCGCCGGCGAGGGAGGCGGCTAGCTGGTCCCAGCAGTGGCGGTCCTCAGGGAACCCGTGGAGCAGGATGACGACCCGACCGTCGGCGGGCCCGGTGTCGGACACGTCGAAGGTGAGTCCGTCGTGGACGAAGGTCTCCATGGGCGTGGTCTCTTTTCCGGATCCGGATTCAGTCGTCGTAGACGAGCACGCCCCGTACGTTCTTGGCATCCCGCATGTCCTGGTAGCCCTGGTTGATGTCACCCAGCTTGTACCGATTGGTGACCATGCCTTCCAGGTCGAGCTGGCCCAGACGGTAGAGGTGCAGCAGGTGAGGGATGTCGTAGCGGATATTGGCCGATCCGAAGATGGTGCCGACGATCTGCTTCTCCATGAGGGTCAGGTCGCACAGGTTGAGGGTGACGTCGTTCTCGACCATGGGATGGATGTTGGTGACAACGACCCGCCCGTGCTTGGCAGTCAGCGCCATGATCGAGGCCATCATGGTGCCCCGCCCGACGCCCATGGCGCAGATGACCTTGTCGCACATGCGTCCCCAGGTCTCTTGTTGGATCGGCTCGAACGCCTCTTCGACGGAGGCGTAGGCGTGGGTGGCGCCAAACTTGGGGGCCTGGTCGCGCTTGAACTCGACCGGGTCGATGGCGAAGATCCGCTCCGCGCCAGCCAGGCGGGCGCCCTGGAGGGCGGCGGCACCGATGCCGCCGATGCCGATCACGGCCACGTTGTCGCCGGGCTTGACTTCGGCGGCGTAGACCGAGGAACCCCAGCCGGTGGTCACCCCGCACCCGACCAGGCAAGCCAGCTCCAGCGGGATGTCGTCACCTATCTTGACGCAGGACATCTGGTTGACGACGGAGTACTTGCCGAACGTGCCCAGGCACACCATGGTCGCCAGATCCTGGCCGCGGGCATGGTGTCGGGAGGTGCCGTCCGCCTGCAGGCCGATCAACAGGGCCGCCCCGTTGTCGCACAGGTTGGATCGACCCCGGGCGCACGACGGACATTGGCCACACGCCGGGATGAAGCCGAACACCACATGGTCGCCCGGTGCGAGGTCGTTCACGCCCGGCCCGACCTCCTGCACGACGCCGGCGCCTTCATGGCCGCCGATGATCGGGAATACCCCGCCCAGATCGCCCGTGACCAGGTGCTCGTCGGAGTGGCACATGCCTGAAGCGGCCAGTTTGACCAGGACCTCGCCGCCCTTCGGCGGGTCGAGCTCGATGGGTTCGACGCTCCACTCGGTGTTCAGTTCCCACAAAATGGCGGCTTCGGTCTGCACGGCACCCTCCCAAGATCACGTAGCGGCGTTACGTCAACCCTAGCGGCGAAGGGGTATCCACGTCGATGCCTGGGTGGCCACTTCGCACCGACAGGCGGTTGTCGGTGCGAAGTGGCCGCGATCCAACAACGTGAGGCCCAGCGATTCGCTCAGCGCCCTCAGCGGGCCACGCCGGCGACGGCGGCGTCGATGCGCTCCCGGACCCCGCCGGTCAGGAGCGGGATCACCTCGATGGCCGCCAGGTTCTCGTGGACCTGCTCGACCCGGCTGGCCCCGGTGATCACGGTGGAGACCCGGGGGTTGCTGGCGCACCAGGCGATGGCCAGCTGCGCCAGGGTGCAGCCGAGCTCCCCGGCGATGGTGGCCAACTTGCCGACCGCGGCGTTGCGGCGCTCGTCGGTCAAGCTGTCGCGGAGCCAGTCGTAGCCGGGGAGGCTGGCCCGGCTGCCCTCGGGCACGCCGGCCCGGTACTTGCCCGTGAGCAGACCCGATGCCAGCGGGCTCCAGGTGGTGAGACCCAGACCGATGTCGTCGTAGAGGCGGGCGAACTCCCGCTCCACTTTGCGCCGGGTGAACAGGTTGTACTGGGGCTGCTCCATGACCGGCTTGTGCAGGTGGTGCCGCTCGGCGATGTCCCACGCGGCCCTGATCTCGTCCGCCGGCCATTCCGACGTCCCCCAGTACAGGGCCTTGCCGGCGCTGATGATGTCCGACATGGCCCACACCGTCTCCTCGATCGGCGTGTCCGGATCGTTGCGGTGACAGAACAGCAGGTCCACGAAGCCCAGCCCAAAGCGCTCCAGGCTGGCATCGGCCGCCTGCAGCAGGTACTTGCGGTTGAGGGTATTGCGCATATTGGGCTCGTCGTGCAGGCCCCAGAAGAGCTTGGTCGACACCACGTAGCTGTGCCGGGGCCAGCGCAGTTGCGCGATGGCCTGGCCCATGATCCGCTCGGACTCGCCGCCCGCGTAGGACTCCGCATTGTCAAAAAAGTTGACCCCGGCGCCTCGGGCCGCATCCAGGCACTCGACCGCCAGGTGGTCGTGCAACTGGGGACCGAACGTGACCCACGACCCGAACGACAGCACGCTCACCTGCAACCCCGAACGACCCAGCCTCCGGTATTCCATGTCCATGGCGACAAGCTAGGCCGTACTGGCGGATCCCGGCTGTGGAAGTGGCCCGGCCAGAACGGACTTGTCAACTGACGGGGGATATGGTTAGATATTCGTCAGATGACAAGTACGGCCTCCGCTCCGACTGTCGATGCCCTGGCTACCGCCCGTCAGCGGCTGATAGCAGAGGGGTTGCGGGCCTTCTCCACCGTCGGATTTGACGGCGCCAGCTTGCGCGACATCGAGCGGCAGGCCGGCGTGGGGCGCAGCCTGGTGGCCCACCACTTCGGGACCAAGGATGCCCTGTGGCGGGCGTGCGTAGATGCCCTGATGGGGGAGTTCCACGCCGAGATGGCCGGCGTCAGGGACCTGCTCACCGATGTGTCGCCGGCCGAGCGGGCCCGGGTGATGCAGAAGATCTACATCCGCTTCGTGGCTCGGCATCCGGAGTACCCGAGGCTGTTGCTGCTGGCCGGGACGGATGGTTCGGAGCGCATGCGGTGGCTGGTGGAGACGTGGCGACGGCGCAACGTCGAGCTTTTTATGGAGGTCGCCGGCTTCCCGTCCCACGACGATCGCCGGCATGCCGCCGCCCACTACGCGTTCGTAGGGGCGGCGTCGTACATTTTCGCGGTGCCCGAAGAGGTCCGGCTGCTGTTCGGAGTCGATCCGCGCCACCCCGAGTTCGTCGAGCAGTTCGCGGAACTGATCGTGGAGTGGGCCGGTGCGGGCCCGAGCGCGGATGGGGGAGCGCCGACCTCGGCGTTGCGGCGGGCCACCAGGAAGACCTTCGGGTCGGACGGGTAGGGAGGGAACGGGGTGACCGAGAGCCCGTACGTGATCGACGACCGGGAGACGCCGCGCTTCCGGGTGCGGCGATCGACGATGGTTGCGTCCGAGATCCTCGACGAGGAACGTCGCCAGATCTTCGACCGCAGCTGGCTGTACGTCGGCCACGAGAGCGAGATCCCGGCCCCGCACGATTTTCGCACCAGAAGCGTCGGTGGCCGTCCGATCATCTTGACCCGGCACACCGACGGCTCGGTGCAGGTGTTCATCAACTCCTGCCCGCACCGGGGCATGCAGGTCGAATCGCGACCCCAGGGCCATGGCCGCTTTCTCAAGTGCTTCTACCACGGCTGGAGCTTCAACACCGAGGGCGCTCTGGTCGCCATTCCCGACGAGGCGTCGTACGGGGAGAACTTCGACCGGCAGAACCTGGGCCTCGTTCACCCGCCGCACGTGGCCTCATACCGCGGTTTCGTCTTCCTGTGCTGGAGCGCGGACGTCGTCGATCTGGAGACCTACCTGGCCGGGGCCGCCGACATCCTCGACCTCTTCGCCGATCAGTCCGAGACGGGTATGCGCGTGATCGGGGGGACCCACCTCTATGCGGCGCGGGCCAACTGGAAGCTGCTCAGCGAGAACAGCTACGACGGCTACCACGCCCTGACGACCCACCACCGCTACCTGGCGATGCTCAAGGCGTCGGGCAAGGACCTCCAGTCGGTGTTCCGCAGCTCTGGAGGCACTCCGGCCCTGGGGTGGGATCTCGGCAACGGGCACGCGGTCATCGGCGGCTCGGACGGCAGCGGGGGGAACAACACCGGCCTCGGGCGGGATCTCTCCGGCCCGGCCTTGGTGAAGCAGATCGCCCGCCGCGATCGCTTTGCCGAGCTGTACGGCGCTGACTGGGCCGACCGCATGTTCTCGGGGCGCAACGTGGTGATCTTCCCCAACCTGGCCCTCGTCGACCTGATCATGGGCATCACCATCCGGACCTACTATCCGGTGAGCCCCGACTACATGGAGGTCTCCGCCTGGAGCCTCCAGCCGAGTGACGACGAACCTGAGCTGCGTCAGATGCGCCAAGAGAATTTCCTGACCTTTTGGGGTCCGGCCGGGTTGGCTACCCCCGACGACATCGAAGCGCTGGAGCGCTGTCAGAAAGGATTCGCGGCCCACGATCAAGCCCCGTGGAGCGACATCTCCCGGGGCATGGTGCGCAGTCGGCCGGCATTTAACGACGAGCTGCAGATGCGGGTGTTCTGGCGGGAGTGGGACCGGCGGATGACAGGGACCGTCCACCCGCTCGAAGGGCCGGCCTTGCCCCGCTCGGGGCGATTGGCCCTACCCTATGTGAGCGCCAACCAGTGAAGGGGACCACCGAAGCCGGTCGGACCGAAATCCGACCCGCAGGCCGTCCGGACCTGCGGGGCCAAGTCGAGGACTTCCTCTTCTACGAAGCGGAGCTCCTCGACCGGTGGCAACTCGACACCTGGCTGGCGCTGTGGACCCCGGACTGCATGTACCTGGTCCCGGCGACCGACCGAGCCGAGGGCGACCCCGACGTGGACCTCTTTCTGATCCGTGACGACCACTTCCTCCTCTCCCAGCGGGTCGCGTCAATGCTCGACGGGACGGCGTGGGCCGAGTCGCCCCACGCCACCACCCAGCGGATGATCACCAACGTACGGGCGTCCGAGGTCGCCGGTGGCGTCATCGAGGTCCACGCCAACTTCCTCATTCACCGCTCCCGGGGCGGCCGCTGCGACGCCTACCCCGGGCGTTACGAGATGCGGCTGGTGCCCGGCGGGCCGGCGGGGCTCCGCATCCTATTGCGCCGGGCGGTCGTGGCGCTCGAGGAGCTCCGGCCCCAGGGGCGGATCAGCATCATCCTTTGATCGGCGCTCGCCGCCGGTCCGACGACAACGAACGGAGGCAACGGACATGCCATTGACAGACGAAGGCCTGCTGGAGGTACCCGGTCTCTTGAGCCGCTGGGTGCGGCTGGCGAGCGGGGCCCGGGCCCACTACATGACCAGCGGGGAGAACGGGCCGGCAGTGGTGCTGCTGCATGGTGGGTTGCCGGGCAGCTCCGGGATGGCGGGGTGGCGGTTCATGGCCCCATTCCTCGGCGCCCAAGGCTTCCGGGTGTACTGCCCCGACCTGCCGGCGTTCGGTCTGTCCGACCCAGCCCCGGAGTACCAGCCCCGCGGGCTGGACAGCCACGTGGACTTCATCCACGAGTTCGTCACCGCCCTGTGCCTGGACCGGTTCCATCTGGCTGGCAACTCGATGGGCTGCATGAACACGGTCAACTACACGACCGCGCACCCCGAACGCATCATCAGCTTTGGCCTCATCGCCGGCGCCGTCGGCGATATCACCGCCGGCGCTCCGAGGGTGCCCGGCACCGTCCGGATCCAGCCGTATGACGGCACCAAGGACAGCATGAAAGCCTTGATGGAGGCGATCATCCTGCGGCCCGAAGGGTTCGCGGACGACCTGCTCGAGATGCGGGTAACGGCGGCCAACGCGCACCGGGAGGCCCACACCCGGCTGTGGCCATCCATCATGGAGTTCGGCGGCCAGATGCCGTTCCGAGACGCCAACGTGGCTGCCCGCTTGTCGACCAAGGGCCGGTTCGACTCCCTCGACATCCCCGGCATCTACCTGTACGGGAGGCAGGACGTGCTGTCACCGGTCGAGAACGGCTACGAGCAGGAGGATCGCCTCCCGAACGTCCAGTTCTTCTACCCCGACCAGACCGGCCATCAGGGCCAAACCGACCAACCCGAACTCTTCAATGAGGTCTTCCTCGAGTTCTTCCGCGATGGCGTCGTGTCCCGAGAGACCGCCGACCGGGCCGGAGTGTCGAAGCGGCGACCGGAGCTGCCCCATCTGGTCGGGAAGGCCTGAGGCCTTCCGGTGACGACCCTGCAGGGGCGGGTTGCCCTGGTGACCGGCACCAGCCCCAACATTGGTGGGGTGCTGGCGTCGGGGCTGGCCGCGGCCGGGGCCAAGGTGGCCTGCAATGACATCGTCGCCGGACACGCCGCGAGCCGGGCCGAAACCATCATCGCCACGGGGGGCGAGGCGATAGCCGTCCCTTTCGACGTGACCGACGAGGTGGCGTCGGGAGCGGCGGTGCACGAGGTGCTGCAGACCTGGGGCGGCATCGACATCCTGGTCAACAACGCCGTCGCCTTTGACATGGCCGGCGTGCTCGACATGCCCGTTGAGCGCTTCCGGAAGCAGGTGGACGTCATCGTCGGGGGCGCCTTCATCCTCACCCAGCTGGTGGGCCAGTCGATGGTCAGCCGCGGGCGCGGCGGATCGATCGTCAACATCCTCTCCACGGCCGCCTGGCAGGGTCAGGCTGGCAACATCGGTTACTGCACCGCCAAGTCGGGGATGATCAACTTCACCCGGTCGGTGGCCATGGAGCTCGCCCCCCACCGAATTCGGGTCAACGCCCTGACTCCGACGGCGACCATCCCGGACGACCCGGAACAGGCCCGGCGCTTCACCGAGGTGTTCTACGGCTTGGCTGGCGCCGGGAAGATGGACTTCAACGGCCTTAACCCCTGGGAGCGATTGCCGACCCCGAGCGACTACGTGGCGCCGCTGGTGTTCTTGGCGTCGGACGACGCGGCCATGATGACCGGGACCAACATCACCGTCGACGGAGGCGCGCTGGCCAAGTACTGGCCTCAGATTCCCGGCCGCCAGTTCCCCGACGGCCAACTCCGCGACGGCCAGCCGTCAGCGCATGCGAAATGACACCGGCAGGTGCTTGAAGCCGCTCACGATGTTGGCCTGCACCCGCTGGCACTCGCCGGCGATCTCGATGTCGTCGAGCCGGGGCAGCAGCTCGCTGAAGAACGCCCGCAGCTCCATCCGGGCCAGCTGGGCGCCCAGGCAAAAGTGCTTTCCGAAGCCGAACGCCAGGTGCCGGTCGGCGTTGGGACGGGCGATGTCGAAGCGGGACGGTTCCTCGAACACGGTCTCGTCATAATTGGCCGCCGCGAACGACAGCAGGACCTGGTCGCCGGTCGGGATCGTCTGACCATGGATGACGTAGTCCTCGGTGGAGGTCCGGAGGAACTGTTTGACCGGGGAGGTCCAGCGCAACATCTCGTCGACCGCGTTGGGGATCAGCGCCGGCTCCTCCTGCAGCCGTCGTCGCGAGGCCGGGTGCCGGATGAGCGCCTCGAGTCCTCCCGCCAGGGCGCTGGAGGTGGTGTCGTGGCCGGCGGTGGCCAAGATCACGTAGTACGACATGGCTTCGAGGTCGCCGATGGGCTCGCCGTCGACGAGACCGTTAGCAATCCTCGACGCCACGTCCTCGGTGGGGGTCGACCGTCGGTCGGCGGAGAGGCGCTGGAAATAGGCAAAGAAGTCCAGGATGGTCTCGACCAGGCCTTGGTCCCTCTCCTCGCCTGGCCGCTGCAGCTCGGCGTCATCCGGTCCCAGCAGCTCCTGGGTGAGCCGGAGCATGCGCCCTTCGTCGGACTCGGACACCCCGAGAATGCTCATGATGACGTGCAGGGGATAGAACTTGGCGATCTCGGAGGCGAAATCGCACGTGCCGCCGGTGGCGGCCATCTGATCGACGAATCGCGTGGCGAGTTCCCGCAGCCGGGAGTCCATGGTCTGGCGCAGGGTCGCGGGCCGGAACCACGCCGCGGTCAGACCCCGATAACCCTTGTGGTCAGGATCGTCCATCTGGATGATCATGCGCATGTCGGTACCGGACGCCTTCTGGGCTGCCGACTGGTCGATCGGCTGGAGGAAGACTCGGCGGGTGTTGAGCCACACCTCCGGCCGCCGTTCGATTTCCATGACGTCGTCGTAGCGGGTCAAGGCCCAGAAGGGTGGCCAACCGTCGGCCTCGACGCGCAGGAGTGGGCGGTGCCGGCGCAACTCCCGTGCGGCTGCGTGCCAGGCCGCTTCGTCGGCGAACGCGGCCGTGTCGGTAAAGATCGATCCGGGCGACACCACCCGCCGATTGTGCCGCAGGGGCCCGTGGCCGGAACAGCGTTTGTTCTGCCGCTCGGGACGATGTCAGGCGGTCGCGACGACTATTTGTCGTCCTACGGAACTTCTGCGAGAGGACTTGTGGCATGACAAACGCGACCTCGGCCGGCAAGACCCTCAATCTGCTGGAGGCGGTGGCCGGGGCTCGGGGCGGCGTCATGGGGGTCTCCGACCTGGCGACTGCCGCCCATCTGCCGAAGAGCACCGCCCACCGGCTCATCAAGGAGCTGGAGGAGCGGGGCCTCGTCGGCCGTCTCGGCACGAAGTACCGGGTAGGCAACGGTCTGTTCAAGCTCCTGGAGGCGGCCCGCTGGTCCGAGTACGGCGAGCTGCGGGATCGCTCGGTGGCGACCCTGAGCTGGCTGTTCGACGATGGCGGCGCCACCGTGCACCTGGCGGTGCTGGAGGATGCGGAGGTGCTGTACCTGGAGAAGATCACCGCCGCGGGGGGATGCCGGGTGCCAAGCCGGGTTGGCGGTCGCATGCCGGCGACGTGCACCGCGCTCGGCAAGGCCTTGCTCGCCTTCGGCGAACCGGCCGTGGTCCAATCCCTGCTGTTGCGGCCCCTGCCCCGGGTGACCGCCCACTCGATCACGGTGCCCCGCTTGCTCGTCGACGATCTGGTTCGGGCCCGGCGCGACGGCGTGGCCCGCGAGAGCGAGGAGGCCGGGCTGGGTTTCGCCTGTCTGGCCGCGCCGGTCCTCGTCGCCGGCCGGCCGGTGGCGGCGGTGTCGATGTCGCACCCGGTCGGTGTCCCCTTCACCACCCGGCACGAGACGATGGTGCGCGAGGCCGCCCAACGGATCGCGGCGATGATCCGACCTGGGTCTGACACCTAGGACGCGCCTACCGGCTCCCAGTAGGCGAAGGACTTGTTGGAGTTGAAGCAATGGGTCTCGACGAAGGTGCTCCACGCCGGCGGCCCGAGGCCCAACTCGCGGGCCGCGCCCATCAACGTGAACCAGTTGAGCAACTCCTGCTGGCCGGCGTCCTCGATGGCGGCCGTCGTGATGGCGGCCCATCGGTCGTGGTCGCCGGTGACCATGGCGTCATACAGGGCCCGGTCCGCGGGGATGTCGGGGTAGAGCCGCCAGAATTTGTCGCACAAGAACGCGTGTGACCACGACGACGAGGCCACGATCGCCATGCGCCAGGGGCTGGCGCGCAGGTGGCGAGCCACCGCCCCTCCCAGGTCCATGAGGCGCCCGGGCGCCGGCGACGGCGGGTCGAAGTCGAGAGTGGTGCCGAAGGGTCGGGTGAACCCGCGCGCCGCGATGACGCGCCGGCCGTAGCAGTTGATTGGCATGCACACCAGCGGCCATCGGAAGCCGATGCGGTCGTAGTCGAGAAAGAGCTGGGTGTTGAGGAAGGCGTGGGCGAGGCTGGGGTGGTTTAAGGGTTGGTAGGCGTAGGCGACGTCGAAGGAGTCCTCGAGCAGCTTCGTCGCCAACCAGCGACCGATGTCGGGCCGGCCTTTGACCGTGAACGCCGCGTCCGTCGGTTCGCCCCAGACGTTGGGCCACGGGAATGTCGCCCACGGGTGGGCCTCGAGGTCGCCGTAGGCGAGGAGCGCGTACGGCGGGATCACCCCTTCACGGAAGTTCTCGTACTGGTCGTCGCCCCACACCAGGATGGCGTCGGGATCAAACGCCTCCAGGGCGGTGCGCACCTCATCGAAACCCGCGAGCAGTGCGGCCCGGTGAACCGCGGCACTGGCAACCGCCTTGTCGTCGCCCCACTCGGCTTGCATGGCCTGGCCCCAGGTCGACGGATCCTTGGCGGTCTCCGGCATCCCGGGGTCCTGAAGCGTCATCCGCAACAGATCGGCCATGTGCTCGTCGGTCGTCGCCAGCAACGGGTAATGGGTCATGCCCAGCAAGAGGACCTCGGCCACTATCGCTCCCTTTCCCGGACGGCATCGTTGGCGGCAGTGTTGGCGGCGAGGAACTCCAGGGCGTTGGCACCCAGGATGCCAGTGGCGGTCGCCTCGTCGCAGAGTCCCGCTTTCACCGCCCCGGTGACGACGTCTTGCGGGGCTCCCCACGCGGATGGGTAGAAGGGAGCGTCGCTCCCCAGCATGACGTGATCGGCACCGAAGCGTTCGAAGAGGAGCGGGAGATGGAGGGGGTCGAAGACCAGCGAGTCGACCCACATCCGTCGGACCATCTCCTCCGTGGCGTCGGGCGGCTTGGACCCGGGCAGAAGGGTGGACCCGTTGGCGATCCGGGGGTAGGCCCACGCGAAGGTGCCACACCCGTGGGCGAGCCCCACCTTCAAGTTCGGGCAGTCTTCGAGGACCCCACCGAACACGAGGGCGGCGGCGGCGAGGGCGGTGTCGGTCAGCATGCCCAGGCCGAACTCGTAGGGCTGGCCCTGGCGCCGTATGGCCCTCGCCCCGTCGCACGGATGGACGAAGATGGGCACGCCCAGAGACTCGGCCGCCGAGAAGAACGGGCGCAGTGCGGCGTCGTCCAGCTCCCGACCTTCGACGCTGGTGCCGATCTCGACGCCGGCCATGTCCAGGGCCCCGACGACCCGCTCCAACTCGGCGATGGCGGCATCGACATCTTGGAGCGGCACCCCGCCGAAGGCGATGAGCCGGCCGGCGGACGCGCCGGCCGTTTCGGCCAGCCGCTCGTTTTGGGCCCGGGCGAATGCGACGGCCAGGTTCGGTTCCGCCCAGTAGACGAAGCTCACCGGCACCGGGGATATCACTTGCCGCTCCACCCCGGTGTCGTCCAGCGCCCGCAGCCGAACCTCGAGGTCCCAGCAGGCCGAGGTCACGACCCGGAAGGTTTCGGCGCCCCGGACGATCCGGCCCTTCCCTCCGTCGTCGGTGCGCAGCGAGGGCCAGCGCCCATCCGCGGTGCTGGCTCCGAGATCGGGGAGGTCGAGCGGCATGAAGTGCGAGTGCACGTCAACGACCGGGCCGAGGCTCACCCATGCAGCAAACCAGCCGGAGCCGGCGTTGGCAACGGCACGTCCCGCCC
>Ga0302324_100012222_pt1 | contig 17524 bp, 18 predicted proteins | sample Palsa_T0_1_FD_201949 | JGI IMG/M metagenome (GOLD analysis project Ga0302324, IMG submission 201949) | Peat permafrost microbial communities from Stordalen Mire near Abisko, Sweden - Palsa_T0_1 | ecosystem: Environmental > Terrestrial > Soil > Palsa > Peat permafrost | place: Sweden: Abisko...
AGCCGATGAGCCTTGCCAACACCGCCCATTCCGTTGTCGAACCGTCGGCCGGCACGCGGCGTTTCGCGGGCTCGCTCGTGGTGCTCTATGCCGTGATCACGATGGTCCCGCTGGTCTGGATCCTGCTCACCTCGTTCAAGTCGCCGGACGATGCGATTTCCTATCCGCCGAAAGTCCTGTTCGAGCCTTCGCTCGAAGGTTATTGCAATCTCTTCACCACGCGCTCGCGCCAGACGCCGGAATTCATCCAGACGCTGGGACCGGCGCAGGGGCTTTGCGACAGCATTACGCGCGATCGCAACATGGTCGTCGCCGGACCGTCGAACTATGTGCCGCGTTTCGTCAATTCGCTGATCATCGCCTTCGGCTCGACGGTGCTCGCGGTCGCCCTCGGCACCTTGTCGGCCTATGGTTTCTCGCGATTTCGTGTGCCCCTGAAGGACGATCTGCTGTTCTTCATCCTGTCGACACGAATGATGCCGCCGATCGCGGTCGCGATTCCGATCTACCTGATGTACCGCACCATCGGGCTATCGGATACGCGGCTCGGGATGATCCTGCTCTACACCTCGGTCAACGTCTCGCTCGCGGTCTGGCTTCTGAAGGGCTTCATCGACGAGATCCCGCGCGAATATGAGGAGGCGGCCATGATCGACGGCTATACGCGTTTTCAGGCCTTCGTGAAGGTGGTGCTGCCGCAGGCGACGACCGGTATTGCGGCAACGGCGATCTTCTGCCTTATCTTTGCCTGGAACGAATACGCCTTCGCGGTGCTTCTGACCTCCGGCAACGCGCAGACGGCGCCGCCCTTCATTCCCATCATCATCGGCGAGGGCGGTCAGGACTGGCCGGCGGTCGCTGCCGGCACGACGCTGTTCCTGGTGCCGATCGTCGTATTCACGGTGCTTTTGCGCAAGCATCTCTTGCGCGGCATCACCTTTGGAGCCGTTCGAAAATGAGCTTTGAGGCGAACCCGATGCCGCGCCGCGGCTTCACCGACAGGATTCTGCGGCGCGGGCCGCTGGAGGCGATCGCGACGGCGATCATCGCTGCGGGCGTCGTCATGCTGATGCAGCCGTTTTTCCTGACGCTCTATTCCTGGTCCTTCGCGACCACCCTGTTCGGCACGGTGATGTTCATGATCGTGTCGAAGGTCAGGGAGTAGGGCGCGATGGCACAGATCAGGGTCGAAGCGCTCGACAAATCCTTCGGAACGTTTCATGCGGTCAAGGCCGCCAGCTTCACGGTGGAGGACGGCCAGTTCCTCTGCCTGCTCGGGCCTTCAGGCTGCGGCAAGACGACGACGCTGCGCATGATTGCAGGACTGGAATTGCCGACGGCAGGCACTATCAGGCTTGGCGGCGAAGACGTGACGATGAACCGCGCCTCGGCGCGCGATATCGCTTTCGTGTTCCAGCTGTTCGCGCTCTATCCGCATATGAATGTCCGGCGCAATATCGGCTTTCCGCTGAAATGCGAGGGCATCGGCGCGGCGGAGATCGACCGGCGGGTCGCGGACGTCGCGCGCATCCTGCGTATCTCCCATCTCCTGGATCGGCCGGTGTCCGGCCTTGCCGGCGGCGACCGGCAGCGTGTCGCGCTCGGGCGGGCGATCGTGCGCAAGCCGAAATGTTTCCTGATGGATGAGCCGCTCGGCGCGCTCGATACTGAAATGCGCGAGGCAATGATCCGAGAATTGCGTGCTCTGCATGACCGGCTCGGCGCGACCACGGTCTATGTGACCCATGACCAGCTCGAGGCCATGTCGATGGCCGACGTGATTGTCGTGATGAACAACGGCGTCATCGAGCAGGTCGCGAGCCCGCGCGACATCTATGACCGGCCGGCCTCGCTGTTCGTCGCCGACTTCATCGGCTCGCCGCCGATGAATTTCCTGCCGTTTCGCGGCAGCCTGCAAGCCGGCGCGCAGGCGATCCGGCTCGGCGAGCGCGAGGTTGCGGTTCCCGCCGCACGCGAGACGCTGGCGGAAAGCGATCTCGTCCTCGGGGTCAGGCCCGAACATGTGCGTTTCACCGATCGCGGCATGGTGCGGGGCGAGGTCTATGGGTCGGAATATCTCGGCACGACGCAGATCGTTACCGTGACGACGCGCTATGGCGCACTCAAGGCCCGGTCGCCGGCCAGTATACTGTTCCGGACCGGAGAGAGTGTCGGGCTCGACTTTCGGCCCGATACGCTGTCGATCTTCGACAAGGGGTCGGGCCGTGCGATCCGCACCGCGTTGCACGAGGGAGGTGCGCATGGCTAAGGTCGAGATCAGGGCGGTCTCCAAAACCTTCGACAAGAAGGCGTTCAACAAGGCGAAGGCGGTCAGCGATCTGTCGCTGACCATCGGCGACGGTGAGTTCGTCGCGCTGCTGGGGCCGACGGGCGCCGGCAAGACCACGACATTGCGGCTGATCGCCGGACTGGAAATGCCGGACTCGGGTTCGATCCGGATTGACGGACGCGACGTGACCGGCGATGCACCGGCCGATCGCGACGTCGCTTTCGTGTTCCAGCAATATTCGCTGTATCCGCATCTGACCGTGTTCGAGAACATGGCCTTCGCGCTACGTGCGCCGATCCGCCGCATAGCGGAGGCCGACATCCGCGCCAAAGTGGAGGAGGTCGCGCGTCTTCTCCACATCGAAACCAAGCTGCAGAACAAGGCGACGCAATTGTCGGGCGGGCAGATGCAGCGCGTCGCGATCGGCCGGGCCCTGGTCCGCTCGCCCGCGATCTATCTCATGGACGAACCGCTGTCGTCGCTGGACGCCAAGCTGCGCGGCGAAATGCGCCTTGAACTCAAGCGCATTCAAACCGACCTCGGCGCGACCATCCTCTATGTCACCCACGATCAGACCGAAGCGATGACCATGGCTTCGCGCATCGGCGTGATCGAGGCCGGGCGGCTGATGCAGATCGGCACGCCGCGCGAGATCTACGAGAACCCGATCAACGCCTATGTCGCCGCGCGGCTCGGCCAGCCGACCATCAACCTGCTGCCGGCGGCTTTGTTTGCCGGCGCGCCGCGCGCGGCCAAAACCATCGGCGCGCGCACCGAACATCTGACCATCGTGCGCGGCAATGGCGACGTGTCGGCAACCGTCACGCGGATCGAACATCTCGGTGACCAGAGCCATCTTCACCTCGACCTTGGCGGCCAGTCCGTCGTGACCCTGTCGGACCCCGATGCCGCGCTCGGCGCCGGGGACATCGTGTCGCTCCGTCTCAACAATCCGCTGTTCTTCGACGCGGCCGGCGGGAGGGTCGCGGCATGAGTCTCGATCGGGCAGCCAGGGAAAAGCTGGTGCGGGCGCTTGCGGAGTCGATGATCGGGCACGCCGACGAACTGACCAGCCTCGACCAGGCGATCGGCGACGGCGATCACGGGCTGAACATGAAGCGCGGCTTCGAGGCCGTGCTCGCGACATTACCCGGCCTTGCCGATAAATCGCTGCCGGAAATGCTCAAAGCGATCGGAATGACGCTGGTGATGAAGGTCGGCGGCGCCTCCGGCCCGCTGGTCGGCACTTTCTTCATGGAACTCGGCAAGGCGCTTCCCGAACAGCCGGTACGCGCGGATCTCGTCACGGCGACCGAGAAGGCGATCAATGCCGTCAAGGCGCGCGGGCGCTCGGAAGCGGGGCAGAAAACCCTGCTGGATGTCCTGGTGCCGGTGCAAATCGTGTTGGCGGGAGGTGGCGATGCCAGGGCGATCGCGGCCGAGGCGGCGCAAGCCGCCGATCGGACGACGCCCATGCTGGCAATCCGCGGCCGGGCGTCCTTTCTCGGCGAACGTTCTATCGGTCATATGGACCCCGGTTCGCGTTCGGCGTCCCTCCTGATCGGCGCGGCAGTTGCGATACTGGAATGAGAGGCAAGTTCATGAGCAATTCAAATTCCGCCAATGTCGGAATCGTCATCGTTTCACATTCCCCCAAAATAGCGGAGGGCGCGGCCGACATGGTGCGCCAGATGGTGGGCAATGCCGTGCCGCTCGCCTGGACAGGCGGCGATATCGATGGGGGGCTCGGCACCAATGTTGCCGGAATCCTCGAGGCGATCGAGTCGGCCTGGTCGCCAGCCGGCGTGGTGATCCTGGTTGATCTTGGCGGGGCGGAGACCAATTCCGAGATGGCGGTGGAGATGCTGCCAGAAGATCGACGCGCGCGCGTCGTCATCTGCAATGCTCCGGTGGTCGAGGGAGCCGTGATCGCGGCGACCGAGTCCTCGGGCGGCTCGTTACTTGCGGCCGTCAAGCGGAGCGCGGAGGAATTCTATGCATGATGCCAACGCCAGCCGGGCGACTGAAACTTCCGTGCCGCTGACCGGGTCGGCGGTTCTCGTCAATGCCGTCGGTCTTCATGCGCGGCCATCGGTCAAGCTCACGCAATGTGCGAAGGGCTTTGCCGCGAAGATCGAACTCGCCCTAGTGGCGGACGGACCCTGGACGGATGCCAAAAGCCCCGTGAAGGTGATGCGGGTGAAGGCGCCGCAAGGTGCGACGCTGCATTTTCGCGTCACCGGTTCCGACGGCGAGGCGGCCCTCGCTGCCATGCTGGCGCTGGTGCATGACGGTTTCGGCGAGGTCTGACGCAGTGACGGAGATCCATCTCACCGGCCGTGCCGCCTCGCCGGGCCTCGCCATTGGGCCGGTCGCGGTGCTGACGGCCGCGGTTGCGAGACGGACCGCGACCGGCGATCCCGCCCGCGAAGCGGCTGCGCTGAAGGCGGCGATCGAAGCTGCGACAGCGGAGCTCTCCGAACTGATCGCGACGGTTCGGGGCGAGGTCGCGGATATCCTGGAATTCCAGGTCGCGATGCTGGGAGATGATGCACTCACGGAGGGGGCATATGATGCCATCTCCGCCGGTATTGCGGCCGATCATGCCTGGCGCTCGGCCCTCGACGCGGAGATTGCCGGCTATCGCTCCGCCGAAGATGAATATTTCCGTGCCCGCGCTGCGGATCTCGTCGACATCCGCGACCGCGTGCTCGCGCATCTGAGCGGTGCGGCTACGGTGGCCAATATCACCGGCGGTTCGATCATCGCCGGTGACGACATCTCACCCTCCATGTTTCTTGCCGCCGACTGGACGCGCGGTGGTGCTATCGCGCTGGCCGCGGGCTCGCCGTCCTCGCATGTCGCAATGTTGGCGCGCGCGCGCGGAGCCCCGATGGTGGTCGGGCTCGGTCCATTGTCGTGGAACGGGCGGCCGCCGGCGCTGGCGCTGGTCGATGGCGATGCCGGTACCGTGATTTTCGACCCCGAGCCGGAAACGCAGCGTCTGTTCGAGCACCGCATGGCGGCCGCGAATGCGGCGCGAGTCGCCGCAGATGCCGGTCGTACCGAGCCCGCCTGCACCGCGGACGGTCGGCGGATCGCGGTTCTTATCAACGTCGCCGCGCCTGAAGAGCTCATAGGCCTCGATCCCGCCATCTGCGACGGCATCGGCCTGGTGCGCACGGAATTTCTGTTCGAGACGTCCCACGGACTGCCGGACGAGGACACCCAATACGCGGTCTATCGGCGCATTCTCGAATGGACCAAAGAAAGACCGGTGACGATCCGTACCCTCGACGCCGGCGGCGACAAGCCGATCGCCGGTTTGACGGCCGAGAGCGAGAGCAACCCGTTTCTCGGCCTTCGCGGCATCCGTCTCTCGCTGGCGCGGCCGGAGGTGTTCCGCGTGCAGTTGCGGGCATTGTTGCGGGCGGCGGTGCACGGGCCGCTCAAAGTCATGCTGCCGATGATCGCCATCCCCTCGGAATTCGACCGCGCCGCCGTCATGCTCGATGCCGAATTCAATGCGCTCCAGGCTGAAGGGATCGCCTGCGCCCGCCCACCGCTCGGCATCATGGTCGAGGTTCCGGCCGCAGCGCTCCGCGCCGAGTATTTCGGCGCGGCGTTCTATTCCATCGGCTCGAATGACCTGACCCAGTACACGATGGCCGCGGCACGCGACATAGGCTCGGTCGCCGACCTCAACGATACCGGCGATCCGGCGGTGCTGGCGCTCATCGCCCGGACCGTTGAGGTCGGGCGCAAGCGCGGTGTCGAGGTCTCGCTCTGCGGCGACGCTGCGGCCGAAACGCGCCTGACGACTGCGCTGCTTGCGACCGGATTGACGACCCTCTCGGTGTCGCCGATTGCGGTCGCGCGGCTCAAGGCGGCGATCGCAGGGTTCCGTTCATGACCGGCGATGCAGTCGAGGGCAGCCGTGGGCCGGGCGACAGCAATGTCGCGGATTACAAGCTCATTCTGCGGCGGGTGCTCGACAACCGGCCATCCGGAACCCGGCTGAAGCTGGCGGCGGCATTGGGCAAGAACCGTTCTTTCGTGACCCAGATCACCAATCCGGCGTATCTGGTGCCGATCCCGGCGAAACATGTCTCGATCATCTTCGAAGTCTGCCATCTGTCTGGCGCCGAGCGCGCTGCGTTCATCGAAGCCTACGGGCGGGCGCATCCCGGACGACTGCGCGCACCGCACCGTGAAGCGCACACGCGCACCGTCACGGTGACGGTGCCCGACCTCGGAGACGACAAGAAGAACCGGGCGCTCGAACAACTCGTCGTCGATTTTGCGGCGCAGCTCGCGCGTTATGCCGAGAGCGTGGGCTGAAAAATCGATCCGGACTGCAAGGTGAACAATCGGGAGGACGTTCATGAAGAAGCTGATCAACAGCGTCGATACGGTACTCGAAGAAAGTCTTGACGGCTTCGCGGCGGCCCATGCGGATATCCTGCTGCTTGGCGCCGAGCGCAAATTCGTGCGGCGCCGCACGCTCAAGCCGGGCAAGGTGGCGCTGATTTCGGGCGGCGGTTCGGGACATGAGCCGCTGCATGCCGGCTATGTCGGCTACGGCATGCTCGATGCGGCCTGCCCGGGCCAGGTCTTTACCTCACCGACGCCAGACCAGATGATTGAGGCCGCGGAGGCCGTCGACACTGGCGCCGGTGTGCTTTTCATCGTCAAGAACTACGAAGGCGATGTGATGAATTTCGCGATGGCTGCCGAGATGGCCGGCCGGGAAGTCGCCAGTGTCGTAACCAACGACGACGTCGCGGTCGAGAAGTCGACCTACACCACCGGCCGTCGCGGGGTGGCGGGTACGCTGATCGTGGAAAAGTTGGTCGGCGCGGCGGCCGAGGCCGGAATGCCGCTGGCCTCGCTCAAGGTGCTTGGCGACGAGGTCAACCGGCGCACCCGCTCGATGGGGGTGGCGCTGACGCCGTGCACGGTACCGGCGGCGGGACGGCCCAATTTCACATTGGCCGACGATGAGATGGAAATGGGCGTCGGCATTCACGGCGAGCCCGGTCGGCGCCGGGTGCCGCTGGCTTCCGCCGATGCGATCGCCGCCGAACTGCTGGAAGCGATCCTCAGGGATCTTGCGCCGAAGCAGGGCAGTGAAGTGCTGCTTCTCGTCAATGGGTTCGGCGCAACGCCGCTGATCGAACTTTATTTGATGGTGAACAGCGCCAAGCGGATTCTGGACGGCGCGGGGATCACGGCGACGCGCTTCCTGACCGGATCCTATGTGACATCCCTCGACATGGCTGGCGCGTCAATCACCGTATCGCTGCTCGACGGCAACGCCAAGGCTTTGTGGGACGCGCCGGTGCATACGGGAGCGCTGCGCTGGGGCGCATGATCTCGGCGTTTTCGCCGCGCCATTATTCCGGATGATACGCGGAATGCTGCAAATCACGCGGCACTCGAATGGATGGAGCGAAAACGCCCCGCGTCCAGTTCAAGGCCAGCCGCTGGCCCTCAACAATTTGATCCGATGACATTTTCGACGCGACCGCATCGCGCAATCTCGCATAGGCATCCCGCTCGCGCCCGTTCGTGCGCGCCGCGGCGAGGTCGAGCCATTTGTAGGCGAGAACGAAGTCTTGCGGCACGCCGTGGCCCTTGTCGTACATCAATCCGAGCATGCCCTGAGCAAAGGGATTCCCCTGAACAGCGGCCCGGGTGTAAAGGTCTGCGGCGGCTTCGTAGGCTTGCGGCTCGCCGAAGCCGTGTTCATACATGAAGCCGAGCCGGGCCAGCGCCCGGGCGTTGCCGCGCTGTGCCAGCGGCGACGGTTTCCTGACCGTGCGAATGGAATCGCTGCTGGAATAGGCTGCGGTCCCGCGCGCCAGCGCATCGGCAAACGCGAACTGCGTCGCCGCGGCGCCGGACAACACAGCAAGCAGAACGGCCCACAGGCTCCGCCGCACCAGCAAGGCGGCGAGCGCGTAGCGCCGGCACGCAACAGCCGGCACCGCCATGCCGGGATCAATGCACACCCGAGGCCTTTTTGTCATTTGCCACCTCAATGGTTCCGCGCAATCTCGATCGAAGTTCTTCGGCCACGATATGGGCATCCGAGCCGTCACGGATGATCTGCGGCCGGATGAAAATGATCAGCTCGGTGCGCGCCGTGGATTTGTCCTGAAAACCGAAGGCATCGCCGAGAATCGGAATTTGATCGAACCCCGGCAGCCCGGTGCGCGTGCCGTTCTGTTGCTCGCTGATCAATCCCGCCAGCAGCACCGTTTGCCCGGTCGCCACCGAAATCGAACTCTTGACCTTTCGTTCCGACACCGTCGGCGTCAGGCTGGTGGCGGTAGCGGCCGAGACGTTGCTGATCTCCTGTTCGATGTCGAGCCTGACATTGCCGTTGACGCTGATGCGCGGAGACACCCGGAGAATGATGCCGGTGTTGCGATAGTCGATCGTGTTGACGACGGTGTTGCTCGTCGTCAGCACCGTCGCGCTACCTGTGGACACCGGCACCACATCGCCAACCTGAAGGGTGGCCACCTGATTGTTGATGACGACAAGCGAGGGGTTCGAGAGAACCTTGACGGTGGTGACGTTATGCAGAGCCTGGAGAATGAGGCTCGGCTGCGTTTCCGATCCGATCAGGAAGTTGAACCCCGGAAATGCACGATTGATGAATGCATTGGTGACCGAACCCGCGACCGACACCAGACCCGTCGTGGCGTCCGTGGTGGTGGCCGGCGCGGTCGTTGCCTGGGTATTGAGGATGGAGCCGGTGTTAGGCTTCAGTCCGACATTTTGGCTGGTCAGGTAGGATTGGACGCCATAATTGAGGTCGTCGTTGAGCGTCACTTCGGCGATCGTCGCATCGATTGCGACCTGCAATTGCGGTTGATCGACCTGATTCAGGGTGGCTTCGATGATCCGGTAATTGGCCTGGTCCGCGTAGATCAGCAGCGTATTGTTGATGATATCTGGCGTGATCCGGACGTCCTGCAAGACCGGTTGGCCGTTGCCGGCTCCTGAGGCGCGACCGTCGAGTGCTCCGTTCCCGGCGGTCGCATTCGCTCCTCCCGCCGGCGCGCCTGCTTGTGCGCCGAATCCGGAGGTCCCGCCGCTTCCGGTTCCGCCGCGCGCGCCAAATCCGCTGGTCGATGACGATGCGCTGCCGTTCTGCGAAAGACGGTCGCCGCTGGAAGTCGTGGATGCACCCGATCCGGGCGCGATCTGATTGTCGGCGCTGTCGAGCAGGCCGGAGGACGAGCCGCCGATGAACATATCGGTGAGCACCCGCGCGATCTGGCGGGCCTCGCCGTATTTCACCCGATAGACATGGACGCTGGTTCTCGCGGTATCCGCGTGATCGAGCCGCTTGATCCAGGTCGCGGCGGTGCGCAGCAATTCGGGCTTTTTGCTGACCACCATGATCGCGTTGAGACGGGTAACCGGTTGAAACTTGATGACGTTCTGGCTGAGGCCGTTTTCGCCGGAGTCCGTGATCTTTTCCAGTTCCGCGATGATGGGGGCCGGGCCCCCGCTCGAGATCGGAAAAATTCCGACCGACTGGCCGCGCATCCAATCGACGTCGAAGCTGAGCGCGGTGTCCACAGCGGAGCGGCGCTCGGCGCCGGTGCCCTGAATCAGCAGAAGATTTCGTGGTATGTCGGCACGGACCGTGCCAGCCTTGGTGGCAAAGCTGTCCATCAGCTTCAACAGCGTTTGCGCCGAAACATATTGCAGCGGTACGACGGAAACTCCGAAGCCCGGTTCGGGGCTGGAGGCGGCCGCATCGACCCGCCCTGCGCCCACCGCGTCGCCGAGCGGCGTCAGGCGATAACCGGCGGTGTCGTGGAGCAGAACTATTCCACTGAGCCGCAAGGCACTTTCGAGCACGAAGATGATATCGGATTTGGCGACCGGCCTGACCGAGACAAGGCTGACCGTGCCCTGCACGCGCGGATCGATGGTGTAGCCCACGCCCAGGATATCGCCCAACACGACTTTGGCGACGGTGGCCACGGGGGAATTTTCAAAATTCAGGTCGAAGCCGCGACCGCTTGCGGCCGGCTGCGGGCGCTCCTCGGAGACGGCGGTCACCTCCGTACCTTCGAACATGACGGGGCGGCTGCGTTGGCCCGAACTGGTGGTGGCGGCACTTATCGGCTGCGGCTGGCGCGGCAAGATGTCCAGCGAACGCACCTTGTCGAGCACGTCGATCTGGGAGCTGTCCGTCGTCGAACTGGTGGTCGCGGAATTGCAGGAGATCAACAGACCCATGGCCAGCAGCACGAAGACCGCGCAAACGCCGCGACCGATCATGGAATACCAGCCCAGCTTACCCACGCGTACCATATTTCCGCCGTTCTACCTGTCTGTCCGGACTCGTGGGTTGTTTATGACAATCCATCCGGTCCGACCGGCATAGTTAGCGGCGGAGTGTGACAGGAATTATTATTCGCACCGCGGATCGGAGATTCATTTCGGCAAACCCTGCCAAAACCTGAGTGGGATGTTGCCGCCGAGTGACGGTCGCCAATGAATTTTCCCCAAACGGCCTCCATGCCGCGCGCTTCGTACAGCTGTCACACTTTGGATCAATAACCCTGCAGTTGCCGACAGCTCTCGGACGACGGCCATGGCGGCGTTGAGCGATCCGCCGACCGGTCTCAAAAAGCGATGCGACTGGAAGGACGAATGACCACCGACCTGTCTTCACGGTTCGTGGAACATCTGCGTCAAAACAAGCATTTGACGCGGGTGGACGACCGCGACACCACCGCAGGGCAGGAGGCTTCCGTTCGCCGTCAAGGCAAGCTTTGGGAGCTCACCGATCTGTCGGCCGGCGAGTTCGCGGACGAAGCGGCGCGTTTCCACGGTCTGGAACGCGCGGCACTGCAGGACATGCTGTCCGCCGTGCCGCTGGTGACGTCATTCTCGCAGCGCTTCCTGCGCGAAATGATGGTGCTGCCTTATCGATCCGCCGACGGCGCAGCAGTACTCGCGGTGGCGGATCCAACCGACATGGCGGCGCGGCGTGCCGCCCAGATCGTGCTCGGTGAGGGGGTCATCATCAGGGTCGCGGCATTCGACGATCTTGCGGTCGCCCTCGGTCAGCGCCTGGGCGAAGACGACGTCGAGGCCATGGGCGGCGGCGAGACCGCGCAGCCGCGCGAAGACGATATCGAGAGCCTGCGCGATCTGGCCAGCGGCGCGCCCGTGGTGCGCGCGGTCAACGATCTCCTTGAAAAGGCGGTCGAACTTCGTGCCAGCGACATTCACATCGAGCCTTTCCATAGCGGGCTGGTAGTCCGCATGCGCATCGACGGCTTGCTGCGCCCGGTGGCGGCGCCCGCGGGCGTTTTGCCTCAAGCCGTGATTTCCCGCATCAAGATCATCGCCAGCCTCAACATTGCCGAGCGTCGCCTGCCGCAGGACGGCGCCGCGCGACTGCGCGCCGGGCGTTCCGACGTCGACATTCGCGTCGCGATCATGCCGACCCAGTACGGGGAATCCGCGGTCATCCGCATCCTGCCCAAGGATCGTGGGTTGCTTGTTGTCGAGAAACTCGGATTTTCACCGGCCGACGACGCCACACTCCGCCGCTTGCTGAAAATGCCCCACGGCATGATCATCATCACCGGCCCGACCGGCAGCGGCAAGACCACGACGCTGGCGACCATCCTGTCGATCCTGAATGAGCCGATTCGCAAGATCCTGACCATCGAGGATCCGGTCGAGTACGAAATACCCGGGGTCAATCAATCGCAGATCAAGCCGGCGATCGGGCTGACCTTTGCGGCGGCGCTGCGCTCGTTCGTTCGCCAGGATCCCGACGTCATCATGGTCGGCGAAGTCCGCGACGCCGAGACCGCGCATGTGGCTGTCCACGCGGCGCTCACCGGCCATCTCGTGCTGACGACGTTGCACACCGAAACCGCCGCCGCAGCGGTGCCCCGCCTGCTCGATCTCGGCGTCGAAGGCTATTTGTTACGATCGGTGTTGCGGGCGGTCGTCGCACAGCGGCTGGTTCGTCAGCTCTGCGAACGCTGCAAATCACCAAAAACCCTCACCGAGGCTGATCTCGCCGAAGACCCGCGGCTCGGTGCGTTCGGTTTCCGCCCGGGTGAGACGCTTCAGCAGCCGTGCGGCTGCGAGCGCTGCGGCGGCCTGGGCTATCGCGGCCGGCTGGGGGTGTTCGAGATTCTCGAACTGTCCAATGATCTTCGCGAATTGATCGGAGAAAAGACCGATGGGCTGAAGATCGACGAGATGGCTATCCGCGCCGGGATGACGACGATGCTCGACGACGGTATCGCGAAATGCCGCGCCGGATTGACCTCGCCCGCGGAGATTCTCCGCGTCACAACCGTGCGGTGAACCGTGCCGAATTATCGCTATCGAGCCCTCACCCAAAACGGCGAGATCGTGCACGGCACGCTGTCGGCGCCTACGCCCGCGGAGGTCGCGCGCCGGATCGAATATCTCCGGCTGCTGCCGATCGAGACCATCGAGGACAAGCGAACAACCGCCGGAGCCGGCGGTTTCGGCCTGTTCGGCCGGCCGAGTGCGGCCGAGGTGACGACGTTCACCCGGGATCTGGCGCTGCTCCTGAAGGCGGGCGCTCGCCTCGACGACGCCCTCGAACTGCTTGCCAGCGATTCCGATGTCGGCCGGTTGCGTCCGGTGGTTGGCAAGCTGCGCGCGGCGCTGCTCAGCGGAGAAAGCCTGGCGGATGCGGTTGGCAATCATCCGCTGCTGTTTCCCCCGATGTACGGCGCGCTGGTTCGCGTCGGCGAAGTCTCCGGCACGCTCGACCAGGTGCTCGACCTCCTGGGAACGGAACGGAACCGATCCGAGCAGATGCGTCGCAAGCTCACCGATGCGATGCAGTATCCGATCTTCGTGCTGATCGCGGCGGCCTGCGTCATGCTGTTCTTTATTCTGTTCGTGCTGCCGCAATTTTCATCGGTGCTGCAGGACTTAGGCGCAAAGTCGGACACCGCGCTCAGCGCCTTTATCAGGCTGTCGGATTTCCTGCGGGCCAACGCGACCGTCGCGCTGCTGAGCTCCGCCGCGGCGGTGGCCGGGATCTGGTGGCTGCTGCGCCGGCCCGGCACCGGTGCGGTGGTCATGAGCGCGATCTCCCGCATTCCGGGGATCGCCGGCGTCTTTCTGTTCTATCGCACGAGTCTTTTCTGCCGCAATCTCGGCGTCCTGCTTGGCAGCGGCGTCAATCTGACCGCCACCCTGCGTATCCTGGTGGATATCATGGCGGTAACCGGCGGCGAGGCCACCTGGGCGGCGGCCGCGGATCGCGTGCGTCATGGCGGCAAGCTGTCCGATGCCCTGTCCGCCGCGAGCAGTCTGCCGCCGATGGCAGTCCGCATGCTGCGGCTGGGCGAGGAAACCGGACAATTGCCGGCGCTGGCGGCCCGGGTCGCCGAATTTTACGAAGCGAAGTTGCAGCGCAGCCTCGACCGCATCGTCGGCATCGTCGGACCGCTTGCCATTGTCACCATCAGCACGGTGGTCGGCGGACTGATCGTGTCGGTCATGACCGCGCTGCTGTCGGTTACTCAACTTGTCGGCTAGATCAGAGGTTGGTTCATCATGATAGCGATCAAAGACATCGGCGGGGTTTTCGCTCGACGCGCGAAGCGCGGACAGGCGCGGGAAATTTGTCGCCGGGAGACAGGCCAGCAGGGTTTTACGCTGGTCGAAATGCTGGTGGTCATCACCATTATCGGCCTCATCATGGGTTTGATAGGTCCGCGCGTTCTGAACTATCTCAGCGAATCCAAGGTCAAGGCTGCGAGAATTCAGTTGCAAAGCTTCGGGGGCGCGCTCGACCTGTTCTATCTTGACGCCGGCCGGTTTCCATCGACGGCCGAAGGGCTGGCAGCCCTGGTCCGGCAGACGCCGGGCGTCGCGGGCTGGAACGGGCCTTATCTCAAGGGCGGCAATATCCCCAACGATCCCTGGAACCACGGCTACGTGTACCGGTCGCCCGGGGAGCATGGACCCTATGACATCGTATCCTATGGCGCCGACGGCCAGGAAGGTGGCAGCGGGGTCGCGGCCGATATTTCACTCGAAAACCTGACCAGTGCGAAAAATGAGTGATGGCGCCGAACGCGGCTTTACCTTGCTGGAAATGGTGTGTGTGCTCGGCATCATCGCGCTGTTGGCGGCGGTGCTGTTGCCGTTCATTCCACGTGAGACGTCCCGTGCCCGTTTGCAGGCCTATGCGCTGCAGACCGCGACGCTTCTGAAAGCGGATCGGGTCGCGGCGATCAACCGGCGGATCAGCGTCGCAACGCTCGTCGATGCGGGCGCACGCGCGATCCATTCGGGCGTGACGTCGGATTCGATCCGGATACCCGACGACGTGCGCTTCGACGCCATGCTGCCGCAGACCTGCCGGCGGCAGGCGGCGCTGTCGACGATCAGTTTTTTTGCCAATGGATCGTCGTGCGGCGGCACCATCGCGCTGACGCGCCTCGATGCGGGCTTTGAAATTCGCGTTAACTGGCTGACCGGGAGGGTCGAGATTGTTTCCCGTAACACCGCCTCCAACTGACCGCCGCGATGCCGGGTTCACGATCATCGAAGTGCTGATCGCGCTTGCGATCGTGGCCGTCTCCGTCGTTGCGATCGGTTCGGTGATGGCGACCAACGTGCGGGGCGTGCGGTCGCTGGAGCAGCATGTCGCACTGATGCAGGCGGCGCGCACGGTGATGACCGCGGGCATTCCGGCACGGACCGAACTTGGCCCCGGTGCCGTGTCGGGACAGATTGACGATTACCGCTGGACCATCGACGTCGGTCCACTCGGCGGCGACTGGGCGGTACCGGGCGCCGACATTGCCTGGGTCCCTGAACTCGTCAGAATTCGTGTCCGATCTCCTTCCGGCGCGGTGTCGGACATTCGCACCGTACGGCTGATGCACAGGCCCGCCGAATGAACGCTCCGCTTGCGCAACAACGGATCGGCGAGCGCGGCTTTACGCTGATCGAAACCGTCGTCGCGCTGGCCTTGACGGGGCTGGTATTATCGGCGCTGGCCAGCATGACCGCGCAATGGCTGCCGAACTGGAATCGGGGCGTCGAACGCATCCAGCGCAGCGAAGTGATGGGACTTGCGCTGCAGCGCATCGGCGCCGATCTCGCGGCGGCCGAATACGTTCCCGCCAACCGCGACTCGCGCCATCCGCTGTTCGATGGAAATGAGCTGTCGGTGATCTTCGTACGTACCGCGTCGGGCCCAAACGCCGGGCCAGGGCTGGACGTCGTGCGTCTGGGAGAGACCACCGAAAACCGGGAATTTGTAGCGGTCCGTTCACGGGCGCGTTTCACGCCGCTGCCGCCGACATCGTCATTGTCCGAACAGCTGCATTTCGGCGACCCGGTGGTGTTGTTGCGAGCGCCGTTCCGGCTGTCGTTTGCCTATGCCGGCCCGGACCGGATATGGAAAACCATCTGGCGTGATTCCGAAAAGCTGCCGGCGATGATCAGACTGACGGTTCGCGATGCCGCGAGCGAGCGCGTGCTCTCGGTATCGACGGTGGCGCCGGTGCATGCCCAGGTGTCGAGCGAATGCGCGCGGCCGGACAGCAGCTGCAACGGCAAAGCCGATTCGCAAAAGCCGCCGGACGAGACGCGGTCCGGCATCGCCGCCACGGGATCGGGAGGATCGTTGTGAGGCGAGATCCGGCATGCGCGACAGCGACCTCCCCGGAACGCGGCTTCGTGATCATCGCGGTGCTATGGATTCTGATGGCCCTGTCGGGGCTGGCGGTGATCTTTTCGTTGTATCTTTCCGGTTCGGCGCGGGCACTTTCGGTCAATGATACCGCGCTGCAGGCGGAGGCGCTGGTATCGGCCAGTCTTGAGCTCACGACCTACCAGCTGCTGTTGCCGGGCGACAGTGCGCGCGCCTCGCACGGAACGTTTCACTTCCGGATGGACAATGCGGACGTCGTCGTCTCCTTCAAATCCGAAGCCGCGCGCATCGATCTCAATTTCGCTCCCAAGGAGGTGCTGGCCAATCTGTTCGCCGGGCTTGGTGCGGGCAAGGCGGCCGCACAGGAAGACGCTGACCGAATCATCGGGTGGCGCACCCGTCCGGTGGCCGGCGCCGTCAATGACGAGGACGCGCTCTACGGCGCCGCGGGACTTGGCTACTCTCCGCGGCAGGCGCTGTTCACCCATGTCAGTGAACTCGCTCTCGTTGTCGGCCTGACTCCAGCACTGGTGGATCGCGCGCTGCCGTTGGTGACGGTGTTCAACGGGTCTTCGGGTGTCGATCCGCAGATCGCGGCCCCGGAGGTGATCGATGCGCTGCCCGGCAAGACGCCGACGAATTCCAGCGACGTTCTTGGTGGACCGCCTCCGTCCTCGAATATGGACCCGGTGAATGCCAATCAGCCCGCCGCGGCGCAGGGCGATGCGACCACCGCCAAAAGCGCGTCCTACCGGATTGAGACGACGATCAATTTCAGCAACGGTCGCCACGCGGCTTCGGAAGTCGTTATCGCCCTTGGCGACAAGGAGGATCCTTATCGCGTGCTGTCCTGGCAGGATGATGTGGAACCCCGCGCGGCCTTACGCAAACGGATGGGTCCATGATGACGCCGGTGTCGGAGTTGAAGGATTTGTTTGGCCAATGGATCGCGGCCGTTGCCGGGGCCGTCGACACGGTCGCCGGGCGTTTCCTGCGCCCGCGCCTGATTCTGCTCGGGGAAGGCAAGGACGACACGTTGGTGGCCAAGGCGGTCTCGGGACGGAATGCCCCGTCATTACCTGAGGTGTCGTTCCGTCTGGACAAGGGCAGGCCCAACCCGCCATTGTCGGCGGATTGGAGCGCGGCCTTTCGCGGCAGTCGCGTCGAAGCCCTGCTGCAATCCGATCACGTCATGTTCTCGCCGCTCGACTTTCCTGGTCAAGCCAGCGATTTTCTCGATGGCATGATCCGCGCACAGGTCGACCGTTTGACGCCCTGGAGCGTCAACGAAGCAATTTTCGGATGGAGCCAGCCGACCAACGCGGCGAACGACCGAATCGAAGTGACCTTCGCCGCAACGTCGAAACTCAAGATCCAGCCGCTCCTGCAGTTGGCCCAGGCGCTGGATGTCGGATCGGTTGCCGTATTCGCCACGGCTTCCGCCGGCGAAGGCACGCCCGCCAGGATAAAATTATTCGACAAGTCGCTACAGGGCGCGATCGGGCGGACGGTGGACGTTC
>Ga0302324_100012223_pt1 | contig 17524 bp, 17 predicted proteins | sample Palsa_T0_1_FD_201949 | JGI IMG/M metagenome (GOLD analysis project Ga0302324, IMG submission 201949) | Peat permafrost microbial communities from Stordalen Mire near Abisko, Sweden - Palsa_T0_1 | ecosystem: Environmental > Terrestrial > Soil > Palsa > Peat permafrost | place: Sweden: Abisko...
GATTCTGCCTGGCTTCTTTGCTGTACTCGGGCTACCCGCTGCCGCTCTCGGAGCCATTGAGGGGATCGCTGATGCCGTGTCGAGTTTTGTGAAGCTCGGGGCAGGATGGTATTCCGACCAAACCGGGAGCAGAAAGACAATCACGGTCCTCGGATACCTCCTTACGGGAGCTGCCAAGGCTCTCTTTGCGATCGCCTACGGGTGGCCCTTGCTGTTGGTCGGGCGAGTTGTTGCCTGGTTTGGACGCGGCATTCGCGGGCCGCTGCGTGATGCGATGCTCGCGGAATCGGTTCCCCTCGAAGCAAGGGGCAGGGCTTTTGGTTTCCATCGGGCTGGCGATACGCTTGGCGCCATTATTGGGCCCTTGATAGCGATCGGGCTGCTTCGACTTCTGAGTCGCAGTGCGTCGGACGCATCAATGCCGTTTCGGGTCATTTTTCTTGTGACGCTTATTCCAGGCCTCGCGTCCGCCATCGCCTTTGGGGTAATGGTCCATGAAACCCGAAGGAAAGGTCTGCGCGGAAGTCTATGGGATTCCATAGAGAATCTTCCTAGGTCCTTCTGGCGTTTTTTGATCGGAGTCGGCCTGTTTGGCGCGGGAGACTACTCACACACATTAATGATCCTGGCCGCGACTCAACTTCTGGCACCGAGCCGCGGAGCCATTCCGGCTGCCGAGATCGCGGCCCTGCTCTACGTCATTCATAACGTTCTGTACGCAGTCGTTTCCTACCCCGTGGGTGCACTATCGGACCGTTGGGGCCGGAGAGCCCTCCTAACGTGTGGCTATGCTTTGGGGGCAATCGTTGCGGCCGGCTTCGCCGCCGCCTTTTGGTCTCACACGACGCAGATTTCACGAATCGCGATTCTCTTTGCTCTAGGAGGGACGTTCATCGCGATACAAGATGCGATGGAAGGAGCGATGACAGCGGATCTGGCTCCCCACAAGGAAAGGCACGGTGTCGCCTATGGACTGACTGGAACTGTAAATGGCGTAGGGGATTTTCTCTCCAGCACGATCGTAGGCGGAATTTGGACCTTGCACTCGCCAGTCGCAGCTTTCCTATATGCAGCAGTGATCATGGCCTTAGGCGCTGTCGCAATTTACCGGGTTCGCTAACCCGCTTCACTTTCGTCAGTGCGAAGAAGGTTCCAGCTTCACCCTGAAGCAATACACGCACGGCACAGGCCAAGAGGTTGGCGGACAACTTGTTTAGGACTGCGCGAATACCGGCGCTTCGGGCCTCATCTACTAGGCATTGGTCAACGGAGCGAGCCGTGAAGAGCAGCACCCGAGAGCTCGGCTCCTGTTCACAAATCCTTCGCGCCGCTTGTAAGCCATTGAGTTTGGGCATTGCGAGATCCAGGATGACGACGTCGGGTTTCAATTCGATCGCTTTGGAGACGGCTTGCTCCCCGTCGACGGCTTCTCCGCAAATTTCCCAGCCTTCCTCCTGCTGCAAAATCTGCCGAACCATACGCAACATTTCCGGACGATCGTCTGCGATGAGTATTCGCACCATGATTGCACCTGCTTTCGAACAGACCCACGCACCCCCGCTCCCCACACGTACAGACAGCTATCCGCTAGCACGCTTGTGCTGCACTGCGGGTTTCTTGTCCGGAACTCCGTCCTAGGACAAACGATAGAGCAGAAGAATAATCAGAAAGAAAACGAGAACGTAAGCGACGTAAGCATTTAACCGGCCGTGATGCATACCCGCCAAGAATTTGGCAATCCATACGATTGCATCGCCCACAGGGTGCAGAAGCATCCTCTCGACGAGGTGGGTTTCATCTCGTCGGCGGTGAATCGCGGTCCGAAAATGCACGCTGACCGTCTGCCTCGTATCCTCCACAACGTTGGGTCGGAATAAAGCTTGGAAAACCACGCGGACCGGATTGGAAAAGCCGGTAGCGGTGTAGCTCATCTCCGGCAGCAGTCGAGGAATTCCGCCGGCCCAGAGTTCTCTCCGAACGATCGAGCGCCGACGGGTACTGCGCATAACGATCAACCATGTGACGAGGAGCAACAGTGCGAGAGCCAAAACGCTATATGATGGTGACATCGCGAAGATTACCGGATTCTGCTCCGCTCCCCGCACCAGAATGACTAGCCCACGCCCGGGCAGCACATTCGCACCGGTTTGCGCTCCGAGATTATGGAAGTCCTCCAAAAACGAGGCTGGCAATTGCTGATTCGCTGGGGTCGCGGTAAAGAAAGGTGGAACAAGCGATGCTGTTGCGCTTGCTCCGACGAGGGGTTCCACGGCGCGATTGAGCACAGGGATGACGAAGGTCGGCAGGATCCCGAGCAAGAGGCACGCGACCGCAAGATAGAAAGAAGCAAAGTGAGGACGTCCCAAGTGGACCGTGGAGTGTGCGTGCCATGCACTTCGCCGGACACCCAAAAAGCTCATCGCATAGGTCTTCACGAAGCAAGTCACGGCGAGAGCCGCGGTTAACGCGAGGACCGCGCCACAAAGAGCGAAGAGGATCTTCACAATCGACGAAGAAAGCACCGCGCTTCTCAAAAGAGACTGGAGCGTAAGCCATTCGCTGACAAAGCCGTTGAATGGGGGCAGGGCGGAGATGGACAAGCAAGCCACCAGAAATACTACTGACAAACGTGGGAGAACTCGTGCCAGGCCTCCGAGACGATCCATTTGGCGTGTCCCGGTGGCTGCTTCTATTTCCCCGGCGCCCTGGAAGAGCAACGTCTTGTACACCGAATGGTTGGTCATGTGATACAGCGCGGCGGTCATCGCGATGGCGGCGGGAACGGCAAATCCGGAGTTGCGAAAAACCAGCGATGCTCCAATGCCTGCAACAATAATGCCGGCGTTTTCGATCGAACTATGGGCCAGCATGGTCTTCAGATCATTTTCAGTCGTGGCGTAGAGGATTCCCACCAGTGCGGTGATACTTCCCGTCACCAAAGCAAACAGCCCTGGTCCAACTCCGCGCCCTGGGACCAAAGCAGCGTTCAAGCGCAGAATTCCATAGAAACCAAGGTTCAGCGTGACTCCTGCGAATACCGGAATGAAAGCCGGCGGAGCCGCTGTATAAGATCGTGGTAGCCAAAAGTTCACGGGCACCAGGCCGGCTTTGACGCCGAATCCCAAGAAGGACAAAAGGAACGCGGCCCAGATCTCTCCATTGGAAAGCCCGCTTGCTGCCGCTGCCAAGGCGGGAAAGGAAAAGTCCGAAGCCGTCTTGCCGATAATCAGGAAAGCCAGAACGATGCTAAGGAAACCAGCTTCACTCATGGCGAGCATGACATAACCGGCACGCGAGTCCATCTCGCGCGTCTGTTCATAGTTGATGAGGAAATAGCAAAGGATCGACATGCATTCCCAGCTGATCAAAAACGAATAGGCATCGTGCGAGATTAAAATGATGACCACGGAAGCCATGAGCGCAAAGTGCAGCACACCAAAACGCCGGCCTGGATAACGCCCCACAAATCGCGTGGCCAGGTACCGTGCACCAAAAAGAGAAGCCGGCAGATACACAAGACCGGAAACGAACAGGAAAATGGCCGATAAATTGTCGAGTTGTAAGGAAAGCGAGCCAAATCCTCGCAGATCCCATAGACGCAAGGCTGGCGATTGCTTGGCGACGAGAGAAAGGGCCGATCCGACCATCATGAGCACGGAGCAAATCGTGCTGAATATGGCGACGATCCGAGAAGAGTTCTGCCCTCGGGCAATTGCGGACAACACCAGACCCGCACCGCAGAATGCGAAGAATAGCAACAGGACTCCTCGAATTATTGAGAGTTCACTCATTCGCTCACCGCGAAACGACCGGACCTTTCTCCGGTGTCTTCCTCCCCGTTATCGCCAGCAATCCGTGCAAAACCGCAAGAGGCGGCGGCGGATCGCCGGGCACTTCGAGATCGACGGGCAACATCGAAGCCACCCCTCCCGCGGACATAGCACTGCGACCGAATATTCCGCCGTTGATGGCACAAACCCCGACCGCTAGCACTCGCTTCGGTGTGGGCATTGCCTCATAGGTTTTCAGCAGCGGAACTCGCATATTCTCGCTGATGGGCCCCACCACGAGCAGAACGTCGGCGGCGCGCGGAGTGGGTGTGAAGAATATTCCAAGACGATGCACGTTATAGAGCGGATTGTTGAGTTGCTTCACTTCGTGAAGACACGCTCCGCAGTCACCGGCATCTACGACAATGACGTGCAGCGAATGACGATAGGCGGGAGGCATCGGTACATAGAGTTGGTTCGCTGAAGGTGTCTCGGCCCACTCGTAGTCGTTTCTCCAGTCCATTACAGAACGGGCCCCAAAGTGACAGCGTTGGCAGTGAATGCACTGCCCCAGAACAACGTCGGCGGTTTTTCCGCGAGCCACGATGGCTCCGACCGGACACTCGGCTTCGGCTTGCTGAGCCTCTATCGAAGAACCGAACTTCGTAAAGGTCGGGCGTCCCGGCGAAACGCCGGGCGTTGTCTCCATGACAGAGGGGTAGCGCGTGCTCTGAATCCCCCGGCGTAATCCATGCCAAAACCAAAAACTCATTTGCGGATCTCCTCAGCGGTCGCACTCCGTCGCGGATAAACCGAAAGTCGCTAAAATGATCGGGAAATCCTGAAACGCAAAATCTTCGACGGCGACGTGAAAACCGAGCCAATTATTGAATGACGGTGTGATGATCCGGTATCGGTCCACCAATCCCGAATCATTCACGCGAAGCCAGTGGACCGTCGCTCCTATTGGGGCTTCTACCCATCCTAAAGCAGCTCCCGCCAGCTGTGGGCGGCAAGAGCCGTGCACCGGACCATCCTCCAGCCGGTTGATGGTCTGCCGCATGAGGCGCACCGATTGGTACGCCTCTAGGAATAGAACCCGGAGCCTTGCATACCCGTCGCCTTCGTTCTCGCGCGGTACCTCGAACTCCAGATCTTCGTACCCTCCGTACGGACACTCCCGACGAAGATCGTGACAGCGGCCTGAGGCTCTGCCGACCGGCCCGACCAGGTTCAGGTCACGCGCAGCTTTGGGATCGACGATGCCGACTTCCTCCAGCCGGTCCAGGAAACTGCTGGTGAACGAGAGCCGTTCTTCCAGAACCTTCAATTCCTCGACCGCCCGCAACACGCCCGAAAGCAGATTATCTAGGTCCGACTTCAAGAAATCCCGGCGCAGACCTCCGGGGATATTCAACCCAAACAAATACCGATGCCCTGTAAAGCGACACGACACGCGCAATAGATTCTCTTCGATAATTGCTGCTTGGGCGGCCGATACGCTCAGAGCCGTGGATTCACAAATGCCCGTGATTGCACCGACGTGGTGCCGAAGTCGCTCGAGCTCCGACAGGATTACCCGGAAACGTTGTGCTCGTGGGGGAATACCGATGCCGCAGATTCTCTCCACGGCACTGCAAAATGCCCAGGAATGCGCAAACGAGGATTTTGCTGCGAATCGTTCGGACAGAAGCAGTGCGTTGTTCACATCTTTGCCTTCGGCGATCTTCTCAACGCCACGAAAATTGAAAAATAGCCGCGGGACCGCCCTAAGAACGTCTTCTCCAACCGTCTCGAGAATGAAATGAACGGATTCTCCGAATCCGCCTTCGTACACTGGTCCGACGGGCATGGCAAATGCGCCCGGATCTTGGACGACCAACAGCGGACGCCAGCTCGGGTTCACCTGCCCATTCACGTGGACCTTCGCCATTTCGAACTGTTTTCGAAATGGAGCAATACTTTCACCCCAGGTTTGATCATGTAAGACGAAATCGCCCAACCGAGGATGGTTTTCAAACTGTAAGCCGAACAGGTCCTCCGCTTCGCGTTCGTGCCAGTCTGCACTGTGGACGTTCGCGCTGATGGTCGGAACGGAAGTAGCTTCCAACGGAAGTGTCACGAGAACTTCAAGCCAGCCGGAACCCCGCGCAAGAAACAGATAGCGCAGTTCCCAATTCTGCGATCGCTCTTCGACAATCAGGCCTCCGAACGAGCACCCGGCATCCCAAAATAGGTAATGGCAGAGAGCCGGGAGCGTGGCCACGTCCTTACACGACACAGAGCCAACTGCCCCAGTCTCGACAATACAGACGGCGCTGTTAAATCGTTCGCGCAAGCCAACAATGATCCTGTCGAGGTTTGGCGGGTCGGCAGGCGGAATGAGGACTCGCGCCACGTTCATCTTAGTGGCCTCCGAGTTGTTGCGCCGCAAGGACCAGGAGCGAATGCAACGGACCTGGAATATAGATTCCAAGCACGACTACTGGGACACACGCGGCGACGATCGCGATGCGGCACGAATTCGGTACGGTGACTCTCACCAGTGGCTGTTCGGCTCTGCCGAACGCCATCCGATTCACTTGTAGCAGGATTCCGATAAAGGCGAGGACAATAAGGGCCGAAAGAATCGCGACGGTCCATATGTGTCCGTCACGTAGGCCGGCCGACAAGATCGAATACTCACTCAAGAAAATTGGAAAAGGAGGCGCACCTGCGATTGCAAGAGCACACAACAGAAGTGCTCCGCCCATAAAAGGCGAAACTCGCAGGAGACCCCGAATCGATTTGATTTCTCGGGTATCCAGAGTCACGAGGACGGTCCCAGCGACGTAAAAGCACAGCGACTTCGTGATCGAGTGATTGAGCATCTGGGACACTGCGCCAAAGTCAGACGAGTGCGTCGCAAGCCCTGCCCCGGTGAGAATGATTCCCATATGTTCGACCGTCGAATACGCAAACATGCGCTTGTATTCCCTCACCTGGAGCAAGAGGAAGGCGGCCACGGCCACGGATAGTAAACCAATGACGGTCATCCATCGTCCGAGACCCACAGTCGGTGATCCGAGCACGATGCCCAACAGCCTCAAGATTGCGTACAAGGGAACCGACGTCTTCACCCCGGAAAGCACCGCGCACGCAGGCGAGGGCGCTTGACTATGGGCGTCGGGAAGCCAAGTATGCATAGGCGCGAGTCCAACCTTTGCGCCAAACCCGACGAAGACCAGCAAAAATGCCAATTTCAACAGTGCGGGAGGCATCGCGGCAGCGTGAGAAGCTAGCGAGGTCCAAGTCTCCGGAGATGTCGCACCAGCACTGCGGTATGCCCAGAAAAGCACCAGAAACCCGAGTAAGGAAATAGGAGCGCCGATCATGGTCAGCATCGAATATTTCCAGGCTGCTTCCAGAGCGTTCGCGGTTTGTTCGAAAGCAACGAGAAGAATGGCGAATAGCGTGATTAACTCGACTCCCACCCAAACAAGATTTGGATCGGCCAGGGCCGGCGTGATGATCAGAGCGAATGCGAATAAATTCGAATCACAGTAGAACCACCAAATGCGATGGGATTGTTCCTCATCGTGACGCATGTAGTCGCGAGCAAAAACGGCAGCCAGAGCCGTGACAAAACTCACAAGCACCAGGACCAGAGCCGAGAGGCCATCCGCTTCCAGCCATCGCGAAATACCGATTACTCGAGAATTCGCAATCACCTCGGCGGCAACGACCAGAGATAACACGAACGCGGACCCGAGACAGGCCACGCTGATGCCCCAGGCCGCTCGCCGGAATGGAGGAATCCAGCAAAGAAGCGCGGCAAGCAGCGGGAGAGCAACTGCACCGGTTAACGCCATGACATTGGCTCCTCGCGCAGTCTCGTCAGCGCCCCCGCTTCCGTCGTTCCGATCCTCTCTTGAATGTTCTTCGCGACCAACCCGACAATCACGGCAATCAGGATGACGTTGAACGCTACCGTGAGTTCGGCAATCAATGGCAGCTCCGCAGCGATCGCGATGCCGGCAAAGAAGGCACCATTCTCCATTGCTAATATGCCAATGAGCTGCGGCACAGCTTCGCGACGGGCCATGAGGGAAAATGCTCCGATCAAAACGCCCGCGAGACCAATCGGCAGATTGATTCGAATGACGGGATCAGGGGTCATCGACATAAGTGGGCTGACTAGCAGAACAGCCATGATCGCCAGCAGGAGGGCCAACAGAAGCGAGGAAGGAATGTTGAAGACCTGATCGATCTCGCGGCGCACGTACAATGCGCGAGCCAACACGCGTTTCAACACCCAGGGGATCGCAACCACCTTCGCGATAATCGTGATCGCGCCCAAGGCGTAGAGGTGGAGAGAGTGCTGCGCAAAGCCAAGCAGAAAACAGGACGCGGCCAGCAACGCGGATTGCACGACGAAGAACCTGACGACGCCTTGCACCTGGCGTGTCGCAACCATGGCGAACGCGGAAATCAGGACCAAGCCGGCGCTCAGCGTGTTAAGCGCTTCCGGTGCCGACATCTGAGCGGCCATCGCCGAGCCTCCTAGTAGGCAAAGAATATGCTCACGATCATGGCTGTGACCGATGCGATGAAAGCGGCTCCAAGGAATTCGCTGATCCGAAATAGTCGAAGCTTAGCGAGCGAGGTTTCGATGGTTACGAGCACGACTGCGAACAACAATACTTTGATCAGGACTAACGGTATTGCGGCCAACACTTCGAGCAGGCCACGGCCTTGAGCTAACCCCCATGGAGCCAGAAGGACATTCAGAAAAATACAAGCCAGCACCAGGAACTTCATCTGCCCGCCCCATTTCATCAGGGCAGCGTCGCGGCCCGAGAACTCGAGCCCTTTGGATTCGTCGATCATGGCGAGTTCAAAATGGCCAGTAGGGTTGTCGACAGGGATCCGTCCGCCTTCTGCCAGGATTAGCATTAGGAACGCAATCAGTAAAAGAACATGTGCCGGCGAAAAGAACGACGCGGGATTTGCGATCCACTTCTGTTGCACGATATATGGAATGGTTGACTGCGCGACAAAGGACACAGTGAAGAACACAATCATGAACACCGGTTCTGCCAGAAAACCAACCATGCGCGTCCGGCTGGCTCCCATCGGGCCGTAGGGGTTGCCCGTATCGACCGCCGCCAAAGCGGCAAAAAATCCAGCCAGTCCTAGAAAGAAGCCGCCGGCAAGCATGTCCCCCATAAAAGCAAACACCAAAGGATAGTTGGTGAGGACCGGTATGAGAATCGCTACGAAGGCCGGAGCGATAAAAACCAAGTACGGCGTGAATTGAAAGATCCAGGTCGTTTCGGAGGAAATTACTTGGTCCTTATGGAACAGTTTCCATAGATCGCGATAGGGCTGAAAGATGCTCGCGCCTCTCTTGCTCTGGACAATCTCTTTGAGGCGAGACAACACACCCGAGTAGAGGGGAGCAAAACCAACGACGAAAAGAATCTGAATGAAATTGAAGGCGATCGCTTGTCTCATGAGATCGCCTCCGGAGAGAGGTCCCCGAACGTTTGCAAGCGGTGGTAATTATCTGAAAATATCGGATCCCCGGGTCGCGCAAAGGCAGCAATGGACCCATTTGGATTCAATGCACAGATTGCGGAGACACACAGGTAGGCTCGGCGGGAATACCTTGCGGCCTTGCGATTTGGTCTGACTCCTCCCATTACCGCCCTCGCGCACCGTACTAGGTGCACTGCAATTGGGAGGAGTTATCAGCCGCTGGAGAAGCGGCGTTTTATCCCCAGTTACCCAGAGAGGCAAACTCCTTTGCCAAAACCATTCAATCACAATAAAAAGCGCTCGACAAGTGAATTGGTCGCGTTCACCGTCGCCCCGGAGTGTTGCTTTTCCTCCAAGATCAGTGTCCGCCTCCGCCGGAAAACGAACTCAGCGCCTGTCTGAATACGCCCACGGCTTGTTCAACCGTCAGCGGTAAATTGCCCGCGGGCAACAGACCGTCACCCATCAGGATTTCAGCGAGTTGAGCAATGTGCGGCAAGCGCAAGTCAAAGTGTCGTAACAGATCCTTCTCTCGGAACGCTTCGGCGGGCGTACCGCTGAAGTGAATGCTGCCATGATCGACCAGCACCACGCGATTGGCGAGCAACGGTACGATATCAACATCATGAGTGGCGAATACCAGGGTGATGCCCAGATCGTGGTTGAGCTTGTTGAGCAGCGCGACTAGATCACTGGCGCCCTTAGGGTCCAATTCATTGGTCGGTTCGTCGATTACCAGGATCTGCGGCTTCATCGATAGGACGCTGGCAAGGGCAATACCTTTCTTCTGACCGCCGCTGAGATTGAACGGTGTTTTATCGATTAAATCACGCATGCCAACCACGTCCAGCGCCCACTTGACTGCGGTGTCCAGCTCATCCTCGGGCACCCTCATGTTCGCCAGACCGTATGCGACCTCGCGGTATACCGTGGAGTTAAACAACTGGTCGTCTGAATCCTGGAACACCATGCCGACTTTGCGCCGCACGGTGCGAAGGTGTTTGTGCACCACCGGCAACCTATCCACTACGACTTGGCCGGCATTAGGCTGCAACAGGCCATTGAACATCTGGAGCAATGTGGACTTGCCGGCGCCGTTGGGCCCCATGACAGCGACGCGCTCGCCTGCCGCGATGGACAGGCTCAAATGATCTAACGCCTTGTTGCCGTCAGGGTAGGCGAAGCTGATGTCTGTGATTTCGATGAGACTCATGGGGCGTCCATCATGCCCGGCAGATACATCGGTGGGAAAACTAAGGCGCACTGCGCGGACTTCGAAATGCGGAGATAGAGTTCTCGGGGGAAGTGTGCTGCTGATGTACGGTTTGACTTGACTCCTCCCATCATTACCCTCGCGCGCCGTCGCCAGCGCACCGCATTTGGGAGGAGTTATCAGCCGCTAGAGAGCGGCGTTTTATCTCCAGTCAAGCCAGAGAGGCAAACTCCTTTGCCGTTTCCATTCAACCATAGTTCTGCCGCCATCTCAAGTTTGCCGCACCGCAGTTCATGCCCTGCTCGCGACAAAACAAGCTGAGTTGACATTTGTTTCTCGCGAAGTATCATCAACGAAGAGGCCAAGGAGTGCGGCCTTAACCGCTGTCCCATCCTTTGCTGGGACAGATGATGACTCCTGACAGGGATTTGTGTCGCGGAGTCGTATCTGTCTCTGGCATCAATCCCAAGAACTGTTTGGCTTCCTACAGTCGTCGCGTATCTAAATTCACATGGAGGAACGAACGGATATGGACCTAGGCTTCATCGGTAAACCGCACGAGTGGGACCCACGCCGTCTATACAGCCAAACCGGCGCGGACTGGCAATACCGCGTTGATTTCGATCGCCTTCGGAAGGAGCGACTCGACAAGCTACGTGTTGAGATGACAAAGAGAGATCTTGGAGCGTTGGTGCTATTCGCTGGCGCGAACATTCGCTACGCTACCGCTTCGTATCAGGGCAACTGGAAATACAACATCAATATTCGCTATGCAGTGGTGTCGCATAGCGGCGATCCGGTTCTCTTTGAGACGGCCGGTTCCGATTTGACCTGCGCCAAGATGGACCTGCCATGGATGGAAGGCCGCATCCGGCCGGCGATCACTTGGCAATGGGCCGAGGGCGCGGTTCCGTACATGGCAGGACGCATGGCCGAAACCGTGATGGACGTGCTAAAGGAGCACGGCGTCACTAAAGAACAGATCGGCATCGACAACCTGGATATGCCGGCACTGGACGCATTCACGAAAACTGGCCTCAAGATTGTAAACGGCTGGCCGGCGGTTTCAGCGGCGCGGGTGGTGAAGACACGGGACGAGATCGAACTGCTCAAGCAGGCCTCGAGCATCGGCGACGCAGCCATGTGGAAGATCAAGTACGAATAGCTCAAGCCCGGCGTGCGCGAGCGCGAGATCGAAGCGAAAGTGCACGAATTCATGCTCGAACGCGGCTGCGAAATCATCTATGACATCATCGTGGCCTCGGGCGGGAACACCAGTCCTTACCGCCGCTGGGCAACCGACAAGCTAATTCGTCAAGGTGACCTGTTGATCGTAGACATCAACGCCGTGGGCCCCTCGGGCTATTTCATCGACTTCGTGCGCTGCTTCAAGTGCGGCGGCCCGGAGGGGATGAAGATGACCGAAAAGGAGATCGACCTCTATCGCGAAGTGTATGACTCGATGTATGCGGGTATCGCGCAAATGAAACCCGGCAATACCACGGCCGATGTGGCCTAGGCCTTCCCGGAATACGACGACGACAAGTATGGCACGGTGACCCTGCAGCAGTTCGCGCACAGTATCGGCATCACGCTGTACGAAGGCATGTGGATGTCACGCGCCTACTCGCTGAAATATCCCGCAGAGATCAAAGAGAACATGTACTTCGCGATCGAAACTTTTGCCGGTCACGCCAAGTTGCAGCAGACTACCCGGCTTGAGGAGAACGTGTTGGTCTCGAAGGATGGACCTGTGGTCTTTACCCTGATGGAGCATATGGAGGAGGCCGTTAGGCATTAGCTCGTTACTTCAGGGCGCCTACTCATCTCTAGGGATTGAGATGGGTACGCGCCGAATATTAGGCTGCGCAACCGCTTCATTTGCAATATGCCAACGCCGAGTTAGGCTTTTCACTTAATGAAAAGCATCTCGCGGTACGTCGGAAGCGGCCAAAGCTCGTGCGGGAGGAGCGTTTCCAGTGTGTCGCCTGACTCCCGCAGCGCAGCCATTGCGCGAATGACTTCATCGCGAACGTGTTTGGCATGTGCTTCCACCGATCCATTGCTTTCGTGATCGAGCGCAGTCTGCAGTTTGGCCGCCCGTTGGGTGAAGTCGTTGGTCAATTTCGCCAACTTTTGCAGAAGTTTCTTCGCAGCTGGGAGTGTGCCGCCGCCAGCCTTTACCGCTGCAAGACTTTGCCCCAGCTGATTCATGTATTCAACCGCTGCTGGCAGAACGTACTGGTTCGCAAGCAAAGTCATCAACTGGCCTTCGATATTGACGGTCTTGTTGTATTGCTCGATCATAATTTCGTACCGAGCGCGCAGCTCGCGTCCGTTCAGAACTTTGTACTTCTCAAAGACCTGAATGGCCTCCTCCGACACAAGCTGTGGTAGGGCATCGACCGTGTTTTTCAGGTTCAGCAAGCCACGCTTATGCGCTTCTTTCTCCCATTCCGCCGAATAGTTGTTGCCGTTGAAGATGATTCGCTTGTTTTCCTTGATCAACTTCGGGAGCAAATCAGCAGCAGCTTGCTCCACTTTCTTGCCGCCTTTGACAGCTTTCTCAAGCTCGGTGGCCACGTAATCGAGTGAATCGGCCACCGCCACGTTCAGAGCGATAATCGGGTAGGCAATGCTCTGATTCGATGAGACTGCCCTGAACTCAAATTTGTTGCCGGTAAACGCAAACGGACTTGTGCGGTTGCGGTCACCGGCGTCTCTCGGGAGTTTCGGCAATACCATCACGCCCGTGTCGAGTGTGCCGCCGTGCTTCGAGCTCTTGGCCCCGCCCTTCTCGATTTGCTCGAAGATATCGGTCAGCATGTCACCCAGAAAAACCGACAGAATCGCGGGCGGCGCCTCATTGGCGCCAAGCCGATGATCGTTGCCGGCGCTTGCGATCGAAGCGCGCAGTAACCCTTGCCACTTGTTGACGGCACGAATGACGGCCGTGCAAAACACCAGGAACTGGATGTTGTCGTGTGGATTCGCTCCCGGGCCCAGAAGATTGTGACCAAGACTGTCACTCATCGACCAATTGAGGTGCTTTCCGGATCCATTGACTCCAGCGAACGGTTTCTCGTGAAGCAGGCATGCGAGGCCGTATTTAGGAGCAGTCCGACGCATCGTTTCCATCGTCATCATCTGGTGATCGGTGGCGAGATTTGCATTCTCAAAAACGGGGGCGATCTCGTACTGGCTGGGAGCCACTTCGTTATGCCGCGTCTTAACCGGAACGCCGAGCCGATAGAGTTCGGCCTCGACGTCCGCCATGAACGCAAGGACACGATCGGGGATAGCGCCGAAATATTGGTCCTCGAGCTCCTGGCCTTTGGGAGGTCTCGCTCCGAATAAAGTGCGTCCGGCATTGATGAGGTCCGGACGCGAGAGCTGGAAGTATCGGTCGATGAGAAAGTATTCTTGCTCCGGACCACACGTCGCGACCACGCGTGTCGCTTTGGATCCGAACAATTTCAGTACCCGCACTGCTTGTGTTGACAGAGCCTCCATCGACCTCAGCAGTGGAGTCTTCTTATCAAGGGTTTCCCCGGTCCAGCTTACGAAAGCCGTTGGTATTACCAGCGTAACGGCGCCGCCGCTATAGAGAAGCCAAGGCGGGCTGGTCGGATCCCATGCCGTATACCCTCGCGCTTCAAATGTCGATCGCATGCCGCCTGAAGGAAAGCTAGAGGCATCGGGCTCGCCTTTGATCAGTTCTTTCCCGGAGAACTCCACGACCACCTTTCCGTCGCCATTCGGAGACAGAAATGCGTCGTGCTTCTCGGCGGTGATCCCGGTGAGCGGCTGGAACCAGTGCGTGTAGTGAGTCGCACCGTGTTCCACGGCCCAGTCCTTGATTGCGTTCGCAACCGCGTCAGCGACCGCGACGTCGAGCGCTTCTCCATGACCGATGGTGCGTCGCAAAGCTTTATAGGCATCTTCCGGCAAACGTTTCTTTTGCTCGTCTTCGTTGAAGACATAGCTCCCGAATGTCTTGGAAGCATCTGCGCCGTTCGTTGTCTTTGTTTGTGTCAGCGGCCAGTCGCGAATCGCGCTCACAGCTTCGTTCAAGATTGTGGCTTTCATGGTAGTTCCCCCTAAGAAGAAGTTGTCGCGAAAAATGGACAACGCTCCAGCAAGACTCTTACGCCTCGCTGAAAGGCAGTCCCTAATTAAGCGCGACCCGAAAAATCACAGGGATCGCGACGACGAGACACAGATTGATAAGGTTTAAGACTGCGGACTCCACCGCGGTAAACGCCGTCAGTATACTTCAGCTCGTTTCGTTTTCAAATGTCCTGGGCATCGCAACTCATCGAAAAAACGAATGCACCGTATCAGAACTACGCTTGTGGACACGGTTACTTTTCCGTTAGACCTGCACCGCGAACTGTCGTATCAGAAATTGGCCCGTTGAGAAATCAAAGCAACTGCGATAGAACTCGCACTGTTGACATTGTTCCCACGCTTCTACGTCGGCCTCCAGACGTCGGTCGCGTTGAAACGGTCCCGCTGTGTCGATTTTGAGCCGAAACACCTTGCCGTCCATCTGTTTTCCGAATTGAAATTGAGTCACGTCCGGGTAGATGGTTCCAAAGCACTCCTTCATCTTTTGCTCCTTTCTAGTGAAGAGGCTGGGTCCCAGGTTTCAACAGGAACCCAGCCTTCCAGACCTGGAACTTCACGCGACCTGAGAAGTGAACGGCTGTAGGTTGTGCTAAGACTGTGCCACGCGTTCGCGATTCTCTGGATTCAGATCGTCTGCTGTCTCGAAACTAAGACTAATCACCGTGACTCGCTGTCCGTCTGTGAGCCGTTGGAGTGACATTTCAAATCCATTATTGAAACGCACGGCATCTCGGTGCCTGTTTTCGGCCATATCCAACTGCGTAAAAGTGACGTTCTCAATCGAACGAACTCCGATCGAAGATTGAAGTTCGGATGGAATATCCCGCAGTGTTAACCGGGCACCTGGAGGGATACATACGGCGCCCACAGGGTGCATCTTCTCAATGCGGAGTATGCTTTTCAGCTCTTCCCAGAACAGCGAGCCTACTTTCCCTGTCGGCGGTGCCAATTCCGCCGGCGAAGTCAGCCCTCTCGATCCCGTCTGGAACGAATAAACGATCAATTCTTCGCCTTCCTGCGCAAGACGATTCGGAACTCCCATGAGCGAATAGTCGCACATCTCCCTGTTCTCCTTTCGAGGTTCAACTTTCACGGCAGTATGTGAGGGTTCTTGGTTCCGGGATGACTGATCCTCCGTGACAAGAACCCGTCAGGAGTCATCATCTGTCCCGGCTGAAAGAAGAGGGGGCAGCGGTTAAGGCCGAACTCCTTGGCCTACCGCGAGAATATGCGTCGAGAAACCGAGAAAGTCAAACCCTAATTCAGCGCGCCCTTGGGAACAAGTCGTGTCCCCGACATTAGAAATACAGCCCGCAGTTCGGAGTCGCGGACCGCTAAAGACAACCCAGTGCCAAGGTTACGTCGGATGTTTTCGGCCACAGTCCTGGGATTGCTTGGTAACGAGCATGTTCCCTGATATTCTTTTGAAGTTCATTCATTCGCTTCATTAATTTCACACAAGGCCAAGGGGTGCGGCCTTAACCGCTGTCCGTCGTTTGCTGGGACAGATGATGACTCCTAACAAGGAATCCTTGTTGCGGAGCCATATCCCCGGCGGCGATTCCGTGAGACACAAATAGGCTCGTGGTGTCCCTGTCTTTATTGCACAGGCTCGCCCTTGTTGCGGTTAAGGGCAAATCCGATCGGAGAAAGGAAGGACTGCGCAGTGGAGGAACTACATCGAATCCGCATGCTGATCTCAGACATAGATGGCACTTTGCTCAATCCTGAATCTGAACTCTCGCGTGACAATGCGGAGGCGATCGCGCGTTCTCGGCGAGCGGGCCTTAAGTTTTCTTTGTCAAGCGCCCGCCCTCCGTTCGGGATGCGCTGGCTCATCGAGGAGCTCCAACTCCAGAGTGTTTGTTCTGGCTTGAACGGAGCCATCCTATTTCATCCTCAAGGCCACGTTTTGCTCGAATGCGCTTTGGATCCTCGAACGATCGAAACACTCGCTCAGCTCATGAATCGACACGGCCTTGATGTCTGGTTGTACACCAAGGATGCCTGGTTTGTTCGGAGAATGGATGGACCCCACGTTCAGCATAACGCCATGTCGCTTCGAACCGAGCCCCGGTTGTATGTGGACTTGCATGACATCGCAGCGCCAATTCTCAAGGTTGTCGGAACGGCTGACGATCTTGAACGTTTGAGCGCATGTGAATCCGAACTTAAAGAGGCATTGGTGGGGCACATCTCGGCAATTCGGTCGCAACCATACTACCTCGATGTCACACACCCATCCGCTGATAAAGGAACGGCGGCAGTCGTTATCGCGGTCGCGGAGGAAGTGGAAATGGAGGAACTCGCGGTGGTCGGTGATTCTCCGGCCGACATCCCCATGTTTCGGGTCGCCGGCCTCAGCGTGGCGATGGGCCAGGCAAGTGAAGAAGTCCGCCTCACGGCCGCTGAAGTGACAGGAACAAATCGGGAAAATGGTGTCGCTCTGCTAATCGACCGCCTGCTTCGTTCTCGGTTGTTCGATCCGTTCAACCGGGGTGGGAAACCGGGTATTCACTGAGAAAGTAAAGTGCGATCGTTGCTCCGCTTCCAAATTGGACACCCTAACCTGGCGCACGGCTCCGCCCTACTAAACAATTGCGTCCAGCATGCAGAGGTTCAACGAACCAAGCTGGTTGAGCACGAGGGTCCGTGTCTCGGCGGACTAGTCTTCAATGGGAAGACAACAAGTGATGCGAAACTCGTCCGGCCAATCAACTACTCCGTATGCATCTCCCCAGACCCCGTCAAAGATGCGGCCGTTTTCAATAGCGACCCAATGCCACCGGGATGAACAGGTAGAATGGACCTGTGCAACCGCGAGCTTGGGCAAGTCTCTAGAAGGCTTAGCCCGAACACAACGGTGCGGACAAAGAAACCCGTAGTGATC
>Ga0302324_100012226_pt1 | contig 17522 bp, 17 predicted proteins | sample Palsa_T0_1_FD_201949 | JGI IMG/M metagenome (GOLD analysis project Ga0302324, IMG submission 201949) | Peat permafrost microbial communities from Stordalen Mire near Abisko, Sweden - Palsa_T0_1 | ecosystem: Environmental > Terrestrial > Soil > Palsa > Peat permafrost | place: Sweden: Abisko...
TTGGCCTGGCCGACGGCGAGCGGAAATATGACGACCTGGAAAAGCGGCTGGCCGCACTTCCTCCCATCACCGTGCCCACGATCACCATGGAAGGCGACGCCAACGGTGCAATCCACGCGCCTAGCACGGCGTATCGGAACAGGTTCTCGGGCAAATACGAGTACCGCCTTATCACCGGCGGCGTCGGTCACAATCTACCCCAGGAAGCTCCACAGGCCTTTGCCAAAGCTGTCATCGACGTCGACGCTTTTTGATCGGCGTTCGCTTGATTCGTCCTGCGGACTGACGCACTCAGTCCGCAGGGCCTCAACAACGGGACGGGAACGTAACATGTAGCTCAAGAGTTTCAAAGGAGGAACAGTTTGAAGCGGATCGCTTTCTTACTGATCGCAGTTGCCGCAGTCGCTGGCTTTGTCGCTTTCACGGCCCCCGCATCTCGACGTGCCGATGGAGAAGCTGCCCCGATCTCCGGAATCACAATCCCTCCCGGCTACCGCGACTGGAAGTTGATCTCAGTAGCCCACGAGGCAGGCAACAACAACGATATCCGCGCCGTTCTGGGCAACGACACAGCAATCAAGGCATATCGGGAACAGAAGCTGCCGTTCCCAGACGGCACAATGATTGCCCGGCTAGCTTGGAGATACGTCCCGTCGGAAGAAAACAACAAAGTCTTCGGCCGAGCCCAGTCTTTCGTTGCCGGCCCCCCATTAACATTCAGTTCATGGTCAAGGATTCAACAAAATGGGCCGCAACGGGTGGCTGGGGTTTCGCTCAATTCGATAAGGACGGCAAACCCAACCTCCCCGAGGCAGCTCTCAAAACCTGCTTCCCCTGCCACGGACCGGGCAAAGCTGGGGACTTTGTCTTCACCCATTTCGCACCTTGAACGCCGAAGTCGGCGATATAATGGGCGGCCATCCAGATGCTGTCAGGGCTGAAGTTTGAACTGTTGGCTCACATGACGCGAGTTCCAAAGCTTTGATACTCCCCACGCCTGAAGGCGGGGGATTCTAGTCGCCTTACGGCGACCTTAACTGGTTCCACCAAGATTGCTGGCTATCGCCAGACTTACATCTTGTCCGCAGTCGTTTAGCGTCTCCACGTATCCCGAGGCGACGAGTTGTCGTAAACCTTCGTCTTTGAAGCATCGACTTGGCTAGCTTGGTTTTCGCCAGACCAACGACGCTGAGCGACAACGATGCAGCACAGAGCAATCTAACGCAAGCAAAATCGTCGGCTTATATCCCCATGCCTGAAGGCAGGGGCTTTACGCCGACTTCGGTAAATTCGGGGTTGACTCCTGGCCCGCGCACTACGCGCGCCCGTCACCGTCACGAGTTCGCTGCGCGGGCCGCATCTTCGAGCGCTTTCATGGCCGCGAGATACGGCCGTGGACCATGGCTCACCCTTGCAACGCCATGCTCTGCAAGGACACGAAGCGGTGGGGTAGCGTCGCCGACCATGATATTGAGCGAGAGGGGCGACGCTTGAACCAAACGCGCGATCAGAGTGATATCGACCAAACCAGGCGTGAATAGCCCATCCGCGCCAGCGTCTGCATATGTGTGTGCTTGCTCGATGGCCTCAACCACCATAACATCGTTATGTTGTTCGGCCGCGCGCTGGAAAAAGACATCTGTCCGAGCATTGATGAAGAAATGGTTCTTGGCTGCGTCAGCAGTTCGCCGCGCGTGTCGGATACGATGGGCTTGGTCGCTCGTCTCTCGGAGCTTTCCATTTGCCAGAAAGCTGTCTTCCAGGTTGCAGCCTACCGCCCCCGCCTCGATGGCAACCTGGATCGTCTGTTCGACCGCATCCATGGTATCGCCATAGCCGCTTTCCAGGTCGATCGTCACCGGCAGGTCCGTTGCAGCGGCGATCCGGCGGAGATTGTCGACCACCAGGGCAAGTGGGATACGCTCGCCATCGGCGAGGCCGTGGGCATTCGCGACCGACCAACTACTCGTCGCGATCGCCTTGGCTCCGGCGGTTGCGACGGCCCTCGCGCTGCCCGCATCCCAGATATTAAAAAGGACAAGCGGCCTCCCGGGGACATGCAATCCCCGGAATTGCTCAGCCTTGCGCGCCTGATCAGTCATTCTCTCCTCCTGAAGGGTTAGCGAGCCCAATCATGATTCCTTGCTAGCTGTCATGCCGCCTCCTGTTGTGCCGCCTGCCAGTGTGCACGCAGTTCCTTGTTGAATTCCTCCCACCGTTCCTCCGGGAAAAAAATTCTGGCACCCTTAAACTCGACGCGCCGCCGAACCCCCGGGATGTTATCGGACAGCCAACGCGACCATTTCACGTCGAAATACACATCGTCCGTTCCCCAGACGATCAGCGTCGGCGACTTCAATGTCTTCAGTCGGTCTTCAATGGCGAGCGTGTGCTTGTTGTCGAAAGCCGCGAGGAACCGTTGCAGGTCAAGTGTGCGCTACTCGCTCCTAATAAAAGGACGCAGATAGGTTTCGATACTGTCGTCGTCAGCTGTTCTGGATGTTCATACGCCGGTCCCAGAGCCTGTGGTGATCGGTAAACACTCTTGTCCGATAACATCGCCTCCAGGGTTCCACGTAAACCGCCGGCAGCCGCCATCGCGAGAAACGGCTTGAAGGCTTCGGGTGGCCAGTTGTTGTGAGTGTCGCAGTCCGTGAGCGTGAGGCTGGGGACGCGCTGTGGGTATAATGCGGCAAAAATCTGTGCGATGCCGCCACCGCTGTCGTTCCCCACGATATCCACTTGATCGACTTTCAAAGCATCTAGAAACTACGTGAGCATCCTCGCGTTGGCCGTCACGGATACGTCCTGGTCGGGCGTGATCTCGGTATCACCGTGGGCAAGCAGATCCACGGCTAGACAGCGCCGGATGTCAGACAAGTCCGCCAGCTGATGACGCCACAAATGGCCGTTCAGCAGCACACCATGCACGAACAACGCCACCGGTCCGGTGCCTTGCTCCGTGTAGCTGATTCGGCCCGAAGCAGTCTGTACGGTACGAGCGATCGCCGATAGTTTGTTTCCTCCCATGGCTCAGCCTCTCCTCCTCGCCGTCGCGGAAGCTTCCTTTAGCCTCTGCGCGCATTCGTCACAGCACACCTCAACTGTCTTGCCGCCGATCCAGACCTCGATGGGATTCACATCGAGCTTGCAATCGCAAGCCGCACACGTTCTCTCAACCATGACATCGTCCTCCATGAGTACCCGATATCGCGAAATTTAAATCAGCGTGACTGGTAGCTGCTAGTTTGCGGGTCCGGCAAACAGCAGCAGATTCCCATCCGGATCCTTGACGACGAAATTCTTGGCGCCCCAAGGCTGCTTTTTCAGCGTCTGGTGAAAGGCAACACCGGCGGACTGAAATTCAAGAAACAGCAGTTTGATCTCGTCGGCTGTAGCGACGGTCATAGATACCGACAAGAGTTCCTCCCGAGCGCGGAACGTGGACTCGATTACGGGTCGCTCGAGGCACCTTAGGTTGAGACGCGCCATGTCGCGACCCACTTGCGCATAATAGGGAGGTTTGCCGTAACTGAATGCAACCGAAAAGCCTAGTTTCTTACAGAAAAACTCGCATGATCTTTTGATATCGGTGACGAACAGTTGCGGTTCTGCACAGACAATCGTTGCTTTCGAGGCCGATGATTTCGCCTTGAGCGACGTGGTCGAAAGTCCAGTTTTCAAGGCTTGCCAACTGTCAAAGCCTTGCTGTCTTGCGACCATTTCTTGCGCATCGCCGAGCTTAAAGCTCGCCGCAAGAATTTCAGAGTCGGGCATATTCAGGAAACGAGGCAAATACTCGCGCATTTGTGCGGCGACGGGATAGCGACGTTCGCGATGCCACCGCAATATGAGCTTGGCTTGCTTTTTGAGGTTCTCTAGATTGGGCATGCAGGCCTCCACGATAAGATCGTAGGTGGGCATTGCCCCTTCGGCGACGTGCCGTTGCTTCCTACATGCGCAGATAGTATCTGCGAACGTTTCCATGGTTGTCAATTGCGCGCGCTCTGGGGAATAGTTCTCGAAAGTGGTGTGACGGATTACGCCGCCCATTAGCGGCAGGAGAGCGTGAACCTTTTTACGGATTGCGCCCCTGGCCATGGTCCCCGGAATTGCGTGTAATACACGTAGAACTCTTTTCCGAGAACGGTCGGGTCATCGCCCATACCGATGGGCCCCGAGTATCCTGCGAGGTTCGGGACGTGTCCTAACATGCCCAGGAAGATGGTATCCGTCCATTGGAGGCCGTCGGGCGATTCGGCGTAGCTGTAGTTTTGCGAGTCGCTGTTGAGCATCATATAGCGGTGAACGTAGGAGTTGTAGGCTACATTGTTCCCGCCGCCGTAATGCCCCTCCGGAATCAGGTCGGTCGACGCGCCGCCGATTCCCGGTTGATCCCACGCACCCTGGTAGTACTTCTTAAATGGCGCAGCGTAGTGCACGCTGCCTCCGAAAGCGTCTTGCAGCACCTCTGCGATCGGCGCTCGCGCTATGGATGCTGTAGTGTTAACGCCGCTCTTCAACCAGTCGAGAAAATAAACATAGAAATACTTGCCATCGGGCGAGACCACCAGCGGTGGGTCGCCGATCGCTCCGGGCGCCGGCTGGCCGTTATAGCAAAAGGGCATATTGAAGCGAATGATTTCTCCGATGTCGGTGCAGTGCAGACCCTCGTCTGAGGAAATAGCCAGACCAAGCATGTAGTAGGCGGGGTCATCGTATTCGGCATGGTAGACCAGCAACCAGTTCCCTGCCCCCACCTGGCCCGCAGGAACTTGATAGACGGGTCCTCCGCCGATGTAGGTGTAGCAGTAGTGATGTGGGTATTTTGTGGGGTCGCAATTATAAGGATTTACTTTGGGATCGGAATTGTGACCGATAACTACGTCGATAGGGGGTGCCGAGCCCAGCGGGTTGTCTGGCGTCCCGATCGTCTTTACGACGGATCCGGAATTGTTGTTGCCGACCCACTGGCCGTGCCAAAGTTGGCGCTTATGAAGGCCGGCATCGATGCTGAAGAACATATAGCCGGAGTCGGTCTTGAGTGCGGCGAGCTGCCCATCAGGCCAATCGAAACTGTCCGTCAGCGGAGGTTGCGCTTTCGTGCCCGCTACGTATCGCTGATGGGAGGTCGCGACCTCGACTGGCGAGGATATCGTGGGATTGCAAATCGGCTGCAGCGGGTTGGACGACCCCACCCGAGGACTCGCCGGAACCGATTCTGCAGTAGAAGTGGATCTTGTATTTTGCAGATCGATGCGGTTCTCAACCTCCCGACTGTCTTTTGATTGAGCATCAAGCGATTGAGCATCAACCGACTGGCTACCAGGTTCGAGTTCGAACACAGTGCCCCAGCCGTCAGGGCCCGCTTCCGTCGCCGTTCCATAGAGATTGCCAGCCGAATCCGTGATCAAGCCGCCCATAGAAATCTGTCCGTCTGGATTCGTTCCATTGGGAGCCGCGCTAAATTCGTGGAGCGGTATCAACGTGCCGGCAGAAAACTCAAATACTGTGCCCGGGCCGCAGCAGCCCCCTTGAGAGGCAGTGCCGAAAAGATTCCCGGAAGCATTCACGAGCAGATGGGAATAGGGATATGCGCCATCGGAGCCACCAGTAAGGCTATATAGGATGCTCTCGTTGCCGGAGGTGTCGACCATGAAAAGGGTCCCGAAGTACGGTCCCCCTGCCGATGTAGTTCCGTACAGATTCCCGGCTTGGTCGAGGACCGGCGCATTCATGGGATTCGCTCCGTCGCGCCCACCAGCAAAGCTATGCAACACTGTCTCGGTACCGCTGCTGTCGAGGCTGAATACCGTTCCCAGGCTGTAAACTCCCCCGAGCCAGGTCGTGCCGTAAACCTTTCCCGAAGAATCCAGCGCAACCCCGCCGAGAGGGCTGGCACCGTCCGGAACATCGCGAAATCGGTAGAGGATCGTCTCCTGCCCGGTGGTGCTCAGTTCGAATACGCCTCCCGTCGCATCCTTGGCCACCATACTGGGTGGTGCCGTAGAAATTTCCAGCTGCATCTTCGACCAGCCCCGCGTTCGGGTTCGCGCCGTCCGCGCCGCCTGAAAAACTGTGGAGTATTGTTTCAGCGCCGGTGGTCGGGTCCACCTTGAATACCGTTCCATCGCCATACTCGCCGCCAAACGCGGTGGTGCCATACAAGTTGCCGGATTCATCCAGAACAACTCTTGCGGTTGGGTTTGACCCATCGGGAGCGCCGCCGAAGCTGTGCAGCACAGTCTCTGTACCGGTGGTGTCGAGCTTGAAAATCTCCCCGCAACCACCGAAATAGATATCGCATCCCGTGCCAGTGCCGCCAAAAAAGGTGGTTCCGTACAGGTTTCCCGCAGCATCCCGGGTCACACCGGCTTCGGGCCAGGCTCCGTCCGAAAGATCGCCACTACTGTTAAATGGATAAAGCTCAGTGAAAGTCTGCGCCGCCGCTGAGGGAACCAGGAATAAACCCGCCACCAGTGCCAAAAGCCAGACCAGAAGGGTGTGAAGCGAATTATTTTCGCGTGAGATTCGATTTCGACCGTGTGTTAGCGTCATACGCTTTCCTTCGATATGCCTTGCTCTGCGAAAGCTCCATTCAGAGAACTCGGTCATTTTCTAGCCGGACCAGCTAAGTCGTATTATATCGGCGCTATCTCCCATCGACTGCTTTTGGTCGGCACACCGCCGAAAGAAGCGGACTGAGCGACAGGCGATTCGAGTCAAAGTCCTTGACCATCATCGTATTCAAGAGCCGAACCAGATCTTGTCGAAAGATAGCGGACTGAGAGCGCGCTGGGAGCACTTCCGCTAACTGCTTTGAAATGTGGTGGCCAGGGTCGGAATTGAACCGCCGACTTCAGCCTTTTCAGGGCTTGTTTGTATTGTAGTTTGAAGGATTAAGTGACTCTGACTGGCCGCCCAGGTCCTTGAAAAGTCGTCAGAAGAACATTGCAATCGTGGGCCGAAATTGTGGGTTCAAGAACTGTCGCTCCACACCCGATTCTGCGTCCACCTTCGCGGTGATCGGACGCTGTTCCCCCTTTACTTCGAGATTCTCTTCACACCCTCGGAAGAGGAAGTCTTCCGTTTTGCAAACCTATTAGCGTCTGACGCTTTCCATCGACCCTGACGGGTATGCCGTATTGCTCCCGCTCATCCACGTCCATTCACCCGTCTGGGCAAATGTCGCGGGACACAAGGGTTCCAGGGTTAGCGCCAATCAGCAAAAGACAAACGCGGCTCCCACTCTGCGTGTCCTTGACGTGGTCAGGACTATCGTGAAAAGGTATCGGACTGAGTCAAAAAGGAAGCAAACGCGTCAATACGTTTTCTCGCATAGAAGCGGAGAAGGGGGCTGGATCTTATTCCTGGCCACAGCTTTCATTGCCCTTAGTGCCTCTCTCGTAGAAACAGACAGGTGTGGAGACCAGGAAGAGAGAAGTGCCGATGGAAACCTTAATACTGCTCTGGCAAGCCTGCAGGGGCGGGACCGTGCGGGATTCTCACCCGCTTCCCTTTTCACTTGCTTTTTATAGCCAGCACCTTGGCCTAATGAAACAGAGCATAAAAGTAGAGTCAGAGGAATGCAGCGGGAAGATTAAGCGGCTTATGTCCTGCCATCTTTGCGCCTTAGAGCAGAGGACGTAGTTGTAAATTGATCCGAAGGCGGCTTTTTCCCCAGATAATGCCAAGGGAATACCGCGCGTTCGGTTGGGTCAGTAGGCTTCGGAGCTGCGTCAGGGTCATTTCGTTCGCCGAGTTACTTGCAAGAGATTCGATGATATCGCCCGGCTCGATACCCGCCTCACCGGCAGGCGATCCGGGCAGAACTCGCCCAACGACGAACTTGTGAAAGCTCGGGCCGTCAGCGTGGATCTTCAGCCCACTTTGATCATAGGGCGGCGGATCGCCGTAGTCCCGATTGGGCGCAAGCAGAATTCGCTTACCGGGGCTATCGTACACTACGATAAAACGTTGCAAGAAGGCAGCGCCGATTAATCCAGCATGATCTTTGGATGCCATAAGTCCTGCCACATCTTCACCGAAACTGATCGGTGGGTTCCTGATGGAAAAGGAACCGACTTCAATCCGGTCGGCTCGACCGTCGGTTGATTTGGTTGTGGCCCCCGCACTGGTTCCAGGTGCGTCCAACAGTTTCATCGCCGGTGGCGGAAGCCGGTGCTCATCGCAAAATGGTTTGTAGATCTCCAAATAGCTGTTCGCGCCGCTGTCTATAAGATATTCGCCGGTAATAGGAGCGACGCCGGGCACCACGATGGTCACCTCGATAAATTGAAAACCGTGTTCATCCACGCGAACCGGAAGCGGTTTTTCGTTTCCAGATGGCTGATATCGCTCGGGTGCGTAGACGGACATCGAACCGCGCTGATAGTCCATCAATACAACGAAGTCATCAAACAAGCGCGAACCGATGATGCCGTCGATTTTATGGCCGATGGCCTGGTTCGAGAGACTTCAAATCAATCACCACCACGACGCGGTGGGTGAGTTCCAATCCCGGTAAAGTGATGCGGACGTCACGCACGATTCCCGCTTCGCTGGGGTTCGGCGCCTCTCCTCGAGTTAAAGCTTTGCCGCTCTCCTGAAGCGAAATCCGGTGAGTGTAATCCCGGTCGGCAACGAACCCCTGGACGGCGCTGTCGACGATAAACCAGCCCGGATGGTCATTCACCTTCGCATGCATAAGAACCAGGCCATTGGCGACCACCTCGACGGGAATGCCTGGGGCGGCGCCATTTGCCGAAAACCGATAAGAAGCTTCCACTATCGTCAGGAATCAAGACCCAGAAAGGCTCGCATGCGATCCAGCTCAGCCTCAAGTTCGCGGTTGAAGGTACGATCATATGGAGGCCGCGATTCAACATAGCCGAACTCAGATCGAAGCTCACCGTTTTTCACCGAGAGGTTGCCCCAGCCAATCACGCGGTCGCGCCAGAGCAGCGGCAGAGCGTAATAGCCGAGCTTGCGTTTGCGTGCCGGTGTGTACGCCTCGAAACGGTACACCCAGCCCCACAACAGCTCGAAGCGGTCGCGGTCCCATACCACAGGGTCGAAGGGCGTCAGCAGGCGTACCCTGTCCTGCGGCGCACAGCGCGCCGCCTTTTCTTCGGCTGGCCAATACCAGTCGACGCCATCGACGCGGGTATATGAGAGTCGCAGTTTTGCCCGCTGCAAGGAACTCTTCAGCTCGCCGTGCCATTGCGGCACGGCAAAGCGCAGCCGACGCAAAAGGTCCGACAGGCACGCACCGGGCAGGGGTGCGTAGATTCGGACGGCCACATCGACAAGCGCGTCGATCCGCGCGTGACGCTCGGCGGCATTGGTCGGTTCAAGCCCGTGCTGGTGCGCAGTGTAGAGGCGGATACCGCCCTCGCGCCGCGCCACACGCAGCATCCCGCGGTAATGCATGGCGGCCAGCAGATGGGTCGTAGCGTTCGACGAACCGCCCCAGTAATTCGTCACTTTGCCGTGAGAGAAATGCCGGTCTACTTCGCGCGGATGTACTGCACCATGTTTATGTACGAACTCCAGCAGAAGTTGGGCCTGCTTCCTGCGTGCGCGGGACCAGGGCCGCGGGCCTTCGGCAGGTACGCCAGTATCCGAGCGCGGATGCATCAGCGCCTGTAAGGATCTGGTTAAAAAACCGTAAACGACGAAGAAGTCCTCCTCGATGCCAAGTTTCGTGTACTGGCGTTCGAGGTCGCCGGCACGGTAGTCCTTGACGCGATGGCGCAGCATCAGATCCTGAGCGCGCGCGGGCGCTCGGATCGGATCTGCCTGCACAAAGCCGAGCCTGTGGAGGGCGCGCTTTAACGTGGTGGGCGTGAAGAGGCTGCGAGCGACGGCAAAGCGCCGCAAGTCGTCAATGGTGATCATGATTGACTATTGCCCATCAAGTGCGCTTGCGGATAAGTGATCGCGACGCAGACCCCAGCCCAACCGGCCCCACAAGTTCGTAAGCTGCTGCTACCGAAGCCACCCGTCGCTACGTATTTTCCGGCTCTTGATCGTCCACAACGCGAGGTCCCAAGCACCATAGATACTGGCGAACAGCAAGAGTACCATCACGGCCGCGATGGCATAGGGTGCGAAGGATTTCTCGGCCATCAATCCGTTCGCGCCGACGATCAGGGTCGCACTACCGAGCGCTGGGACACCCGCGTACGGAAGCCAATCATGCCAATGTGGGCAAAACCATACCGACTTCGTCGCCGCGTGACGACTAACAATCTCCAAGTTCAGTCGGCCGGTTTTTGGTCGGTAGTGGTCTGGAATCAGAACTTTCATAGTAAATGTTACAGGTTAACAATGATGGGTAAATGCCTGAATTAAATTGATCTGGTGGCCGATGACGAAAAGGATGATTTAACGAAAACATTTCAAACTCGCCGCATCTTCCGTGAAACTCGATCTGGCTTTTTCAACAAGAGCATCTGCATCGCGCGCAACTGTTCTGGGCAAGCCATACCTGACGATTTCTTCCGGCCTTCAGATGGTCGCCTCAGTTGTTTCATGAACCTTAGCCACAGAATTCATCAGACTCCACAGAATTGAAATGGTATCGGAATTGCGGCTCGTCGACCACATTGCCCTCCGGCGCGTATTCCGTACGTTGTTTAGAACCAGCGGCAAGCAATGATCGCTCTTCGAGTCTGTGCACTGCCCCCCTCAAAAGGATCGCGTGAGACCAACCCTTTTTGGGCTATGGATTACCGCGGGTGTCCGGGTGGGTATTCCGGTGAAGGCGAACATCGATTCCGGAGGGAAGGCGAACGGCATTCCGGAGCGAAGGTGAACAGCAGTCGGAGCGAAGCGACGCTGGCATGGTGATTGTGGAGCAAGTGTTCGGAATCGTCAAGCGAAACAATCCGCAGCGAAGCGGAGGCTGGGTCGGCGGGGATTTGGGGTGCAGGGGAAAGGGGCAGCAGCCCCTTTGCCCCTGCTCCTCTATATAGAAGATAGGGATCATTCCGGGCTTGGATCCCTGGGTGGGTTGCGGTTTTTTCGCATGGACTCTCCGCGCATCTCGATGCGATGGGCATTGTGGACTAAACGGTCGAGGATGCCGTCGGCGATGGTGGGATCTCCGATCTGCTCGTGCCAGCGCGAGACGGGTAGCTGGGAAGTGAGAACGGTGGAACGAGCTTGGTAACAATCCTTGCAGATTTCCCAGAGCTCGCGGCGCTCGTTTTCGTTCAGCGGCGCCATGGCCCAGTCATCGATAACCAGAACCTGATGCGACTGAGTCGAGCCAGGAGGTGGCGCAAGCTGCCATCGGCTCGGGCCAAGGCCAACTCACGAAGCAAAGCGGCAGCCCGCAGGTAGAGAGCCGAGTGGCCGTCGCGACAAGCTTTCTGTGCCAGGGCCGAGGCGAGAAAGCTCTTGCCCACGCCGCAAGGTCCGATCACGAAGATGTTCTCGTGGTTTGGATGATGGAAATTTACCCAGAGCCATTCTCGACCAGTACGACTCTGTCATGAGTCGTTCATTGCCAACCCTCGATTCTATTTAGTGCACTTTTATCTCCTATAGTAGAATACCGTGAAATGCGATCCGCAGCCAAAGCGAAGGCAGCACTGGACCTCGTGGTACTTGGAGACCGCGTTCGCACCGAACGGCGACACCGCAGTATATCTTTGGAAGTCCTGAGCCAGCGATCGGGAGTCAGCCGGAGCATGATTTCCGCAATCGAACGCGGTACCAAAGCGGCGACCGTCCTCGTTCTTGACAGGATCGCAACGGGACTCGAAACCAGTCTTGCGCGTCTCCTCACCACGGAAGTGAAATCCCGTATTCACGTCCTGCGATCCAAAGATCAATCTGTGGCTCGGGACCCTTCGGGGTGGGAGCGGCGAATCCTCTCTCCGGTGCTGCCTGGCATTGAATTCGAATTCATGCGAACGACTTTGAATCCCGGCGTTGATGCCGGCACCTTTCTTCCCCACGCTCAAGGTTCGCGCGAGTACGTGGTAGTCGAAAAGGGAACGCTTGATCTTACGCTCGATGGTGTCCACCACAAGCTGGAGGAAGGTGACAGTATCTACTACGACGGGGACTGCCTTCATGGTTTTGCGAATCCCCGTGGAATACCGTGCGTGTATTACCTGGCGATGGATGTATCCGGAGATCCCATCGGAACGCAGCACCGAGTTGCTCATAGTCCTGAGGACAACAATGCCACGAGAGCACGCCTGCCATCCGCTGACCGTAAAGGAGGAGCCCGCCGTCGGCCGGCATCGCGGTCTGAGTCGAGAGCGAATAAGCGTCCCGCGAGCGCCGGGAATGGAGGCACCGGAAATGACGGGTGACGGCAAGTGGGAATGGTCTCAGGAGGAGATCAAACGCATGGGGTATCAGGTGGTCGACCTCATTGCCGAGCATCTTGTCCGTCTCCCCGATGACCCCGTTTTCCGGCCATTTCCTGCTGAATTAGCAGATCGCTACCTGAATTCTTCCGTGCCGGAATCCGGCGCGGATTGGGATGAGATTCTGGAGACGTTCGCGACCGAAATTGCTCCCTTTCCGTTTGGCAACGGGCACCCTCGGTTCTATGGTTGGGTAAATTCCCCGCCGACGGTTATCAGCATCTTCGCCGAAGCTCTCGCAGCCGCGATGAATCCAAGCTGCGCGGGAGGCAATCACGCGGCCATTTATGTCGAACGTCAGGTCATCGATTGGTTTCGACAGATTCTTGGATTTCCAGCAAGGGCAATGGGCCTTCTCGTAAGCGGCGGTTCCGCAGCGGCCTTAACGGCATTGGCGGCTGCCAGGCAAAGCAAATGTGGTTTCGACGTTCGCACGCTGGGGCTGCGCGCCTCCGAAGCGCGCATGACCTTCTATCGCAGTAGTGAAACGCACGGCTGCTATCAGAAGGCAATCGAACTGATGGGCTTTGGCAGCGAATCGATGGTGACCGTAGAACGTGACTCCGCGATGCGGATGATCCCGTCAGCGCTTGATCGTGCCATTACGGCAGATCGGCGCGACGGACGCATGCCAATCGCCGTGATTGCCTCTGCGGGCACCGTCAATGGCGGAGCGATTGATCCCTTGGCTGAGATTGCCGACGTCTGCGAACGGCACGATGTTTGGTTTCATGTCGATGGTGCATACGGAGCACCGGCCATTCTGAACTCGAAGTATGTCGACGCCCTGTCCGCCATCGCGCGTGCCGATAGCGTTGCCCTCGATCCACATAAATGGCTTTATATTCCGGTGGAAGCCGGATTGGTGCTCGTGCGAGAAGGATCAGTCCTGCGGCAGACATTCAGCCTTATCCCGCCGTATCTCCAAACGGAGGGCGAACCCGAGGGTGTCGGTGGTCTGCCATGGTTCAGTGAATATGGATTCCAGCAGACACGCGCATTTCGGGCACTGAAAGTGTGGATGGCGCTGCGCCACCATGGCCTGGCTGGGTATCGTGTCTCGATTGAGAAGGACCTTGCACTCGCCGAATATCTGACGTCGCTCCTCAAGAGTCGTGATGATTTCGAGGTTTTTGAACCTCAATCCCTGAGCATCGTTTGCTTCCGTTACCTACCGCCAGGAGTTTCCGGCGATGAACAGATTATGGGCTCGATCAATAGGGAGATTCTGAAGACGATTCAGCTCGGAGGTGAAGCGTTCATCTCCAGCACCGTCATGGACAACAAGTTCTGGCTACGAGCATCTATCGTCAACCCCCGAGCGAACAAATCAGACATTGAGGCTCTGTATGAATCCTTGATGGCGACTTTGCCACGGATGGGTTTGGGCCGATTACATACGGCCAGAGTTGAATCTTTCGGCGGCGACAGCCTCGCGACACCTAAACCTGTTGACAGACACTGAATTACTGATCGCAACTCGAAAACAGGTTGCACTTTCTATCGCCGTGATAACGCGGCTGGTCGCCAGCGGGATCGCAATTCGGGACTTCGTGGTGCTGATCGCGGTGAGGCTTTGAACCGGGGGCACGCTGGCGCTGGCTCTAACGAATCTGGTGCGCAGCCACCTTTTCGGAGCGGAACCGCATGATCCGATGAAGAGACCACATTACCCCGGGGAGCATCGGCCGCGGGCCTCCAGGAACTCGGAAGCCTCGATTGCCGCACACGGATTGCTGCAATCGCTCGTGGTGAGCGAGCACCGCAAGGCCAAATACGCTGTTGTCTCCGCGGGCGTCGTCTGGCGGCACGGGCGGCTTATCATCACCGCTTCTCCGGCTTCTCCGCCTCTTTCGCCTCCGCTTAACTAATAAGGTAGCTCACTTCTGACAAGTAGACGTGTGAAACTTCTCGCGAGTGCCGACGGAGACCGATAAACAAGTGCGCACAAGAGGAGCGGTCTCGCAACGCTTAAGGGTTCATGAATCTCTCCGTCGGTCAGTGATCTTAAAGGCACGGCTGCGTTACGGATGTGTGTGGTCCATGCCTGACATTCCCTCCTTTGGCACACTTCCGAAGCGTACTTCGGAGGCAACCAACTTGTCCTCTGGTCCGGTTGCATGGATTACGACTCTATCGCCGACCTTAAGATCCTTTAAGGTCACAGGCAACCCGCTCTTTACGAATTTCGTTGCAGCGCCGAGATTCACCGTAACCGTCTTCTTTGATGTGGTTTCGACAGAAACGGAGCTTTCGGAAATGTTGGTCACTGTGCCCATCACATGCGTCTGGTTTCCGTGGGCAAAGACGATTGACGAGAGGACTAACTGGAAAACGAATACTGCTAGGGTCCGATTCATCATTTCTCCTCCGAGGGACGTGAATGTTTGGATTGTTTTGGTGTTGGATTCCTGGGTTCGCCATTCAAGAATTGCTCTTCCTCTTGTTCCTCCTGGTTCTCTGCCGGACCCTTCGGATTGAGCGACTCCATCTCGCGTTCCTCCCTTGGTGTCAGCTTGGGGAGGTGCCGTATGAACAGGACCAGTTTCCAACTGTCGTCGTCTTTCTCTTCCGCACCCCATGCTGGCATACCGGTCAGTCGAATCCCGTTGTGGATGGTATAGTAAAGCTCTCCATCGGTCAGTTTCTGTGTTCTAGGCAGGCGCATATCTGGGGCTTTCGGGTATAAGTTCTGACCAATTTCCGTTTTGCCGCTACCGTCGTTTGCGTGGCAGATGGCGCAATGGTCGGCGAAATGAGCCCTGGCTTCGGCCAGCACATCAGGTGATGGCAGGAACGGATTCCTCTCGTTCCTGGCGCGTGTAGGCACGGCAAGAGCGTGCACCGATGTCGCTAGGTAGTTCTCAAGCGCCGACGGTTGTTCACGGGCGCTGAATCCTCGACGCATCACGGACACAACCCCTGCAATCGTCATCACAGTAGCCGCAAGCACAAGAAGGAAGATAGCTGTGCCTTTTCTCATATCTCTCCTCACTCAAGCTGGATGGCTGTGGTCGACGATGGCGCGTTGAATTTACCCACTGGCCGATCCATTTCGCCGGCATGGCCCGGCGACTCCAGGCCATCACTCAGAAGGAAACCCTGCAAGGCGACCAAATTCACCCAAAGGTTCTCCAGGGCAGTGATGTAATTCGCCTGAAGCTGGAACAGGGTCCGCTGGGCGATTAGCACCTGAGCATAGGCAGCCGCCATCCCGCTGTAGCTCTTCAAGTACAGTTCGTATGCTTTCCTCGCACGCGGAATCATACGGTCACGGTACCTTTCTACCGTTAAACGCGAAGTCGCATAGTTTTGGAGAAGAGCGGCCGCACGTTCCTGCAGGACCAGCCGAACCCGCTGAACTTCCTGTTGCGATCGCTCGAAGTCGGCTTTTGCGGCCCCAACGTTTCCCTGATTTCGATTGAATATAGGAATTTCAACACCCACTTCGGCAAAACCTTGCACGCCGATGGCGTGGTTTGTCATCGCCTCCAACTCCAGGTTCTTTTGGAGGCCACCGCGAAGTCGCAGGTTGGGTATCGGTTCACGCTTCGCACGCGCAACCGATGCCTCCGCTTTCAGCACTTCCAATTGCGCGATCTTCACTGCCGGACTGTCCTCGACCATCGCCCGCAACCACCCGTCAGGATTCCCTTCAGGCACGTCCTCGAGGTTGCCGGCGAGGTGTACGAGCGCAATCTCCGGCTTCCCGATCATTGCCGCTAACTCTCGCCAGACGCGGTTCTGTTTCTGCTCAGCTGCCGCAACAGCTAACTCCTCCTGTTCCCCTTCGACCTCCGCCTGCAGGATGTCCGGTTGATCTGCCTGGCCCACGTTGCCAAGCTGATGTGAGGTTTCGACGGCATCTTGAGCAAGTTGGCTGAGTTTGTGACGAAGGTCGACCAACTCTTGCGCGGCTAGCGCTTCGTAGTAAAGCATTCGTAGGTTGTTGATGACGCGCTGGCGCTGTTCCTCGGCTTCGACTAGGGCCTGCCTTTTTCCCTGTTCGAGAATGCTGCGGTTTAGCCCGAGCTTACCCCCAAGAACGATGTCCTGACTGACGAAGAACCCTTGTTCGCCTCCGCCTTGGATTCCACCTCGTATCTGGTCCCCCTCATAACCAAAAGTAGGATTGGGATAGAGTCCACTTTGCAGCTTTCGAGCAGTCGCAGCGCGGACTTCAGCAGTGGCCTGGGCCAAAGTTGGATTACCACTAAGAGCCATTTGTTCCAACTCAGCCAGGGTCAAGCCGGATTGCGATCCTACTTGATCCGGCGCCGACGTTGCGACTGCCGGTGTCGAACCAGTCGACACCGGCTGATCCTGACCTGATGCAAGCGGCGATACCACGATGACCATAAACAAAATGCCGGCCCTCACGGTGAGCCATGCCGGAAGATGTAGTGATTGCATTGGGCGCTCCTTTCGAACGAATTTCATCCAGCTACTCCTGGGGGTGGTGCTCCTCTGGCATGGGCTCCGGTTTGTTCTTCTGCTGTTCCCGCAAAGCCATCACCTTGTCGTACATCTCAGGCGTGAGCACTCGCAGGAAAGTCATCATCCCCTGCATGAATCCGCTCCAACCCGCACGAAGTCCGTAGTTCTCCGGCTTTTCCACCATCTTGTCCATCGCCATCGCAGGACCTTCCATGAAGGCATCCTGCGGGAACCCCGGAACTGATTTGGCATTTTTTGTCACTTCCGGCGCCGTCATTTGCATGCCGGGCATGGCGCTATGCTCCATTCCGGGCATATTGCTCATCGACTGTCCGGCCTGCTGGGTCGCCTGTGGTCCATTGCCAGCGGTCTGGTGGCGAGTGGACCCAACTCCCATACCACGACCCAAACTGGGACCCTTGTCCTCGGAGGTGGCATGTCCCTCCCGCAGAATTCCCATCCCTTCTTCCATGCCCAACCCCGCAGGCATTCCGCCGCCGCGTCGGGTCATCGGACCCACCACTGACGACATCTGGTTCATCATGTGGTGTGGCAGGTGGCAGTGGATCATCCAGTCGCCGGGATTGTTGGCTACAAATTCGACATCCCGAGATTGCGCGACTCCCACTAACACCGTATTTCCCGGCCCCCAAGTCGATTGGGGTTGTCGGCCTGCCTCCGTGCCGGTGACGACGA
>Ga0302324_100012227_pt1 | contig 17521 bp, 11 predicted proteins | sample Palsa_T0_1_FD_201949 | JGI IMG/M metagenome (GOLD analysis project Ga0302324, IMG submission 201949) | Peat permafrost microbial communities from Stordalen Mire near Abisko, Sweden - Palsa_T0_1 | ecosystem: Environmental > Terrestrial > Soil > Palsa > Peat permafrost | place: Sweden: Abisko...
GCAATGCCAATGCTTAATCCAAATGCGTTTATGAATGAAAACAGCTTTCTCTTAAGAATGGTACGGGAAGCGACTTTAAAATAATTTCCTATCATAATCAGTTAGTATTTTATTGAGAAACAGGTCCTTTTTTACAGATCAAAAAAAGGGGAGAGCCGAGTTATTCGTATTTTAAAGTTTCTGCCGGGTCAATAAAGGCGGCCTTCAACGAATGAAAACTTACTGTAAACCAGGCAACCAATAAGGCTCCCGCAACCGATTCTACGAAAATCGTCATACCTAAATCCGTTTTATAAGCAAATCCTTCCAGCCATTTTTGGGCAATAAAAGCCGAAGCGGGAACCGCCACGATCACGGCAATGACTATCAACAGCGTGAATTTTTTGTTCAGCATCAGGACAATGGAGGGAGCCGTGACCCCCAGCACTTTGCGGATGCCAATCTCTTTGGTTCGCTGCTCGGCGGTATAAGCTGAAAGCCCGTAGAGTCCCAGGCAAGAAATACAAATAGCCAGACCGGTAAAGAACACGACGGCCTGCCCAAAAATCTCCTCTTTTCTCATCAGTTCGCCAAAATTGTCATCCAGGAAATGATACCGGAAAGGTTCGTCGGCAACAAGCTGATTCCAACGTATTTCAGCTTTCTGCAGGAATGACCTCGCCGATCCGCTTATCTTAAAGCCCAACTGCCCCTTTTCCTTAGAGAGCATAATGGCTACCGGCGCAATGGAGGAACGTAATGATTCCCAATGAAAGTCACTCACCTCACCAATCACCCGGAACTTGTTATCAAGTACCGCTCCAATAGGACTCTTGCCCAAGTCCAGGGCCTTTACTGCCGCTTCATTGAGAATCACGGCTACTGAATCCGAAGCGAGTTCCTTTGAGAAACCCCTGCCGTTGATGAGGTGATAACCCATCAGACTGACGTAGTCGGCGTCGCCAAAGAAAGTATTAATGGTCATTGCATTTTCCATGTGCGGCGTTTGGAATTTGTAGAACGCCAAAGTGCGTTTGCTGCCGGGCTCTCCAATGTGAAAACTTGATACGGTAACGCCGCTAAGCCGGGACAATTCGGTTTTGTAAACTTCGGCGGAATTACCCAGCAACTCCGCATTGTCAATGGTCACCACATTATTTGCACTAAAGCCAAGATCCCTGGTTTGCATGAATTGCAGTTGACTGAACACAACGGCTGTGCAAATGACCAGGGTAATGGATACAGAGAACTGAAAAATCACGAGTAAATTGCGAAAACCATCGCTTCGCTGGGCCAGAAGATTTCCTTTCAATACTTTGATTGGACTGAATGCGGTAAGATAGAACGCGGGATAAATGCCCGAAAGTATTCCGACAGTCGCGGTAAATCCGAGGATGAAAAGACCTGTCGCCGGCCTATACCAATAGGAAGTGGCCAGTGGGGTCCCACTTATCCTTTCAAATAACAACAGAAAAACCTCGGCCAGCGCCAGCGCGAGCACCATGGCCATTCCGCTTAAGAGAATTGATTCCATGAGAAACTGCACGACCAGCCTGGCGCGGGTTGTCCCCATGGTTTTACGGACTCCCACTTCTTTTGCGCGGCGGGACGCGCGAGCGGTAGTCAGGTTAATGAAATTCACTGCCGCTAAAACCAGAATGAAAAGAGAGATCGCTAAAAAATTATAAATGTTGGACTCATTTCCTCCGGGCGAGAGTTCAAGGTTTAGTTTGGAATGCAAATAAATATCCAACAACGGTTGCACGTAGAACTTCACCGAATTGTCATCGTTCAGGTAGGCTTCAAGCGAAATATTATTTTCAGGTGCGCCAGACGCCGGATAAACGTGTTTCTCCATCACCCTGCCAAGAGCGGCTTCCAGATCCGTCCTTTGAGAATTCTTGTTGAGCAAAACATAGTTGTACACCTCAGCCGATGTCCAGTAAGGAGTATCTTTAAGGCGGCTTTGAATGGACGCCCATATTTCCGATTTGAGATGCGACGGATGCGGGTCGTCTTTCACGATCCCGGTAACGGTGAACGGCATTTTATCTTTACCTATCTCGACCGTTTCCCCCAATGCCTGAGTGGTTCCGAAAAATTTCTCGGCCATAGCTTCGGTCAGCACCACCGAAGCCGGTCCCTTCAATGCATGGATAGGATCTCCAGCGACAAAGCGGTAAGAAAAGACATGGAAGAAGGCTGAATCGGTAAAATAGACAAGAGCTTCCTTATGGGATTGATCACGGACCTTGAAAAGAACATCGCGTTCCTTTTGAATACGAGTCATGGTCTGCAGACCGGCAAATTCTGCGGGCAAGACATCCGCTAGTTTTTCGGGTCCACTAGCGAACCGGCCAATATTGAAGAAAGAAATTGCCACGCGATAGATCCGATCGGCATTCCGGAAATGTTTGTCGTAGCTCCATTCGCCATATACATACAAAAAAATTACCAGGCTGCAGGCGAGACCAATAGAAAGACCCAATATAGTAATGGCGGAATAAGAAAATTGCCTCCGAAGGTTCCTGATAGAAATAAGAAGGTAATTGCGGATCATAGTTTTACGGCTTACTTTTTGAATATAAAGACTACTACCTATTCATACTTCAACGTTTGAGCCGGGTTAACCCTGGCCGCTTTGAAGGTTTGAAATCCTACCGATAGGAAAGCGATGATCACCACACCCAGGCCGGCCCATACGAATAAAACAGGGTTGATCGTGATGCGGTACGGGAAGGCCTGGAGCCAGGAATTCATTATGTACCAGGCCAGCGGCCACGCAATAAGATTGGCGATCAAAACAAGTTGGATAAATCCCATGGACAACAGCATGACAATTTTTGAAGACGATGACCCAAGTACTTTTCGGATGCCGATTTCCTTGGTCCGCTGCACCGTCATAAAAGAAGCAAGTCCAAAGAGACCCAGGCAAGCAATAAAAATAGCCAGGCCCGTGAAAATAGCGAACACCCGCCCGAATTGACGATCGTGTTCGTATTGCCGGCTGAAAAATCTGTCCAGGAAAAAATAATCCATTGGATTCCCCGGGAAATAAGTTTTCCATTGGTCATCCAGCGAATTCACTATGTCTTGGTAGTTATTGGTCTCAATTTTAAAAGAATAGTATGATGAGAACGACGGATTGAACCGGAAAACAAGCGGAGTCACCGCTTCCTTCAAAGACATCTGATGATAATTTTCCAACACACCGGCAATCTCCAGGGTGTCTCTTCCTTGAATAACTTTTTCGCCCAATGCCAGGGCGGGATTTTTGAAATCCAGCGCCTCCGCCATCGCCCGGTTAAGCAGAACCCTTTTTTTGTCGTTCGGATAAGAAAGGTCAAAATTTCTTCCCGCTGCTATTTTCAAATCAAAAGAAGATACGTAGTCTCCGTCAATGCCGACGGTATATCCTGAAATACTATTTTCCGGACCACCGACCAATCTTTTAATGCCATTCGCCCAGAATATTTCATCGCCGGGCACATTGGATGAAGTGGTCATGCTTTTTATACCGGAAATCCGAAGCACTTCATTTTTGAAGCTTTCAATCTTTTGGTCATACAAGGAATCGGTCACACCCGGGCCCTTCAATACCAACGTCTGATCGATATTGACGCCCAGGTCCTGGTGCGTCATGAAATTCAATTGCTGATACACGACAATGGAACCGCTGATCAGTACTACCGATGCAACAAATTGAAAAACAACCAATGACTTCCGCAAAAAACTTCCCTGAGAGGCCTTCATCGCTTTTCCTTTCAGTACCGCAATAGGTTGGAAGGAAGAAAGTATAATGGCAGGATAAAATCCGGATAGAAATGCCCCGGTTATAAATAGAATTCCCACGAGTATCCAGAAATCTTTTTGGAACATGTATTCCATAGGTATTTTACGTCCGGATAAATCAGAAAACAAGGGCCACGCCGCCCTCACCAAGACGATGGCAAGAATCGCCGCCATCCAATTGACGAGAAAAGACTCGGCTAAAAATTGTTTTATTAATTGTCCTTTCTGGGCTCCCATTACTTTTCTCACTCCGACTTCATTGGCCCGGTCGAAGGACCTGGCGGTCGCCAGATTGATATAGTTAACCCAGGCAATAATCAGGATGAACAAAGCGATGACCGTCAGCGCATACACGGAATCGCCGTCACCCCGTTCTTCCGGTTGCGACTCCTGTAGAAGATTGGAGTACAGATGAATATCCAAAAGAGGCTGGAGAATAAATTCTTCCCGGGAGTTGGTTTTTTTCCACGTTTCACTTCTTTCTTTCCGGAGGTAGGCATCCCATTTTGCCTGCAATGCCTTTACATCGGTCCCCGCGGCAAGTAAAACATACGTATTGAAATCATACCATCCCCACGCTGTTTCCGATGCATTTTTCGTCTGGTTGTCCAGGGTCTGATAGGAAAACATGAAATCAAACTTGATGTGGGAGTTCTCCGGAATATCTTGAAATATTCCAGTCACTTCAAATTTTCTGTGACCATCCCAGGCGATCGATTTTCCGATGGGGTCATCATCGCCAAAATATTTTCTGGCGGCTTTTTGGGAGATCACCACTTTATCGGGACCCTTTAACACGGTTTCCTTATTTCCTTTCATAAGTTTGAAATCAAACACGTCGAAAACCGCCGGGTCCGTAATCTGCATTTTCTGTTCCAGAAATGAAATTAAGCCATGCTCGGGGCTTTCGTAACTAATTACCCCGCTGACCGGATAAAGGCGGGTGAACTGCTTTACTTCGGGAAAATTATTCTTAAGGGCCGGCCCCACCGCGGGCACGGCCGCAGCACATTCAAATCTCAGTTTTCCACCCTGCCATCCGTTGTACTGAATACGGTAGATATCCTTTGCCTTCGCGTGAAATGTATCAAAACTTCGCTCGTACTTTACATATTGTAAAATGAGCAAGCTCGCTACTATTCCCAGTGTGAGCCCGATCAAATTCAGAAAAGTAAAGGATTTGTGCTTGAAGAAGTTTCTAAAAGCGGATTTGAAGTAATTTTTTATCATGGTTTCCAGGGTACGAGTTTATTTACCAGACAATTTGCGAACCAACGTTCCTATGATGGTTTGAATGCCATAAAGGTTGAATTTCGACAATTATAGTTTATTGATGCCCGAAATGACTGTCCGGTCTGTCCGATTTTGCAACCGTTGAGGGTTGGTCAGGTCGGTTTTGAAATCCTGCCTTTCAAACACGCACTCCGTTCAACGGAACACTCCCGTCCCTATTGCGCGACTCGTAAGCACCAGGTTTGCCGGATGGGAGGAGAGTTTTTCAGTTTTTCTATTACCCCATCTCTTTTAGACTGAGATAAAAGCTGCAAACAACTCAATTGGTCGATGGCCAGGGACTCCCTATACACGACCTCAAAGCCACAATTCTTAAAAAACTTTTCAGCCGCCTCATAATTGTCAAACCTGTTTTCATCAAGATGATGTTCCATACGGAAAGAGGACATGACCGGGTTATCCACAGGATGTTCGTCCGTCTTCACATAAATATCCGCTGTTATCCAATACCCACCGCGGTTCTCCAGAACGTGATGGATAATCGAACAAAGCTGTCTTTTTTCATCATCATTGAAATAGACCAGCAACCCTTCATTAATGATCGTCACGGGGCCGGGGGGAAACCGGTTGACAATGTTTGTAAAATCAGTTTGGTTAAAAACATTCAGCGGAAGAAGTTGAAAGTTACCGATCACCCTGCGCCCGCTTTCAGCCAAAAGGGTGTTCACCATTTTCTTTTTCGTATCGATCACATAAGGAAGGTCCGTGTCAATAAAATTTATGTTTTGTTCCATACATCTACTCAGTCCCCGGAACGAATAGCCGGATGAAAATTCAAGAATATTACCTGACGGAACCCGGGCTAACATTTTATCGACCGTCCAATACCGGTTTTCAAAATGAATAATGTATTTGAAAAAATCGCGTCCTCCCTTTTTTAACTCCTCGCCTACCGAATCTTTGGCCAGCAGGGCAGCCGTTTCTTTTGCGAATGGAATTTTAGTGTAGGCTTTTAATTTTATCAGCGCATAGGCGGAAGGCGTAATGGAGGTGTACTTTTTGCCCTCCGGGTTAGCGCTTGAATTTTGGGCCATGCTACTCAATGCATTTAATACAACAAACGATAGGGTAAGAAACCGGTACATGAAATGGATAGTTAATAATCGATGTTTCAGGCACAACGTTAGATACAAAATACGAGATTTACTTCAATAGTCGATCCGGTACATTTTACGCGTGGCGTCCCCCATGATTTTAACGGCTTCCTTTCGGGAAATGAAACGGCGCATGAAAAACGAAGCCCAACGATTCCCCATGCCGCTGACGAAGGACGGTGTCTTACCTATCTTATTCAAACACTCATTCACTACCGCCTCGGGCGCTTGTACCTGGGGCTTAATTATTCCGATCGAGCCGGGTTTTGAATTGATATAATTGGGTGTTGCTGTGGCGCCGGCACAACAGCCAATAATATCAACCCCTTTATTTTTCCACTCATACCAAAGGCCTTCTGCGAGCACCAGATTAAAAGCTTTCGTGGCGGCATAGGTAGCGATGAAGCCTGAACCCTGGAATCCGGCAAGCGATGTCATTAGCACAATGGCTCCTTTGCCCTCACGGATCATCTGGTCGCCAAAATGATGAACCATCGTCATGGGTGTGATCATATTTGCAAACGCCATTCGTGTATGTTCCTCAACCGGCAGATGAAGATAGGGACCGATATAAGGTAAGGCGGCATTGTACACCAGGAAGTTTACATTCAAAGGCCCGACTGCGTCCCGTATGGTTTCGGCTGCCTTCGGGTCCGACAAATCACAGTCGACCGCGATGACTTTCACCGAATGACGAACCATGATCTCCCGGCATGTTTGTTCCAATACATCTTTCCTTCTGGCCACCAGGATAAGATCGAACCCCTGAACGGCAAGGGCTTCTGCATAGGCCGCACCCAGTCCCTGCGAAGCACCGGCCACTAACGCCAGACCTCCATATTTGTCTTTCAGATTCATGAAAATTAACGATGTGTTTCCGACGCCGAAAAAGGGTAAATGGATTTCCACATCCTGTAAAGAACCGAGAGTGGGAAAACCACCCAGGCTGCGTTGGCCAGGAATACCCGCCCTAATTCCGGCGAAGCATGCTCCCCGTTTACTTCTTCAAATAAAATGATTGTGACATTTGTGAGCATGACGGAAGCCCACATAATACTGCCAAAGCGTATCCAGTTTTTTCCTTTCCAAAAGGCGTAAATGGCAACCGCATAGAACGGGCCAAAGAAAACATTATCGATCCAAATGGTAGCCCGCCACCAGGCCGGTCTGGCGATCAGTACAGGATCGAAGGTGCGACCATACCAGTGAACAAGATCCACCATCCAGGCCGGCGGCCAAAAGGGGTATTGAAAATTATCCGGATTAGCGATCACCAGTTGTTCAAGATCAATCATGTAGGTAATAAAAAAGAAATTGATTCCGAAGAAGATAATAAAGGCGATGTCCTGGGGCCGTTGTCTGAGCGGGATGGATGCAAACTTCATAGATGTTTGGATGTTGGCTTTAGTTTGGCCTTTCGCGGTCGCTTTTATTTTGCTTTCCAGCTATTATTACTTTCGTCGGCATCCATGAAAATGCCTCCCTCCAGCACAACAGATTGTATTTTCTTTTTGGTGACGATTTTAATAGTGGTCTGCTTTTGATTGTCTTTCCATATTTCCGGCGTCTGATGGAAGGTTTCCTGTGTTCCATCGACATAATGAACAACTAAATTTACCGGAGCCACAAATCCCCCGATATTATCCAAGGTGATCTTGCAATTGCGGGAGCCTGGCTCCACTTTTTGAATGGCCAGATCAATATAGTTATTGCTAAAAAACCAATTGTTCCAGAACCAATTCAATTCTCTTCCTGAGGCCGCGTTGAAGATAAAGAACATATCCCAGGGTATCGGATGTTTTCCATGCCATTGGTAGATAAACTCATGAAGACTTTTCCTGAAAACAGCATCGCCCAATAAATCCTTGACTGCCAGGTAACCCAAGGCCGCTTTGCCATATTCATTATTTCCCAAAGCAGCTCCACTGAGGATGTTTCCGGGTGTAATAATGGGGATGTCTTCCTCCATGGAGCGGTCTTTAATCCAGTAGTTCACCCGAAACTCCTTGAAAAACTTATCGGCGCTTTCCTTACCCACATCGGCGGTTCCAATCAGGTATTCCAATGCCGTAGCCCATCCTTCATCCATAAACCCATAGCGTGTTTCATTAATTCCCATATAGAATGGAAACCAGGTGTGCGCAATCTCGTGCTCGGCTACAAACCGCGCAAAGGTCGGATCTTTTTCGGAGGCGTCGTTGACCATCATGGGGTATTCCATATCAGCAAATCCCTGAACGATTGTTGTTTTAGAATAAGGATAAGGAACTCCCGGCCAATTATGCGATAACCAATCCAGCGAATGTTTGCCATAGTCGACCATCTTGTGGAAATCCAGCGATGCATCATCATAGGTGGCTTGTACGCTGGCCCGACGATGGGTAGCGTCTTCGACGACCACACTCGACGCATCCCAAACATAATGATTGCTGATAACCATGGCGATGTCCGAAACATAACCCGCTTTCCACGTCCATGTATTTTGTTTTTGAAAAGTCACGTTTTTTTCCTCCCAATCTTTCTTTGTTACTATGTGGATGACGGAATCCGAAGTCATGGACTCTTTTAGCCGTTGCGCATACACCATTTGCAGAACTTCTTCGGCGTTTTGTAAATCACCTGTTGCCATTACGAGATAATTTTTCGGCACAATGACCTGAAATGTATAATCGTTAAAATCATTATAAAATTCTTGTGCCTCTGTAAAGTCAGTCCGGTCCCACCCGTTGTAGTCATCAAAAACGGCTATCCGTGGATAGAAGTAAGCGAGATAGAAAGTTGTCGTGTCAATTGCTCCTTCGCGTCCGCTTTCAACCGAAACATCATAGTGCCAGTCGAACGAGACTTTTATCGAATCATGGGGTGCCAAAGGCTTGGTAAGGCGAACTCCCTTCCAGGTAAAATTCCGGGCATCTTCCCAATTTTTAACCGTGCTATTTTCCGTATAGCGGTCTATATGAATGCCTGACGTTATATAGTTGCTGGAGGTTGGAAATTGCCGGATAGAACCCGGCATATGACTATTTAAAATCAATTTAATTGTCAATGATTTCAATGTATCCGGACTATTGTTGATATATAAAATATCTTCTGATCCGGAGATCCTCCGGTCCGGTGGATTAGCTGTTACCGTTATGGCATACCGGGCACGATTCTGCCAATAATTCCTGCCGGGTTTTCCATCCATGGAACGAGTCCCTTTTTGAAATGCTTGCTGGACATTGCGGGGCATGTACAAATTCTGAGCTTTCGCCGTACCCGGGGACAGGGACAGTCCCGTGACGCATAGTAAGATTAATTTTCTCATACGCAAGAGATTGGTATTATGACTAACTGGAAACAATGTAGAACTATTTAAGAAAATTTGAAGAAGGTTCCGGAAATTACAATGGCGATGGCTCGTTACCTACAGGCCCTGAGCAATATCGAACCTGATACTTGTTGGAAGGCTAAAAGCCATTACCGGCTCCATGGCAATTCAGAATTTCATTAAACGTAACAAGATGCGCGGTCACAGGCTGCGGAAGCCAAATTTTTCCTATTTTTACGACCCGAAAAACCACGAATTATGGGTCGCGTTTTTGAAAAGAGGAAGCACAAGATGTTCGCGCGCTTTGACAAAATGGCCAAAGCTTTCACACGCATCGGTAAGGATATTGCTATTGCTGTAAAGCAAAACGGTCCGCTGCCCGAAAATAATCCCAAGCTTAGGATGTGCATCCAAAATGCAAAAGGCGTCAACATGCCTAAAGATCGCGTGGACGCAGCAATCCGAAGGGCTAGTTCCAAAGAGGAGAAGGATTTTCAAGAAGTAATCTATGAGGGGTATGCACCGCACGGGGTAGCTCTCGTCGTTGAATGCGCCACGGACAATCCAACCCGGACAGTGGCCAATATACGCCTCCACTTCTCCAAAAACGGAGGCAGCATGGGAAACTCAGGCTCCGTTGTATTCCTGTTTGAGCATAAAGGAGTATTTAAATTTGCGGCGGATAAACTAAACCTGGATGAACTTGAATTGGATTTAATTGACGCCGGCGCGGAAGACATCCAGCGCGAAGAAGATGAAACTATCATTTATACAAAATTCAGTGAATTCGGTCACATGCTAAAATTTCTGGAAGCCAGAAACCTGGAAGCAAAAAGCTCCGAACTACAGTATATTCCTACCACCACAAAAGAATTGAGCGAGCCCGAACAGGATGAAGTATTGAAGTGCATCGACGCATTAGAATCAGATGACGATGTACAGAATGTGTATCACAATCTGGCTTAATGAATGCAGTTGGCCGTTGGCTTTTAGCCTTTAGTTTCCCCGCCAACGGCTAAAGGCCAACAGCCAAAGGCTTCTAATGTTTAACTTTCAACTGCGGCCCTTCCATCGTAAGGTCATCGTCCACCATCCGATTATCATATTGTTGGATAAAGGCTTTTAATTTGATTTCCATCTTAGCCGCCTGATCGGGGAGTTCGTTGAGTAAATTGTTTTTTAACTGCAGATCTTTCTTAAAATCGTAGAGCGCCAGGGATTTTTTTCCATCAAATAATAAAAGATAATCGCTCATAAAAGCCTGATACGTATTGTCCAGGTAATTGAAGGCAAACGGTTCCGTGTCTTCTTTAAAAATATCTCTGCCAAAGGCAATGTAGGGTTTGTCGTAATTCAAATACCCCAGGATGGTGGGCATAATGTCAATTTGTTGTATGACTTCCGGCTTAAAGGAAGACCAATCCGCACCGGGTTTGTAAAAGAAAATGGGAATCGAAAAATACCCCCAGGCAGAGTTGTATTCCGGATAATGTATTTCCGCCGATGCGTGGTCAGCCGTAAAAACGAACAAGGTATTCTTAAACCAGGGCATGCGGGAAGCTGTTTCAAAGAATTTTTTCAACGAATAGTCAGTATACTCGATCGTCCGGTGCACAAGCATGGGTCCACCTTTGAATTTCTTTTCATATCCCGGGGGAAGGGCATAGGGATGATGGGAAGAAACCGTGAAAAGGGTTGTGTAAAATGGTTGTTTGAACGTATTCATTTTTTGTGCAAAAAACTGAAGGAATTTTTCATCCCAGATTCCCCAAATCCCGTCGAAATCATTGTCGTTGTCATATTCCGTCTTGCCGAAATACCGGTCAAACTCGCTCAGGTTGGCAAACGCCTGAAAGCCCATCGAGCCATTCGGCGCACCGTGAAAGAAAGCGGTATAATACCCCTTCCCTTTCAGCAGACTCGCCAGGCTGTTGACCGTGTTTCCTGAAAAATGGGAAAGCACATACGGCACTTCGATGGAGGGGATACTGCAAATCACCGACGGCATGGCATCGATGGACTTACGGCCGTTGGCCAATGAATATTGGTAAGCTCTTCCGTGGCCGATCAATGAGTCCAGGAAAGGTGTATACCCTTTATACGAACCGTTATCCAGCTCCTTATTATAGGCACCGACAAACTCTTTCGAAAAACTTTCGAGGATAATCACCACGACATTATCGTACGTAAATTTATCGGAACTATACGGCTGGCGAACCGGCGTAAAAATTTTTGACAATTCCGCATCAGAGGAAAAGTAATTCACCTTCTCGATCACCGTGGTTCGAGACGTACGGAGCAAGGCAAAGGGGGTGTTGAGAACAATATTAATATCTTTTGGGGTTGAGGCGTATTCAGCCGCATTGCTTAGCGTGATCGGCCGCGTACTATGCGCAAACCCACCCCTCGCTCCTCCGATAAAAAGATAAACCACCAAAAGCATCGCGATGAAACCTGTGCTATAAAATGCCCATCGGTTTTTAAGTTGGGGACCATCATATTTTATTTTTCCATAGACTTTAACCAGAATGACCATCAAGGTGCACCAGACGAGTACAGCGTACCAATAGTCAATGATAAATTGAAAAAATAGCCGGCCCAGATTCTGCTCATGTTGAAATTGTCCGAAGACACTGACCGTCGTTCGACGAAGGGTGAATTTATAATAAATGAAATCGGCCACGTTGGCGGCGAGTGCTATTCCGTTTACGACTAAAAAAACATATTTCAGAACCCGTTTATACAGCGGATCAAACCGAAACGGGAGGGGCAAAATCATCAGAAAAATGAAGAGGGAATTTGAATACAATACCGCCGACAAATCAAAGCGGAGGCCGCCCCACATGATCCGGAAGAACCGTTGCATGGACATATCCGGAAAAAAGCTGAAATTGAAAAAGTAAAAGCCCACTCGGCAAACCGAATACAATCCCATCATCAGAAGCAGGGAGAGTCCAAGAGCCTGGTAAATATTTCCCCTCCACCGCAGGCCATCCAAAAACTTTTGAAACTTCGCGACCACGTTTTATCGATTGAAATCGTGCTAAAATAAGGTAAAAACCATCAACCCAAGTCACGTGCATTCAGTTTTTGTCTTAGTTTTGTAAATTCCGGGATTGGCTTTTAATCGGATGTATGTTCCGTCATTGAAAAAAACTTGAACCTGCAGGGATGAGGTTTGCTTTTATCGGCCTTCTTACTCTTTCCGGTCCTCTGTCTTTTGGGCAGAATATAGAGTCATTGGGCATCTTTACCGGATTCGCTGTTCCCTTTACCGTCGACCAGGGGCTGCGCCAAGACCCACGCTTTTATCCGAAGGTTATCCTGAGAGCCAACCCGATTGGGTTCTTTTACGGATACGACAAAACGGGATATGGCTTTGCCTTAACACCTTCGTACACGCAGATCGGTCAGGAATATACAATCCATAATACAAGCGGAGGACAGGTTGGTATTCGAGATATCCATCTGAATTATATTACGGTACCGGTAGCGTTAAAAATACATATCAATGACCTTGCTTTTTTCAGGCTAAGCCTTGTGGCCTCCATAGCTCCGAGTTTCTTGGTTACAGGGCAAGAGACCATGACTTTTTCCGCCTCCAAGCTTGATTACCCATCCGGTGTGAGTGTACCCACTACACCCGGTTATACCATCGCCTATGACGGCGTTTTTGTGCCGCAGACCAATAATGAAGTCTACGTTTCCAAAAATAAATTCAATGTCCTTCAATTGTTTGGAGCGATCGGGCTGCGTTCGGATTTTGACTTGAATGACAACTGGAGTTTGAATTTTGACGGCCGGGCCAACTTCGGGATATTTGACCCCCGTACATCATCGTATATCAGAACACTGAAAAATCCTTCTGCGGCAACGCCTGATGCCTACGGCCAACCGGGCTCACCCGACATTTACGGCGCTCGACGCGATATCTATTTGTCCCTTCAAATTGGCATTTGTCGGATTTTCCAATACAAACAAAAATTTGCCACCCATGAATCCGGTAAACTGGCTACCCACTATAAGCCTCCAAAGAACAAAAAAAGATCACCGATCCATAAATAACCCGATGTGGGATTCACACGTTCCGTATCTTTTTGGCAAGTGCTAACTTCCTGGCATTAAGAATTGTATCTCTTTCGATTGCGCCCCTTATTCGTCCAGGCGCGTGGGCTTTGCCATTATTGATCTTCCAAAATAAAGTTTCCCCAGCCTTTAAGGGAATGAAAAAAATATGCTAAAATTGAAGATTAAACCAATATGGCTTAACCCCTATAACATGAAATTTATTCGCTTTAGCACTTGCGCTGTCGCTTTTACGAGTGCCTTGCTTTTGGGGTCGTGCGGCCCCTCCTCCAAGGACAAGAATAAGTCGACTGAATTTAAGGAAGCAGAGGAGTCCCTCAAAAACCAAATCGAAGATGTAGTCTATAACATTCCCTCTCCTACCGAAATCCCTTATTTGCTCCAGGCCACAGGAGCCGAGTTCAATCATACCCTCATCAACGACCGCAAAAAGGCCGACAGTTACGGAACGCGCAGCGACAAGGCCGCCCTCAACCTGGGTGTATACGCCGCCGACATTGGCTATTTAAGTTCCTATGACAAAACTCAGGAAGCTATCGATTACCTCAATTCGGTGAAGGGCCTGGCAGATAATCTGGGTGTTATCGGGACCTTTGACGCGGATATGTTAAAAAGATTCGAGGCCGATATTTCCAACAAAGATTCTCTCGGCGCTCTTCTCAACCAGTCGATTCAAAAAACCGACAAATACCTCAAAGATGACAGTCGCAATAAGTTGGCCGCCCTTGTCGTGACCGGCAGTTTTGTGGAAGGACTTTATATTTCGACGGGCTTGATCAAAACATACCCTAAAGATTTATTGCCGGACGATAAGCGAATTTTGGTGCTCACTCCGCTTATCCGCGTGATTTTGCAACAGGAAAAATCGGTGGACGAGTTGCTCAAGATGTTGAGTACGCTGGATCAGGTGGAGCCCATTACCGGGATTGTTGAAAACCTCACCACCCTGCAAGCCAACTACAGGGCACTAAACATTGAGGAACAAATCAAGAATAACAAGGCGAATGAAGTACTTACCGATAAGAACCTGGCGGAAATCACCAAGATTGTCGAGAAACTTAGAAAGTCAATTACCGACTAATTCTCCTGTTTACCCCTTTTTTCTATCCGTATTGGAAAGGGATTGGTACCACCAATCCCTTTTTTTGTGTTGATGGTCTTTCGCTTTGTTATCTTTAACAGTCTAAAACTCCTTTGCGATGAGCGAACCCGTACTAAAAGCTATTATACGCCTGTTTGCCATGGTCGCCAAAGAAGATCAGGTTACTCAACAAGAGCGTGAATATATTCAGGCGTTTCTCGCCGATCACTTAAGTCAAAAAGGGGTCATCACTCAGATGATGTTTTTTGATGACTATGCCAACGGCTTAAGCGCCAATGTTAGTCAGGCTCAGGAAGAGGAATCGATCCGGCGCATGTGCCACGAAGTCAACCAGGAAGTTGCCCAAAAGCAGAAGATGGTCATCATGCTGGAACTGATGAGTATCATCCTTGCCGACGGCACCATTTCTTCCCGCGAAGAATCGCTGGCCAATACGATCGGTATGGCATTGAATGTATCTGCCGAAGACATTGATATGATCAAAATCTACGTCTCCGGGCAGTCGGTGGAAGCTTTTGATCACTCCAGCATTCTCATCATCAATTCGCAACGGGAACTTTCAGGAAAGAGCAGGCATATTACGCGAAAAGATCTTGACGGTTTCATTGCCATTTTATACCTGAAAAGCACAGACATTTATTTTTTTAAATACCTGGGAAAAACCGACGTTTATCTGAACGGAGTTCCGCGAAAGCCGGGAAATATCAATGTGCTCGCCGCCGGCAGCGCCCTTCGGTGGGAAACCGCAGAGCCTGTCTACTATGGCGACATTTTGAGTCAGTTTCAAAAAAAGACCAGCAGCACCCGTTTTAGTTTTGAGGCAAAAGAAATTTCCTATTTTTTTAAAAACGGAAAACTTGGCTTGCGTGAAGTCAATATTGAGGAAGAAGGCGGAAAACTGATTGCCCTTATGGGGGCTAGCGGAGCCGGAAAGTCCACGTTGCTTCAGGTACTAAACGGCACCGAAAAACCATCCTCCGGCCAGGTGCTGATCAACGGAATAGACATTCATCACCAGCCTAAGGAGATTGAGGGGATCATCGGCTTCGTTCCACAGGATGATTTGTTGATGGAAGACCTCACCGTTTATCAAAATCTGTACTTTGCAGCCCGACTTTGCTTCAGCCATTTATCCGAAGAAGAAATTGATCTGCTCGTGTTGAAGACCCTGGACGATCTTGGGTTGTCGGAAACCAAAGAGTTAAAAGTGGGATCTCCACTCCAGAAAACGATCAGCGGCGGACAACGCAAGCGGCTTAACATCGGACTTGAACTGTTGCGCGAGCCCGGTGTTCTTTTTGTGGATGAGCCTACTTCGGGGCTCTCCTCCCGGGATTCCGAAAACATCATCGACTTACTCAAGGAACTTTCGTTGAAAGGGAAATTAGTCTTCGCCGTCATTCACCAGCCCTCATCGGACATTTTTAAAATGTTTGACAAGCTTGTTATCCTTGATACCGGCGGCTATCAGATCTATTATGGCAACCCGGTCGATGCGGTAACCTATTTCAAACGAAGCATCAACCTGATCAACAGTGAACAGGGTGAATGCTATGCGTGTGGCAATGTAAATCCGGAACAGATCTTCAATATCATCGAAACAAAGGTGATCAATGAATTTGGCAACTTTACTAATGAGCGCAAATTCTCACCCGAGCAATGGAATCGTGTTTATCAGGAGAAAATCATTATCCCGAAAATCAAGACGTCGGCGGATATTCCGCATTCCAGTTTGAGAATACCCGGCTGGATTCCTCAAATGCGTTTATTCTTCCTTCGCGATTTTCTCTCGAAGCTAAGTAATAAACAGTACCTGGTGATCAATCTTCTGGAGGCACCGCTCCTGGCTTTCATTCTTGCGTTCATTGTCCGGTATCACAATGTCGATGATCCTTTGCGCAGCGGGTATGTATTCAGTAAAAACCTGAATATGCCGGCACACCTTTTTATGAGCGTCATCGTGGCTCTTTTTATGGGACTCTCGGTGAGCGCGGAAGAAATCATTCGCGACCGCAAGATCCTGAAACGCGAAGCTTTCATCCAGTTGAGCCGGAGGAGTTATATTATTTCCAAGATTTCGATCCTCTTTATGATTTCCGCCATTCAGACATTTTTATTTGTCGCCGTGGCCAATTCAATTCTTGAAATCCGTGGGATGTTCTTCATCCACTGGGCCATTTTGTTCACCACGTCCTGTTTTGCCAATTTGTTGGGGCTGAACATTTCTTCCGCCTTTAATTCCGCGGTCACCATTTACATCCTTATTCCTATCCTTCTGATTCCACAGCTCATCCTCTCCGGTGTCGTCGTCAAATTCGATAAGCTGAATCCGGTGATCGGGAACACAGCCACCGTTCCTTTTGTGGGCGACCTGATGGCGTCAAGATGGGCCTTCGAAGCGGCGATGGTGTCGCAGTTTAAAGACAATCCGTTTGAGCAGGAATTCTATTTCTATGATAAAATGATGGCCAATGCCGACTATAAAAAGGTGTACTTTATTCCCGAGTTAGAGTCTCGGTTGGATTTTATTAATTTGAACTTCCCCAATCCAGAGCCTGGCGTCCGCAAAGAAGTAGTGAAGGACCTCCTGGTTGTTCGAAATGAATTGACCAATGAACTTCAGGAAGTAGGAACACAAAATTTTAACAAGATTTCCGATCTCACTCCGGAACGATACAATCTGTCGGTGTTCAAAGAGGCTTCCGCGTTCATTGAAACATTAAAACTGTATTACATCCGCCGGTATAACAAAGCGGATAAAGGAAAAGACAAGATCATCAGCAGCAGGATCCGCACGGCCGAGGGGGAAAATGAATTTGAAACGTACCGTGAATCGTGCGAAAACGAAGCCATCGCCGCCCTCGT
>Ga0302324_100012229_pt1 | contig 17518 bp, 16 predicted proteins | sample Palsa_T0_1_FD_201949 | JGI IMG/M metagenome (GOLD analysis project Ga0302324, IMG submission 201949) | Peat permafrost microbial communities from Stordalen Mire near Abisko, Sweden - Palsa_T0_1 | ecosystem: Environmental > Terrestrial > Soil > Palsa > Peat permafrost | place: Sweden: Abisko...
CGCCGAGATCGTGAAGTACCTCAAGACCGGAAGCGCCTACTACGCGCCTTCGGCGGCGGTGGTGGAGATGGTGGAATCCATCCTCAAGGACAAGAAGAAGGTGCTGCCGTGCGCCGCGTACCTCGAAGGCGAATACGGCATCCAGGGCCTGTACGTGGGCGTGCCGGTGAAACTGGGCGCGAAGGGCATCGAGAAGATTTTCGAGATCAAGCTGGAATCCGGCGAGCAGGCCGCGCTTCAGAAAAGCGCCGCCGCGGTGCAGGAACTGGTTGACGTTATTAAGAGCAAGATGTAGCGGTTCAGCCCTGGCGCGCTTTCTCTAGAGCCGTTACTCTAGAGGCAAGGAACAGAACAAACGAATGACGTTTTTGAAAGATAGTCTGATCGAGCTGATCACCCAAACTTCGACCAACCTGCCGCCGGATGTGCGCGCGGCCATGGGGGTCGCTCTGGAAACCGAGGTGGCCGGCACGCAGGCGGCGCAGGCCCTGGGTATCATCGCGACTAACATCGACATGGCGCAGCAGGATGAAGGACCCATCTGCCAGGACACCGGCATGCCGACGTTTGTCGTTCACACGCCGGTGGGGGTGAACCAGCTTCACGTGAAGCGAGCCATTCGTGAAGCCGTCGCCGAGGCAACCCGGCGCGGCAAATTGCGGCCGAACTCGGTGGATTCGCTCACGGGGAAAAACAGCGGCGACAATCTCGGCGCAGAAACTCCGGTGATTCACTTCGAGCAGTGGGAGCAGGACGAGATCGAGGTCAAGCTCATCTTAAAGGGCGGCGGCTGCGAGAACAAGAACATCCAGTATTCACTGCCTTGCGAGCTGGATCACATGGGGCGAGCCGACCGGAATTTGGAAGGCGTGCGCAAGTGCATTTTGCACGCGGTGTGGCAGGCGCAGGGGCAGGGTTGCGCGCCGGGCGCGGTGGGCGTGTGCATCGGAAGCGATCGTGCGCACGGATATGATCTGGCCAAGGGTGAACTGTTCCGGACGCTGGATGATGAGAACCCGATTCCGGAGCTGGCGAAACTCGAGACCGAGATCATGGACGAGGCCAATCGCATCGGCGTGGGCGCCATGGGCTTTGGCGGAAAGGCGTCGCTGATTGGATGCAAGATTTGCGCGGCCAACCGTTTGCCCGCGAGTTTCTTCGTCTCGGTGGCGTATGACTGCTGGGCGTTCCGGCGGCTCGGCGTCCGGTTGGATGCATCCAGCGGCGCGATCACCAGTTGGCTGTATCGCGATCCCAATCGCGCGGCACAGCGCATGGCGCATTCGGAAGGATTCCCACTGACCGGCCGCGAAGTGGCGCTCACCACGCCGGTCACCGAGGAACAGGTGCGGTCGCTACGCGTGGGCGACGTGGTGCTTATCTCCGGAGAGGTTTTCACCGGGCGCGACGCGGTGCACGCTTATTTGATGAAGAACCCGCCCCCGGTGGACATGCGCGGCTCCATCCTTTATCACTGCGGTCCGGTGATGCTCAAGCAGGGCGAGGGCTGGGTGGTGAAGGCCGCGGGCCCGACCACCAGCAGCCGTGAAGAGCCATATCAAGCCAGCGTCATTCATAAGTACGGAGTCCGGGCTGTGATCGGAAAAGGCGGCATGGGAGCGAAGACGCTAGCCGAGCTCGAAAGGTCGGGCGCGGTGTACCTGAATGCCATCGGAGGCGCGGCGCAATTTTACGCGCGCGCGGTGGAGAAGGTGCTGGGGGTTCATCTCATGGAATTTGGAATTCCCGAGGCGATGTGGCATCTGCGCGTGAACAATTTCGTGGCGATCGTCACGATGGACGCGCACGGCAACAGCCTGCACGCGAACGTAGAGCGCGAGACCGGCGCCAAGCTCGCCGAACTGCAGCAAGCCTGACCGGTCTGTGATTCCGACTTCGGGTTCGGCCTGAGCTCGGTTGATTACCTCCATCAAGGAGAGTATGATTCTGAGGATCGGCCACGATGCTCGATATCTCCTCCCATGATATTGTGCTGGTCGGCGGCGGTGGCGCCGGCTTGCGGACCGCCATCGCTATTTCCGAAGCGAATCCAAAACTCAGCGTGGCTGTCGTTTCCAAGGTGTACCCCATGCGAAGTCACACGGTGGCCGCCGAAGGGGGCGCGGCTGGGGTTCATCTTGCGGCCGACAGTCTGGACGAACACGCCTACGACACCATCTCGGGCGGCGATTGGCTGTGCGATCAGGACGCCGTGGAAGTCTTCGTGAAGGAGGCTCCCCTTGAGTTGATGCGGCTGGAGCACTGGGGCTGTCCCTGGAGCCGGGAGCCGGATGGACGCGTTGCCGTGCGGCCTTTCGGTGGAATGAAAAAGACCCGCACTTGGTTTGCGGCCGACAAAACCGGCTTCCACATGCTGCACACGCTGTTTCAAACGTCGCTCAAATACGACGCCATAACCCGCTACGACGAGTATTTTGTCACCCGATTGCTGGTGGACGACGGCCGCGTTCAGGGCGTGGTGGCGCTGGAGCTGACCACCGGCAAGATTCAGGCGATTACCGCCAAGGCCGTCATCTTGTGCACGGGTGGCTGCGGCCGTGTGTTTCGCTACACCACCAACGCTGCCATCAATACCGGCGACGGCATGGCACTGGCCTATCGCGCGGGCGCTCCCTTGAAGGACATGGAGTTTGTCCAGTATCATCCCACCGGCCTCCCGTTTACCGGGATTCTGATTACCGAGGCAGCCCGCGCCGAAGGTGGTTATTTACTGAACAAGGACGGCTATCGGTATCTGCAGGATTACAACCTGGGTACGCCGGAAACCAAGCCGGTCTTGCGCAGCATGGAGCTCGGTCCGCGCGACCGCCTCTCGCAAGCGTTCGTTCAAGAACAAGAGAAGGGCCGCACAGTGGAGGGACCCTACGGCCCGGTAGTGAATCTCGACCTTCGGCACTTGGGAGAGAAGATCATCGACTCGAAGCTTCCTTTTGTCCGGGAGCTGTGCCTCAAGTACGAGCACATCGATCCGGTGAGGGAGTTGATCCCGGTCCGCCCCGTGGTGCATTACATGATGGGTGGCGTCAGCACGGACATTAACGGGGCCACCCCGCTGAAGGGCTTGTACGCGGCAGGGGAGGTAGCCTGCGTCAGCATCAATGGGGCGAACCGGCTGGGTTCGAATTCTCTTCCGGAGCTGCTCGTTTTTGGCGCCAGAGCCGGGCACGCCGCGGCGGAGTACGCGTCGGAACAAAATTCCCCCGGGCGCGCCCTGCTGGCCCAGGCGCTAGACGAAGAGGCGCGGCTGCAAGAGCAATTTCTCGGCAAGAGCGGAGGCCGGGAGCCCATCGCCGATCTGCGCGAGGAAATGCAGAAGATCATGGAGCAATGCGCCGGCATTTACCGCTCGGGTGAATCGCTGGCCGGAGCGGCCGGCAAACTCCAATTGCTACAGGACCGGTTCCGCGACATTCGTCTGGACGATCGGGGCCATCTATTCAATACAGAGCTGATTTCCGCGCTGGAGCTTTCGTGTATGCTGGACGTGGCCGAAACCATGGCGGAGTGCGCTAGACAGCGGACTGAATCGCGCGGGGCCCACCAACGGACGGACTATCCGGAGCGGAACGATGAAAAGTTCCTGGCGCACTCGCTGGTGTACCGCGATGCGGAGGGCCTGCCGCGGGTGGAATACGCGCCCGTGACCATCACTCGCTGGCCTCCCGGCGAGCGAATATACGGAAGGTGAACCAAGTCCCATGGCGAACAGGATTGCGCTCGAAGTCACGCGGTATAATCCGGCCCGCGACGAGAAACCGCAGCTAGAGACCTATGAGGTCCCACTTCGAAAAGAGTGGGTGGTGCTCGACGCGCTGAATTACATCAAGGACCACCTGGACGGATCGCTGTCCTTTCGTTGGTCCTGCCGCATGGGAGTTTGCGGGAGCTGCGGAATGACCGTCAACGGAGTTCCCAAATTGACTTGCGCCACGTTCCTGTCGGACTATGCGCCGGGCCCGGTGCGCGTGGAGCCCATGAAAAACTTCCCGCTGCTCAGGGACCTGGTGGTGGACACCTCGGATTTCCTGGTGAAGCTCTCCAAGTCGAAACCGTGGATCATCCGCCAGGTAGACAAACCCTTGGACGAGGAATATCTCCAAACCCCCGAGCAATTGGAAGCGTATAAGCAATTCAGCATGTGCATCAATTGCATGCTGTGTTACGCGGCCTGTCCGGTTTATGGATTGGACCCGCTGTTCAGTGGACCGGCGGCCATCGCGCTGGCTCAACGGTACAACTTGGACTCGCGCGATCAAGGGGCCGGTGATCGCCTGGATATCCTCTCGCAGCATGACGGAATCTGGGGATGCACGTTTGTCGGCGAGTGCACTCAGGTTTGTCCCAAGAAAGTAGACCCCGCCGGCGCCATTCAGCAGTACAAGCTGACGGCCACCATGGAATGGGTGAAGGCCCTGGTGTTGCCGCGAGGAGCGGAATAGCGGAGCGAGGAATAAGCCGAGCGAGGAGCGAATAAGCGATGATCAATCCCACCGAATATCTGCCCAAGGCGTACCACGCCCGAGTGTCGACCTACTGGTGGTTGTCGCGCTGGGCGTATTTGAAATTCATCCTCAGGGAAGGGAGCGCGGTCTTCGTAGCCTGGGGTGTGATCGTAACCATGCTGCAGATCCATGCCTTAAAGGGCGGACCAGCGGATTACGCGGAATTTCAGAACTGGTTGCGGAATCCGATTGTGCTGGCGGTGAACGTGGTCACCCTCCTTTTTGTCATTTTTCACGCCATCACTTGGTTTAATTTGGCCCCGAAAGCGATGGCAATCCGGTTACGCGGGAAGCGCCTTCCGAATCTGGCTGTAGCGGGGCCGAACTACGTCGCCTGGGCGGTCATTTCCGCCGCCGTAGCTTGGATTCTTCTGCGAGGGTGAAATGCACAAGCGATCTAACGAGCCGTTTTTGTGGTTGCTCTTCAGCGCAGGCGGCGTGGTTTCCGCGATGCTGCTGCCGATCCACCTGTTGCTGTTCGCGCTGGCGTTCCCGCTGGGTTGGCTGGACGCGCCGGGCTACGAAAGGCTGTTGGCCATCTTGCGTCATCCAGTCACCCGGCTATATTTGTTCGTGCTCTGTTCTCTTCCGCTGTTCCACTGGGCGCACCGGTTCCGGTTTACCCTTTACGACGGTTTGCAGATCAAGCATCTCAACGAGCTGATCAACATTTTCTGCTACGGCGGAGCAGTCGTAGGAACCGCTGTGGCAGCTTATCTTCTGTGGAGCATCCCTTAGGGACGCTCGCCCCCATTCCATCCGCCGAACGGCGGTTGTATACTGCCCCGTGAAGGAGAACCATGCCAAAATACGTGATCGAACGTAACATGCCTGGCGCAGGTAATTTGTCGCGCGGCGACCTCGCGTCCATTGCCGACAGGTCCTGCCGTGCGCTAGAGGAGATTGGATCGCAAATCCAGTGGGTGGAAAGCTTCGTCACCGAGGATAAGGTGTACAGCATCTATATCGCGCGCGATCAACGATTGATTCGCGAGCACGCATATCTGAGCGGCTTTCCGGCGGATACCATCTATGAGGTAAAGATGGTCATTGATCCTACAACCGCCCGCGAGGCGCGCCAGGCCAAAGAACACGACGTGGCGAAAGAGTCGGGTATCTATTAGACGAGCCGCGAGCTTTCCCGCCGCCTCGTTACGCGGCCTTCGCTGCGGTTCCGTGCGGATCGATGACGAACTTCTTCGCCGCGCCCTTGTCGAAATCCTGATACCCTTGCGGCGCCTTATCCAACGAAATAATGGTGGCGTTCACCGCCTTTGCGATGTGCACCTTGTCGTGCAGGATGGCCATCATCAGTTGGCGATTGTAGCGTAGCACCGGGCACTGGCCGGTGTAGAACGAATGCGACTTCGCCCAACCCAGTCCAATGCGAATACCCAGATTGCCGATCTTCGCATTGGCGTCGACACCGCCCGGATCGCCGGTGACATACAGGCCCGGGATGCCGATGGCGCCGCCTGCGCGGGTGACCTCCATGACGGAGTTGAGAACCGTCGCCGGTTGCTCCACACCCGCATTGTGTCCGTGCCCGCGCGCCTCAAAGCCGACGCAATCGACGGCCGAATCCACTTCCGGAGTCCCCACAATCTGCGCGATCTGATCAGCCAGCGATGCATCTTTCTTCAGATCGATGGTTTCACAGCCGAAGCTCCTGGCTTGCGCCAGCCGCTCCGGAATCATGTCGCCGACAATCACGACAGCCGCGCCCAGTAGATGGCACGACGCGGCACAAGCCAATCCAACCGGCCCCGCGCCAGCGACATAAACCACCGATCCGGTTCCCACTCCCGCCGTGACGGCGCCGTGATAGCCGGTCGGAAAAATGTCCGACAGCATGGTAAGATCCTTGATCTTCGCCAGTGCTTTTTGTTTATCGGGGAACTTGATGAGGTTGAAGTCGGCGTACGGAACCAGAACATAATCCGCCTGGCCGCCCACCCATCCGCCCATGTCCACGTAACCGTAAGCAGCACCGGGACGCGCCGGATTCACCGTCAAACAGATTCCGGTCTTCCCTTCCCGGCAATTGCGGCAACGCCCGCAAGCGATATTGAACGGCACGGTCACGATGTCGCCCACGTTTAGGAATTCGACGTCGCTGCCTTTCTCGATAACCTCGCCCGTGATCTCGTGTCCCAGCACCAGGCCAGCCGGCGCGGTGGTCCTGCCCCGCACCATGTGCTGGTCGCTGCCGCAGATATTGGTGGTGACGATCTTTAAAATGACGCCGTGATCGATTTTCTTGCCCGCCGGGTTTTGCAACTTCGGATAGTCGATGGATTGCACCTCGACTTTGCCCGGCGCGAGATACACTACACCACGATTACTTGCCATAAGAATCTCCTTTAGACTTCTTGGTCAAAACTAGAATGCCGCTGCGCCTGCTTCGGCAACCGCGTGGTCCTGATCGCCCGAGCCGCCGCTGACGCCGATGGCCCCTACTACCTTTCCGCCTTTCTTGAGCGGAATACCGCCGGCAAAGATCATGATCCTGCCGTTGTTGGAAGCGTGTATCCCGAAGAACTGGCCACCCGACTGCGAATGGGTGGCCAGGTCCTTTGTCGCGATATCGAACGCGCGCGAGGTATACGCCTTCTTCTGGGAAATGTCGATGCTGCCGATCCATGCCCCGTCCATGCGGACGTGAGACACTAGGTTCCCGCCTTCATCCACCACGGCAATGTTCATGGGCTGTCCAATTTCCGCAGCCTTCTTTTCCGCCGCGGCGATTACGCGTCGTGCATCCGCTAAACTAGACATCGTCTCTCCTTAGAATTGTGGGAATTTCGTTTGCCTGATTGGCCCAAGCAATTATACATCAGGGACCCGCGTCAACGGATTTCTCTTACAGCGATTTTTCCATGGGCATTGCAAATGGCGGCTCAACCAGAAAATCATGCGTGGACATCTCGGACAGCGCCTCGCGAATCGACTGCTCCGACGTGGGCTCAACCGTGATCACGAACGGCAGATCGCGCCGGTTCTCGCTTGGCAGTTGCAGAACGGCTTCCAGGCTGATCTGCTTTTCGGCCAGAACGCCCGCCAGACTCGCGATGATCCCAGGGCGATCCACCACGCGGAATCGCAGATAGTAGGCCGCATGTTGGAGCGTGACCGGAATCGGCTTGTACTCGCCCAAGCGCTCATGGGCGAACGGGGAGACGCGCTCAGGGCTGCCGCACCGAATCTCGCGCGCCACTCGCATCAAATCGCTCACCACCGCAACGCCGGTTGGAGCCGCGCCCGCGCCGCGCCCGTAGTAGAACGTGTCCGCGCCGTACTTGCCACCCACCCAGACGGCATTGTACGCGCCTTGCACGCCGGCGAGAATGGTCGACTGCGGGATCAGCGCCGGGCGGACCGACAGGATCAAGCCCGCCGGAGTCTGATGCGCCCCGCAAATCAACCGGATGGTGTGGCCGAGCTTGTGCGCGTATTGGAAATCGAGCGGCAGGATGCGCCGGATGCCTTCGGTGTAAATGTCGGATGGCGTGATCTTCTCGCCGAACGCCAGCGCCGCCAGGATAGCGAGCTTCGATCGCGCGTCGTAACCATCCACGTCGGCGCTTGGATCGGCTTCGGCGTAACCCAGCCGCTGCGCGTCCTTCAGCGCGTCGTCGAAAGAGGAGCCGTGTTTCTCGATTTCGGTGAGGATGTAATTGCTGGTGCCGTTCAGGATGCCGTAGAGCGTGGTCACGCGGTCGCCCGAAATTCCTTCGCGCAGCACCGTGTGTATCGGGATTCCGCCGGCGACGCTCGCCTCCATCGCCAGGTTGATGCCGGCGGCGATCGCGCGGTCCCACAATTCAGCGCCGCACAGGGCCATCAGCTCCTTATTGGCGGTGACAACCGATTTCTTATGCGCAATGGCGGCATCGATGATTTCGCGCGCGACCGTGACGCCGCCCACCAGCTCGGCGACAATATCCACCTCGGGGTGCGACACTACCTCGCGCCAATCCGCTGTTCGCAGGATCGAGTCCGGCGCCGGCAGCTTTTTCGCCGCGATCGACCGGCTGCACAACGCCTTCACCCGGAGTTGAAACCCGAGCTTGAGCGCGATCTGTTCCGCGTTCTCGGTGAGAATCGCGAGCGTGCCCGTGCCCACGTTTCCCAACCCGATGATCCCTACATTGACCGCCTGCATCTAGGGCTATTATCCACTAGCCTGGGGCGGACTCCGCCGTGCGGCTCAGCTCCGGGTAGTCCCATCTAAATGCTGGTTGATGGAGTTCCGGTAGCTGGAGGAAGAGTGATCTGCGGAGGATCTGGCGTCTCTATCCAGAACAGTTTATTTGGAAGGTCAAATTGGACCTTGAAGCGGTCGAAAAAACCGTGTTGGCCAAGTAGACCATGACCCTTGCTATTCATATCTTCGGTGAAGCCAGCTAGCGCCTCTGTTTGGGCCACACCTAAATCTATCGTGACTTTCCAATAGTACATTGGCACTCCGGCGCTGCCGACACCACCAGTCATTACTGGAGTTTCTCCTAACAGGGTTGAATCCGAGTTGCAACCCGAAGGACAAGGGAAAGACACAATGGTCCGCCCCAGAATCGATGATAGAGAGGCAACGGATACGGTTTTGCCCGACAACCAAGTGAGCAACTACGAATGGCCGGTAAGCAATATGACCCTGCGGCAATCCATGCCCAGCAGGATAAGGCGGGCTAGGATAATACGGTACCTGATGCCACATGCGCCTATCAGAGAATCAGCGCCATGTTTGACTGGGGCGCGCGCGTGATGATGGGATCGGTTTCGCCTGCTTCCCGCGCCTGCTCTATTACGTCCCGCATCTCAGCAGCATAAGCGACTACTCGCGATCCATCTGATGAAATGGCCACCCACGCTCCAGAAGGAACCCCGGCCAGTAGTTTGCTAAAATCCTTCATGCTCGCCGCTGGTGCCATACTTCTCACTCCCTCATTGTATCGGCAAACAACGTGCCAAACATGAACATTGGTAAGATGCTTAACATTGAACGCGCCAGCAGGTGGCCGACGACTCACCTAAAGTACAGATTCGCCGACACTTCCAAAAGTTGCGTCAAAAATGGGTTACTGGATAATAATGCTGCCCTAATGCTGTGAATGCAAGAGGAAAATGCGGAGGTGGGCCATTTTTTTCGGCATGTGTGTCCATGGACGGGCAATTTGGTCGCAACCCCAACCAGAAACTAGCGGACCACCTACCTACGGCCGCAGTCCGCTCCTTGATCCGGTAAACTTAGCTGAAGCACTGCGTCAACGATCGCACCTCGAACTGCCGGGAACGAACTCAATGGACAATTTGCTCGTGATGAAATTCGGCGGCACCAGCATGGGCTCCGCCGAGCGTATCCAGGTTGCCGCGGCCATTTGCCGGGAGCAGAAGCGCCAGCGGCCCGTGCTGGCAGTGGTTTCAGCGATGTCGGGTGTTACCGATCTGCTGCTGGGGACATTGCGGCACGCCGAGGGGGGCGATGAAGCGGGAATCGAGTCCAGCGTGCAGAGTCTTAAAACGCGCCACGAAAAGACTTGCCATGAGTTGCTGCGCGACCCCGTCCAGTGCGGCCGTGCGGTCGCCGGCGTTCACGAACTCATCGGCGACTTTCACCGTATCGCGCACGGCATGCTCATGCTCGGTGAACGCCCGCCCCGGTCTGTCGATGAAGCAATCGCTATCGGCGAGCGTCTTTCGGCGCTTATGATGGCCGAATATCTTGAGGCATCCTCCATCCCTGCGCGCGCCATCAACGCCGCTGAAGTCATCGTCACCGATGCCGTGTTCGGTAACGCCACGCCGATCATGGACGCGACGCGTGCCAAGGCGGACAAGCAGGTGCGGCCCCTGCTTGCGAACGGCATTCTCCCGGTGGTTACGGGCTTCAACGGCGCGACGGCGGATGGCCGGCCTACCACGCTCGGCCGTGGCGGCTCCGATTTTTCAGCGTCGATTCTCGCTGCCGCGCTGGACGCTTCCGAGCTATGGATCTGGACCGATGTGGACGGCATCATGAGCGCCGATCCACGTTCAGTCCCCGAGGCCCGTGTGCTCGACGCTCTCACGTATAACGAGGCCGCCGAGTTGGCCTACAATGGCGCCAAGGTTCTGCATCCCCGAACGCTCGCGCCGCTGATTGAGCGGCAGATTCCGGTTTGGAGCAAGAACAGCTTTCATCTCGAACACCCCGGCACGCGTATCTTACCCACGCTCGAGGCGCCGCAGGGTCCGCGGGCTGTCACGTCCATGGCCAACGTCGCCCTGGTGTCGATCGAGCCCGCCAGCGCGGCAGTCAGCGGTACTCGGCTCATGGCGCGAGCGCTGGAAGCCCTGGCCGACGCAAATGCGGAAGTGCTCGCCCTCAGCAGCTCCAGCTATCGCCAGAGCTTCTGCTTTCTCGTTCGCAAGGAGGAGCTGGCCTCCGTGATGAAGTCCCTCGAAGCCGATCTCGCGCTCGAGCTGACCCACGGTTACCTCAAGCCCATCGCGGTGGATGATAATGTCGGGCTGCTGGCGGTGGTCGGCGAAGGCATGCGCGGCACGCCTGGATTGGCCGGCAGGTTGTTCCAGGCGATTTCAGAGCAAAACGTCAATATCATCGCGATCGCGCAAGGCTCTAGCGAGCTGACGATCAGCATTGTCGTGCGCCGGGATGGGCTGGAGCGCGCGATTCAGGCGGTCCATCGTGAATGCCGCTAGCATCATCGCCCGCCAGCTTGCTTTATACTTTTCGATTACGGACACATTACGAGCGTCAGATGCTGCCAAACATAAAAAAGGCTGTACGCGAGCCTGAAGCCGAGCGTGAAGCTCCACCCGGGCGCGTCTTCTGGATCACCGGGTTATCCGGAGCCGGCAAGACAACCTTGGGACGAGAGTTGTGCAGCCGGTTGCGGGACGCCGGCCGCCCGGTTACCTTCCTCGACGGCGACACGCTCCGTTCCGTGATCGCCGAAGATCTCGGCCACAGCGCAGGTGATCGGCGGCGATCGGCGATGCGCAATGCGCGGCTGTGCCGGTTGCTGGCTGAGCAGGGTGGGGATGTCGTCTGCGCGACCATCTCGCTGTTTCACGAAGTGCAGGGTTGGAACCGCGAGAACATCCCCGGTTATCGCGAGATCTACCTTCGGGTCCCGATGGACGAGCTCCGGCGCCGGGACAGCAAGGGCATCTATGCAGGTGCTCAGCGCGGCGATGCGCGCGATGTCGTTGGACTAGACGTGCCGGCGGAGACTCCAGAGGCGCCGGATCTGGTCCTGGATAATTATGGAGCGCTCGACGTCGCCACGGCGGTGGACCGCATCCTGTCGGTATGCGGCGGGGCGGTGTGCGCCAGGCGGGATGGCGCGAATGCGGCGCCCCTGGTCGCTTTTAAAACGAAGGCGGAATCTCTGGAAGCGCTGGCGCCGCTGCTGCGCAATGGGCGCGTGCTGCCACAGGTTAGATTCTCGGTTGGCGATTGGCGTTCGGACGCCGCCCGCGTGCTGGCTGCCGTCGCCGCTGCGCCCTGGGGTTCAGATCGGGTGATCGTGCGAAGCAGTGCGCAGAGCGAGGACGGGGCCGAGAGGAACTCCCAAGCCGGGAAGTACGATTCCGTACTCGGTGTGGCCGGCAGCGCGGCAGTGGCACAGGCCATTGACCAGGTGATTGCCTCGTTCGCCGCCGACGAAGGCGAAGACGAAAGCGACGACGACCAGATCTTCGTCCAGCCCATGCTGGACCGCGTGGCGATGGCAGGCGTGGCCTTCTCGCGCAGTCCCACCGGCGGCCCCTATTTCATCATTAATTACGACGACCGTTCCGGCCGAACCGATCGCGTGACAGCCGGCGCCGGCGACAATCTTGAGACTTTCTTTTGCCTCAAATCGCGGCCGGATGCCTGCCCACCGTCGCTTGCGCCGGTCATCGCGCTCGTCAGCGAGCTTGAAACTCTGCTAGCGTGTGATGCCATCGACGTGGAATTTGCCGTCGGCGACGACGGGCAGATCTATCTTCTGCAAGTCCGCCCGCTCGCCGTCGACCGCCAAGATCGGGCAGCGGACGCGAAAGTCGACACCGCGCTCGCCGATGTCGCGCGCAAGGTTGAGCTGCTCAGCCGCCCGCATCCCTATCTGCACGGCAGCCGGGCGATATTCGGCGTCATGCCGGACTGGAACCCGGCCGAAATCATCGGCCTGCGGCCCTGGCCGCTCTCATTGTCGCTCTATCGCGAGCTCATCACCGATGCGATCTGGGCCTATCAGCGGGACAATTACGGGTACCAGAACCTTCGCAGTTTTCCTCTGCTGGTCAGCTTTCACGGACTGCCGTACATAGACGTGCGAGTCAGCTTCAACTCTTTCGTGCCACGCGACGTACCGGACGAGCTCGCCGGCCGTCTGGTGAATTACTACATCGATCGCCTCCTTTGGGAGCCGCATCTGCATGACAAGGTCGAATTTGAGATCATCTTCTCCTGCTATACCCTCGATCTGCCGAAGCGGATGGGCAGGCTCGCCGAGCACGGATTTTCTCCGGAAGACTTGGCCGAACTCTCGAGCGCCTTGCGGCGCCTCACCAATCGAATCATGCACGGCGAGACCGCGCTGTGGCGGCGCGACCGCGCGAAGATCGACCTGCTGGCAAAGCGCCTTCCGGCCATCTGCAACGCGAAGATCGACAAGATCAGCCGCATTTACTGGCTGATCGAGGACTGCAAGCGATACGGCACGCTGCCCTTCGCCGGTCTGGCGCGAGCAGGCTTCATAGCGGTTCAGTTGCTCCAGTCCTTCGTCGCTGTGGGCGTTCTAAGTGCCGAAGAGGCGGCGACATTCATGTCGAGTGTCGACACGGTCGGGTCGCGTATCGGGCAGGATTTCGCGCAACTTCCGAGGGCAGATTTCCTGGCGCGCTACGGCCACCTCCGGCCGGGAACCTACGATATCCTGTCGCCGCGCTACGACGAGGCGCCCGATCTGTATTTCGACTGGTCGAGTGCCCGGCCCCCGGCGTCCGCGCCGCCGCGCTTCGCGCTCTCCATCGAGCAGTTGCGCCGCCTCGAGCAGTTGCTTAAGGAACATGGGCTAGACACCGACGTCTTGAGTTTGATCGAGTTTATCAAGGCCGGTATTGAGGGCCGCGAATACGCCAAGTTCGTGTTCACGAGAAGCCTGAGCGACGCTTTGTCCCTGATCAGGCAACTGGGCGAGGAGCATGGTCTTTCGGCCGAGGATTGCGCGTTTCTGAACTACGACGCTATCCGCACGCTGTATAGCGCGAGCGGTTCGGTGCGCGAGGCGTTACTGGAAAGTGTCGCGCATGGCCGGGAGCTTCACGCGCTCACGTGCAACCTGGTGCTTCCACCGATCATCGCTTCGCCCGGCGAGGTGTTCGCATTTCACCTTCCCCCGAGCCAGCCTAATTTCATTACCCGGAAAAGCGTCACCGCGCAGGTGGCATCGGTCGGCGACCCGCCGGAGAGTTTCGCTGGACGGATTCTTTTCGTGCCCAGCGCCGATCCCGGCTTCGACTGGATCTTCACTCGGGACATCAGCGGATTCGTCACCCAGTTCGGCGGCGCCAATTCGCACATGGCGATCCGCGCCGGCGAGCTCGGCATCCCCGCTGTAATCGGCGCCGGCGAAGCCCTGTTCCAGCGCTGGCGGACAGCGCGCAAGCTGTGCCTGGATTGCACCAACCAGCAGGTGTTGATCATTGCATGAAAGCGGTCGCAATCACCCAGCGGGTATCGGTGGTTCCGTCCTATGGCGAGCGCCGCGATTGCCTGGATCAAGCGTGGACTAAGTTCCTGGCGGCGTGCGGGCTGCTTCCCGTGTTGCTCCCCAACGTAACCGAGGCCGCTCTTGCCCTGTGCGAGAGGGCCGACATCGCCGGGTTGGTGTTGACCGGCGGTAACGATCTTGCGGCGTTGGGCGGCGATGCCCCGGAACGCGACGCCGTCGAAAATGCCCTGCTTGATTTGGCGGAACGGCGCGGGCTGCCGGTCCTCGCTGTTTGCCGCGGCATGCAAGTGATTCAGCAGCGCTTCGCTATTCCGTTACGCCGGGTCGATGGCCATGTGGCTCAACGTCAGGTCATCCAAATCGACGGCGAGCCAAAAGAGGTCAACAGCTATCATCATTTTGCGGCCTTCGACTCGCGGCCGCCACTCGAGGTCTGGGCAGTCGCCGATGACGGCGTGGTGAAAGCGATTCGCCATTCGGCCCAGCCTATCACGGGGATCATGTGGCACCCCGAGCGGTCCACCCCGTTCTCGCCCGCCGATGTGGCACTGTTCCGCAAGGTGTTTGCAGTCAGCCAAGGCTTTGCAGTCAGCCGAGGCTTTGCAGTCAAATGACGCGAGCGGTTATCCTTGCCGCCGGGCGTGGCAGCCGACTGGGCCATCTCGGCGGCGACCGTCCGAAATGCCTGGTCGAGCTCGCAGGCAAGCCGTTGATCGAGCGCCAAATCGCGGCGCTCCGGCGAGGCGGGGTGGACGAGATCGGGGTTGTCCGCGGCTATCGCGCCGACATGATCGATTTTCCCGGCCTCTCCTATTTTGCGAACGAGCGCTGGGCCGAAACCAACATGGTAATGTCGCTCGCCGCGGCGGCTCCTTGGCTGCGTTCGGGGCCGGCCATCGTCAGCTATGGCGACATTTTCTATCGCAGCGAGTTGGTGCGCGGTCTGGCCGCTGCGCCCGGCCAGTTGGTCGTCGGTTACGACCGGGCGTGGCGCCAACTTTGGACCCGGCGTTTCGCCGATCCTTTGGCCGATGCCGAAACTTTTCGCATCAATGCCGCGGGCCAATTGCTGGAGATCGGCGGCAAAACGGCGCGGATCGAAGATATCGAGGGGCAGTATATGGGCCTGTTGAAATTCACGCCACCGGCGTGGAGTGCCGTCGAGGCCCTGCTCGGCACACTCGATGCACCGATCCGCGATCGCCTCGACATGACCGGATTGCTGCGCCGTTTGCTCATCGGAAACGAACTCCCCATCGGCACTTTCGGTACCGATGGCCAATGGGGCGAAATCGACAATCCGGAGGACGTGGCGCTGTACCAGAACATGATTAGCGCCGGCGAGCTTCTGCTCGAGGATGCGCTACCCGACAGAGGCGTCGTCTAAAATACCTGCGTCAGCGAGTCTTCGAACGATCAGATCAACGGCCTCGTCCGGCGTTGTGACCATCGTATCGATTCGGATTTCGGCGTGTTCGGGCGCTTCATACGGCGAATCGATGCCGGTGAAGTGCTGGAGTTCGCCGCGCCGCGCCTTTTTGTAGAGACCCTTCACGTCGCGCTTTTCGGCCTCCGCGAGCGGCGTGTCCACAAATATTTCGATGAATTCGCCCGCGGCCACAAGTTCCCGTGCCATGCGCCGCTCGGAGCGGAACGGCGAGATGAACGCCACCAGCACGATGAGTCCGGCATCCACCATCAGCCGCGCGACTTCCGCAACACGGCGAATATTCTCCACCCGGTCGGCGTCGGTGAAGCCTAAGTCTTTATTGAGTCCGTGCCGCACGTTATCGCCATCCAGTAGATAGGTGTGCTTTTCGGCCGCGAGCAGCCGCTTTTCCAGGAGGTTTGCAATGGTCGACTTGCCCGCGCCGGAGAGGCCCGTGAACCACAGCACGCAGGGTTTCTGGCACTTCAGGTTGCCGCGCTCGGTCTTGTTCACATCCAGCGCTTGCCAATGGATATTGTCCGCACGGCGCAGCGCATACTGAATCAGACCCGCGCCGACCGTGCCGTTGGTGAGCCGATCGATGAGGATAAAGCTGCCGGTCTCGCGGTTCTCAGTGTACGGATCAAATGCGACCTGCCCCTCGATCCCTACGTTGCATACGCCGATCTCGTTAAGATCGAGCGTGGTCGCGGCCAGATGCTCGAGCGTATTGACGTTGACCTTGTACTTAAGCGAGGTGACGGTTGCCCCCACGGTCCGGGCGCCAATCTTCATGAGATACGGGCGTCCAGGGATCATCGGATCTTCGTGCATCCAGATGATGGTGGTCCGAAACTGGTCCGCCACGCCGGCCGGCGAATCCGCGCTCACCAGGACATCGCCGCTGCGGATGTCGATCTCGTCCTCGATGGCGAGGGTGACAGACTGGCCCATGATGCCTCGATCGAGGTCCCCATCCTGGGTGACGATGCGCGTCACGCGACTCTCCTTGCCAGAGGGCAAAACTTTGATCCGGTCACTTTTCTTCACGACACCGCTCACGATCATGCCGGCAAAGCCCCGGAAGGAATGATCCGGGTGGTTCACCCATTGCACCGGCATCCGGAACGGGCGGCTCCCCTGCTCATCCACGATCTCGACCGATTCCAGTTGCTCCATCAGCGGTGGCCCTTGGTACCAAGGTGTGTGGGAGCTGGTCTCGGTCACGTTGTCGCCCTTGAGAGCGGATATCGGAATCGCCACGATATCGGCCAGGCCAATTTGTTCTGCGAACCTGCGATAATCGCTGAGAATCGAGTCGAAGGTCTCCTTTGCAAACCCGACCTGATCCATCTTGTTGACTGCCAAAATCACTTTATGGATGCCGAGCAGCGAGACGATGTAGCTATGCCGCCGCGTTTGCGTGAGCACTCCTTTGCGGGCATCGATCAGGATCACTGCGAGGTCGACGGTGGATGCCGCCGTCACCATATTGCGCGTGTACCGCTCATGGCCTGACGCATCGGCCACGATGAACTTACGCCGGTCTGTCGAGAAAACGCGGTAGGCGACCTCGATCGAATCTGCTTCGAGCGCCGCGAATTGATCCTCGAGGATCATTTTGGACTCGTAGAGCAAGCGCCCAATCAGCGTGCTCTTACCGTCACCCACGCTGCCGCAGGTCATGAACCGTAACAAGCTCTTGTGCTGGTGCGCGTTAGCTGCGGCATTCGCGGCGATGAGGCCGGATTCGTCGGCCATCAGAAGTACCCTTCCTGCGACTCAGAGTTGAGCCGCTCATGCCAGACGCGGAAGCACGTAGACTCGCATGACCTGAACTT
>Ga0302324_100012231_pt1 | contig 17512 bp, 18 predicted proteins | sample Palsa_T0_1_FD_201949 | JGI IMG/M metagenome (GOLD analysis project Ga0302324, IMG submission 201949) | Peat permafrost microbial communities from Stordalen Mire near Abisko, Sweden - Palsa_T0_1 | ecosystem: Environmental > Terrestrial > Soil > Palsa > Peat permafrost | place: Sweden: Abisko...
ACCCATCCGGACGCACCGGGCCAATCGCCAGGCCCAGATTGATCTTGGTATGCGATCGAACGCGGGTGGGCATCTGTTTGATTTTAGTCCGCTACCCTTACCACAGTGACTTCATTGCGCCGCTTTAAGAGATTTCACTATTGCCAATCATATAATTGAGAGAGGAAACTCTCAGTCGATGCAGCCCTTCCCCGAGAAACTGGTCGAGATTGGCGTCGCTATTGCCAGTGTGATTGGCTTGTTGATTTTGATCGCTCCCACTTTCGGTGTGAAGCCAAAGCCAACCGCGGATGGCTGGCGCTTCCCGGTAAAGCCGACCTGTCTCCTGCTTTATTACCTGGCCTTGTGCGGCGGAATGGGCGCGGTGGCGTTCAGCTCGTCGCAACTGCTGGCGTATGGCGTTTCCAACCGGCTAGCCTGGGCAGGATTCGCTTTCGGTTTCCTGTTGGTTCCGCTGGTGTTGGCCGACTGGCCGGAAGCTCTGGTCCTGGACCCGCGAGGTCTGGTCGAAGGGGACTGCGCCTCCAGCCGTATCCTTTGGCAGGAACTCAATCACGTACGCGAATACCGCATACGCTGCGATCATGGTTTCGTAATCGAGGGCACTGGCGGTAAGTCGCTGGTGGTCGCCGATATCGCTTATGACGCCGCGGCCGTGCTCCACCATCTGCTGCAATGGCGGCCGGTTCCGTATTATTCCCTGCGCGAGGGAATGCCTTCTATTTCCATCCTTAGCGACCATCAGTCGCGCTAGCGCGGTTTCGCAATTGGTAGTGCGTTAACCCCCCGCATCCCTTCCCCTCCCCAACCACAACTCCGCAGTGAGAAGATGGTAAGGAAACAACGGAACCAAACAACGAAACCAGGGAGTTCCGTGGAAACGGCGAGATGCTGAGAACGATTTCGACCCACGTATTTCTGCGCCAGCGGCTGCATCCCGGGCTGCTGGAGACTTTAGCCAAGGGAGGCGCGCAGGGAATCGAGATTTTCGCGGCGCGCCAGCATTTCGACTACACTGCCAAACCGCACGTTAAGGAAATTGCACTTTGGTTCTCATCCAACCCGGTAGAGCCGTTTTCCATGCACATGCCTCTGTTCGGGGATACAGAGATGGGACGCAGCGGCGCGCCCGGGGTCAATGTCGTTCATCCGGAAAAGTCACGCCGCATCGATGCCATGGACGAGGTGAAGCGGGCGCTCGAAACCGCCGAAGAGATGCCTCTGCGCTACCTGGTTCTGCATCTGGGGGAACGCGAAGACCGATGGAGTCCGCGCACCCTGGAGCACGCCATGACGGCCATCGAACATCTGCAGGCTTTTGCCCGGCCGTTGGGCGTAAAGCTGCTGCTCGAAAATATCCAGAACGAAGTGACTGAATCGGCGAACCTGGCGGAAATCATCAGAATCGGCCATTTCAAAGACGTGGGCGTATGCATCGATGTCGGCCATGCGCACATGGGCGGCGGCATCGCCCCAGCCGTCGCGGAGTTGAAGCCGCTGATCCGAACCAGTCATATCCATGACAACCATGGGCAAAAGGATGAGCACCTCTGGCCTGGGGATGGGACCATCCCATGGCCGGACACCATGCAGGATTTGCGCACCGCGCCGGAGCTGTCGGCCGCCGTGCTGGAGATCCACTATCTGCCCGAGGATTCGCCGGAGCACGTCGCCAGCCGAGCCGCGGAGACTTTCAAGAAGCTTGAGCTGTAGGTGGAAATGGCAGACGAGATAAAAGAACGGAAGGCGCCGGTAGCCACCATCGCCACCCTGAACCAGCATGAGGGAGAGCAAGTCACTCTCAAGGGATGGCTTTACAACCTGCGCGAAAGCGGGAAGCTGCTTTTCCCCATCTTCCGCGACGGCACGGGCACGGTGCAGGGAATTGTGCCCAAGGCCGCGGTGACGCAGGAGGTCTTTGAGCGAGTGCGGGGCTTGACGCAGGAGTCAAGCGTGATTGTGACCGGCCGGGTAAGAGCTGATAAACGCGCCCCCGGCGGCTACGAACTCGATGTCGATAACGTCGAAGTCGTGCAGCGCGTGAGCGAAGAGGAACCCTTCCCCATTTCGCTCAAGGAGCATGGGGTCGAGTTCCTGATGGAGCGACGGCACCTATGGGTTCGCACCCCGCGCCAGGCGGCGATCTTGCGCATCCGCGCCGAAATCATCAAAGCGGCGCGCGATTATCTCGACGATCAGGGATTTGTGCTAACCGACCCGCCGATACTTACACCGGCGGCCTGCGAAGGAACCAGCACCCTGTTTCCGGTGAAGTACTTCGGCGACGAAGCATTCCTGACCCAGAGCGGGCAGCTGTATATCGAAAGCACGGCGATGGCGTTGGGTAAGGTGTATTCCTTCGGACCCACCTTTCGCGCCGAAAAGTCGAAGACGCGCCGCCACCTGACGGAGTTCTGGATGGTAGAGCCGGAGATGGCCTATGCCACGCTCGACGACCTGCTGGTGCTGGCGGAGGAGTTTCTCAGCTTTCTGGTGCAGCGCGTACTGAGCCGGCGGGCCCTGGATTTGAAGGTGATCGGGCGCGACGTGGCCAAGCTGGAGGCGGTGCGGCCGCCCTTTCCCCGGATCAGCTACGACCAGGCTGCCGGCATGCTGGAGGACGCGTTCGCGCGCGGCTTGATCGAGCAGAAATTTGTTTACGGTAACGACTTTGGATCGCCCGACGAAACTTATCTTTCGTCCCAGTTCGACCGCCCGGTGATGGTGCATCGCTACCCGGCCGCGGTCAAAGCGTTCTACATGGAGCCTGATCCGGAAAACCCGAACCTGGCGTTGTGCGTCGATGTTTTGGCTCCGGAAGGCTATGGGGAAATCATTGGCGGTTCCCAGCGCATCGCCTCGTACGAGCTGCTGAAAAAACGCATCGAGGAGCACCGCCTGCCGCTCGAAGCTTTTTCCTGGTATCTGGATTTGCGCCGCTACGGCTCCGTTCCTCATTCGGGCTTCGGTATGGGCATCGAGCGCGCGGTGGCCTGGGTGTGCGGCCTGGACCATGTACGGGAGACGATCCCTTTCGCCCGAACCCTCAACCGCATCTTTCCGTGAGGTACAGCGACAGATCTGTTCGGTGTAAGCGTTGCAACCCTGTTGTCGGCCCGGACGTCTAGGTAGCCATGGAAATTGAACTGCGCAGGCTGATCGGTCACCGCGTTATCGTCATGGGCCCAAGCTTTGTCGACAATGACAAGCTGCAGAGCGTCAAGCTCCTGGCGGTCGAAGAAGCAGGAATATGGATCGAAAGCGAAGAAGCGGTCGAGAAGATACTGGGAAGGTTACAAAAGAAGGCGTCCACGGCGGGCCTGGCATTCTTCATTCCCTACGGGCAAATCACAACGATCGTTGCTGGTTTTGAACCAGAGTAGCTTCTCACTGCACGACCCGCGCGCTTTCCGCGATCTGTTTGAACCGCTCCACCAGCGGACGGGTATCTCCCTTCAGCCAGGCGAGCTCAATGTTGCTCACCGCTTTGGCTCCCCGAAGCGGGAGGCAGACCACCTCGGCGGAAGCAATGCGGCGCACACATGCGGGGGCGATTGAAACCCCGATCTGGGCGACCCGGAAAGTAAGATTCTCAAACAGGGTGGATCGATCTTCATGGCATATTTCGGCCGCCAAGCGGTCGGCTGCGTGGCTTTGATACCCATGGGCAACGGTGTTTACGAGGTATCGAAGATGGCGGTGTCGCCTCACCTGCATGGGCTTGGGATTGGCCGCAAGCTGCTGCAGCATGCGGTCACGCAAGCCAAAAGCACGGGGGCGAAGTCGTTGTTCCTGGCCAGCAATGCCGGGCTGGAAAATGCTGTGCATTTGTAAGAGTCCATCGGTTTCCGCCATGTGCCGCCCGAGAACTTGCTGGCGACTGCGTACTCCCGCGCAGACGTATCCATGGAGATGCCGTTCTGATTTGAGACACCCGGGCCGGGAATCGAGGACAATAGATATGACCTATGCGAAAACCTCTGCTCGCTTTGGCCGTTGCTGCCTTCGGTATCGGGACCTCCGAATTTATCATCATGGGCCTCCTGCCGGATCTCGCGCACAGCTTCCAGGTGAGTATTCCGAAGGCCGGGATTCTGGTCTCCGGCTATGCCCTTAGCGTCACCCTTGGATCTCCGCTGGTGGCGCTTGCTTTATCGCATATGGACCGCAAACGGGCGCTGTTGATTTTGATGGGCATGTTTGTGGCGGGAAATATTCTGTGCGCCTTAGCACCTACGTTTCTACTGCTTCTCTTGGCCCGCATTCTCACCGCGCTTTGCCACGGAGCGTTCTTCGGCATCGGCAGCATTGTGGCTTTTAATCTGGTGCCAAGTTCAGAGCGTGCGCAGGCTATTACGCTCATGTTTAGCGGACTCACGCTGGCCAACGTGCTGGGCGTTCCCGCGGGAACCGCCCTGGGCCAGGCGTTTGGATGGCGGTACGCCTTTTGGGCGCTGGTCCCCATTGGGCTGATTGCAGGTCTCGGATTGCTTCGTCTGCTGCCCCACCAGGCGGCAGAGAGGATGCACATCAAGCATGAACTCCACGCTGTGCTGCGGCCCCAGGTGCAGCTGGTGCTGGCGATGAGCACGCTTTCTTCGGTGGCTTTGTTCTGCGTGTTCACCTACATCGCGCCCATCCTGGAGCAGGTGACTCACCTCTCGCCGTCTGCGGTCACGAAGGTGCTGGTGGTCTTCGGCGTGGGCATCACGCTGGGTAACCTGCTCGGCGGCAGGCTGGCAGACTGGAAACAAATGCCGGTTCTTATCGCGGGGATGGTGCTGTTGATTCTGATCTTTTTGGTCATGCCTTTTCTTGAGCGCGCGGTCGCGCCGGCGGTGGTCATCGTCTTTGTGTGGGGCTGCATCCACTTTGGTACCGGCTCGCCCTTGCAGGCACGCATCGTGGACCAGGCGAAAGGGGCTCCAAACCTGGCTTCGACTTTGAACCAGGGCGCCTTCAATCTGGGCAATGCGTTGGGCGCGAGCCTGGGCGGCATCATGCTCACCCAGGGTGTCAGCTACCGGTATCTTTCCCTGGGCAGCGCGGCTGTCGTTAGCGTGGCGCTGTTGGTCGCCTTAGTCGCTCTGCGGGTGGAGCAACGAGAGAAGCTCGAGGTGGTGTCGGTCTAGGGAAGTGTTTTTGACGGGTACGGGCTTGGGAGTCGGGTTCAGGCGCTCCATAAGCGGCTAAAGCCGTACCCTCCATAAAGACCCGCACCAGAAGCAGCAACTTACGTTCAACGCGGCGGCCCATAGAATCAGAAGCGCATGCAAAAGAAACTCCGGGTCGGCATACTCTTTGGCGGGCGTAGCGGTGAGCATGAAGTCTCGCTCCTTTCGGCCGCGTCGGTGCTCAACGCGATTAATCGCAAGCGTTTCGAGGTGGTGCCCATCGGCATCACCAAGCAAGGCCGCTGGCTGATCTCAGGAGAAGCGGAGCGCTTGCTGGCAGCCCACTCCGCCGCTACCGCCCCCAGTGCCCTGCGCGCGGGCGATCCGCAACATACCGCCCCCGCGGCGCTGCTAGCTAAGGGCCAAGGAGTCATCGTCCCGCCAGTGCCCGGCAGCGCGCTTGTGCCCTTCGAAACGGAGGGAACGGACATCTCTCCGCTGCAACTCGACGTCGTCTTTCCCGTGCTGCACGGCACCTTCGGCGAAGACGGAACCATCCAGGGGTTCCTCGAGCTGGCCGGGTTAGCCTACGTCGGCTCCGGAGTTTTGGGCTCGGCTACGGGCATGGACAAAGAAGTCATGAAGCGTCTCTTTCTGGCTGCCGGACTGCCCATCACCAAGCACGTCACTTTCCTCCGCCATGAGTGGAAACAAAGCCCGAAGAAGATCATTGCCCGGCTCGAAGGAGCGCTCAAATACCCGCTCTTCGTCAAGCCGGCGAACCTGGGTTCGTCCGTGGGCATCAGCAAGGCCCACGACCGCAAGGAGCTTGGTCCCGCGATCAACCTCGCCGCCGGTTTCGATCGCAAGATCGTGGTGGAGCAGGGGGTCGGCGGCCGCGGGAAGCGGGCCCGCATGGGCAAAACGCGGGAGCTGGAAGTGGCGGTGCTGGGCAACGATGAGCCCCAGGCCTCGGTGGTCGGCGAAATCGTCCCGGGCAAGGAATTCTACGACTACGAAGCCAAATATCTCAGCGAAGGCTCGGTACCGATCATTCCCGCCAAACTGACCAAGAAGCAAAGCCAGCAAGTGCGGGCCATGGCGCTCGAGGCGTTCCGGGCCTGTGATTGCGCCGGCTTGGCGCGGGTGGACTTCCTTCTCGAACCAGGCGACTCCGGAAAGCTCTACCTCAACGAGATCAATACCATGCCGGGCTTCACCTCGATCAGCATGTATCCCAAGTTGTGGGAGGCGTCGGGGGTGAAATATCCTGATCTCATTACGAGGTTGGTGGAGCTGGCCCTGGAACGCAAAGCGGAACAGGAGCAAAGCTCGTACTCGCGGTGATATCGTAGAAACCGCTATGACCCTGCTCGATGCACCCACATACGATCCTGCCAAGTCGCGCAAACGCAGGAATATTCTCATTGCCAGCCTGGTGACCGTTCTCGTGATTGCCGGCTTGCTTTGGTATTTCTGGGACCTGCCGCAGGAGCACCGCGTCAATCAATTCTTCGCTGCCATCGAGGCGAAGGATCTGCCCAAGGCCTTCGGCATTTGGAACCACGATCCGGATTGGCAGCAGCACCCACAGAAATATGCGACGTACTCCTACGGCCGCTTCGAAGTCGATTGGGGCCACTCGAGCGACTGGGGCGATATCAAGACCCATAAAATTGTGATGTCGAAAACGGTGGGCTCGGGAGTCGTGGTCGGGATCGAGGTCAACGGGCAAAAGACGCCGGTTTTCCTCTGGGTGCAGCGCAGCGACAAGACCCTTGGCTTCTCTCCAGTGCAGCTTTCGACTGATTAGGACAAAGTCAGCACCTTTTCCAGGCTCGCCGGGTCCTCGACCTGCAGGCACTTCTGCCGCCGGTCAATCTGCCGCAACAGGCCGCTCAGCACCTTGCCTGGACCGACCTCAACAAAGGTTGTGACCCCTTCGGCGATCAGCAACTGCATCGACTCCGTCCAACGAACGGCGCCGGTGACTTGGCGGACCAAGGCATCACGCAGCCTTTCGGGGCTGGTGACCAAGGTGGCATCTACATTGACAACGACCGGGGCCTGCGCAGGCTGGAAGGAGATGCTTTCGAGTATGGGAGCCAAGGCATCCTGAGCCGGCTGCATCAAGCTGCAATGGAAGGGCGCCGAGACCTGCAGCATGACGGCCCGTTTGGCGCCGCGTTCCCGGGCCAGTGCGACCGCCCGTTCTACCCCCGCCACCGCTCCGGAGATGACGGTCTGTTCGGGAGTATTCAGGTTTGCCGGCTCGACGACCGCGCTCGCGTCCTCGGACGCGGCTTGGCACACAGCAAACACGTCCTGCGGAGGCATACCGAGGATAGCCGCCATAGCCCCCTCACCCGCCGGCACCGCCTGTTGCATCAACTGCCCCCGGCGGCGAACCGTGCGCGCCGCGGCGGCAAAGTCAAGGGCGCCGGCAGCGACGTTGGCGGAGTACTCCCCCAACGAATGCCCGGCAAAGTAATCGGCGGCGGCCCCGGTCTCCGCGAGAACGCGCAGCGCTGCCACAGATACGGTAAAGATCGCCGGCTGGGTGTACTCCGTCAGTCGCAGCTGTTCTTCGGGTCCGTGAAAGCAGAGCTCCGCCAAGTCGAAACCCAGGGCATCGTTCGCTTCCTCAAATGTTTGGCGGGCTACAGGAAAGGCCAAGGCGAGTTCGCGGCCCATGCCGACGCTCTGCGAACCTTGACCAGGAAATAGGAAAGCTGTCTTGCTCATCTTTAATGCAGTGGTGCAAACTCCTGTTCCAACTGCTGGTTGATCCCGGCCTGGGCGAACTCCGCCGTCACCCGGATGCCGTTATATATCGCCCGGTCATTCGAAGAGCCATGATTCACGATGCACACTCCGCGAAGGCCAAGCAGGGGCGCACCCCCGTATTCGGAGTAGTCGAGCCGCTTCTTGAAATCGTTGAAGGCCTTGCGCGAAAGCAACGCGCCCACCTGCGCCGTGACGGTGGAATTCAGGGATTGCCGCAGCAGATCCCGGACCAGCCTGGCCAGCCCCTCCGACGTTTTCAGGGCCACGTTGCCGACAAAACCATCGCACACCACAACATCGGCGTTGCCGTTGTAGATGTCCCGGCCTTCCACGTTGCCGATGAAATTGAGGCAAAGCTGTTGCAGCAGCGAAAACGCCTCGCGGGTAAGATCATTGCCCTTGCCCTCTTCTTCGCCGATCGAGAGCAAACCAACGCGCGGCCGCGGGATCTTGAGGACGCTGCGGGCATACATTTCGCCCATCACCGCGAACTGTTCCAGATTATGCGGCTTGCAGTCGACATTGGCGCCCACATCGAGCAGTACGCAGCGCGAACCCGTCGAGGTGGGCAGCAATGCAGACAGGGAAGGACGGTGCACTCCCGGCAACGCCCCAAGCACCATCTTGGCTAGGGCCATCGCGGCCCCGGTATTGCCCGCAGTAAGAAAGCCGACTGCCTTGCCTTCTTTGACCAGGCGTAGACCAACTCGCATGCTGCTGGCGGGCTTCTTGATGGCGGTGGCGGTTTTCTCGTCCATGGTGATCCGCTCCGTCGCGGGAACGATCACAATGGGCAAATCCTCGCCTCGGGTTGCGTCATGCAACGAGGCCCGCAGACGATCCTCAGGCCCAACCAGGTGGACCCGCACCGGAAGCTGACGGCAAGCCAGGATTGCGCCCTTGATCTCGGGATCAGGCGCCTTGTCCGAGCCCATCGCATCCAGAGCAATATCCGTGAGCGTGGTCACAAACGGGGTTAGGCTTCTTTGGCTTCGAGCACTTCGCGACCCTTGTATATGCCGCATTTTGGGCAAGCCCTGTGAGGTAGTTTGCGCTCGTGGCAGTTCGGACATTCCGAAGTGGTAATAGCGGTGAGCGCGTCGTGCGAGCGGCGAATAGCGGTGCGGCGCTTGGAGTGGCGCCGCTTTGGATTCGGCATTGCGAGTTCCTTTCAGGCGTTCTCCCTGGCTGTGCGGCCGCAGCCTGAGATCGCTTCAAACTTTATGTTTTCATCCTGCTGCGTAGATCGGCAAGCGCTGTCCACCGCGGATCGACCTCGCTCGCATCGCAAGCGCAGTCTTCGTTGTTGCGGTTCCGTCCACAGCGAGGACAGAGTCCCTTGCAATCTTCCTGGCAGAGCGCTCTTGCCGGCAGGGAAAGCAGCACCTGCTCGCGCAATACGTCTTCTACCGCAAGACGGCCTCCTTCATAGTACCCGATTTCCGTATCGGAGGTCGAGATGGCGTGCTCTGAGGCGTCCGCGTCGACCCCAGTGGGGCGGAAAAGCAGGTCGAAGTCCTCTTCCAGCCGTTGCGCCACGGGGTCAAGGCAGCGGGCGCAGGGCATCTCGAAGTCGCCCCGATACCCGGCGCGCAAACGGATGTCGTGGATAAGCTCATGACCTCCGCGATGCTCGGTGAGGAGATCGGCGCGGCCGGTCACCGGCATATCGTTGATTTGGCGAATTCCGGAGCCGTAATCGATGGCGCCGGGCGGGACCGTCTCGCTGAACTCAAGCGGCTCCCGCTCAAGATCGAGCACCGTAATCACTAGGGGCATAGCATCCTCCGGTTCAAAAGCGGTAATACACACCGAGGTTTGGTTCCAGAGTCGTTCGCAGCGTTTTGGTATCGATCGAAAGCTGGTGAAAATCGGGCGTTTTGTACTTTTGGATCCGCATGCCGCCCCGCACCCCCAAGCGCGAGAAAATAGGGTAGTTGAGGCCGAAGTTAGCGGTGAACTCGGGCAGCAACTGAGACGGGAGGCTCTTGGTCGTCGGCGAGTTTACATCGGTCAAGGTGCCGCTGATCGGAGAAAAGATGATGATACCGCCGCCCACGCTCAAGTAGGGCTGCACCCCGAAGACGGTAGGCGACTGGAACAAGTAGGAGAAGCTGACGTCGGTTACGTTGTTCTCCACCTTGACCGTGTTCTTGTTGTAAGACTCAAAGAATTTGGTATAGCCAACATTGGCTTCATACCCTGCCCAGGGCCGCCAGGGCTGGCGGAAACTGACCAACCCTCCGCCCGACTCGGTGGTATCGTCGCGGATGAAATTGCCGTTGGCTGCACCGGTCACTTGATAAAAGCCGCTCAGGCCGACATCGTATTTTTCCCTGGTTGTTGCCGGGGTCGTTGTGTCCTGCGCATGGCACGGAACAGCCCAGGAGAGCATCCCCACCGTCATCAGTAATGCGCTTGCGAAGTTAAGAGAAGGCCGGCTCCGGGCCGACCGAGTAAAAGATAGGTACTTTTTCAAACGGACACTCTGCATGGTTGAGTCTTATCCCACTATATATCCTTCCCCAGCCTCACTTTGCCGTGCCCAACCCGCGCCAATCGTCCCCGGCGAAGAGCCGTATGCCGGCAATTCCCGCTGCGCCCGCGGCTTCACAAGCAGGAGCATTGGAGCTGGTCACCCCGCCCAGAGCAAAGACCGGGATGCCGTCCGCTGCCGCGCTAGCCCGGCGAAGTCCTTCGAGACCGTGGGTGAGAGAAGTGGCAAGCTTTTCGAAAACCGGGGAAAAGAGGATCATGTCGACCTTTTCCTCCACCGCGACCGCGACATCCTCGAGGCTATGGCAGGGCACGCTGACGATCGCTTCCTCCCCGAAGAAGCGGCGAACGTTGCCGGCGGCGCCCGCTCGAGGTTGGCCGGCGAGGTGGACTCCGTGGGCTCCGGCGGCCAACGCCAGCGAAGCCGATGCGGGGGTGGAGATATTCACCAGCAGCTTGGTGGGGCTACCTTCGATCTTCTCCCTCACTTTGCGGGCGAGCGACTCGAGCGCAGGTGGATCGAGATCCTTTTCCCGCAGTTGGATGAAATGCACACCCCCGTTGGACCAGCCTTCCACCAGGCTGAGCAGGGATTGGGCGGCTTGCTTGCGGTCGGTGATGGCACAGAGTTGCATGCGGCGTATGCTACACATAGATCGTGCTGTTTCAATTCGGGTTTCAGTCCGGTTTACAGCAGTAGGAAATTAATCTCTTCGCAGGGTTCTTCCGGTACCCTTCCAACAAGGCATGATTACCTACGATCTCCTCGTCATTGGTTCTGGCCCCGCGGGGCAACGTGCCGCCATCTACGCCAACAAGTTGGGCAAGCGGGCCGCTGTGGTCGAGCGCTCGCGAAACATCGGCGGGGTTTCGGTCAATACCGGTACCATCCCCAGCAAAACCATGCGTGAAGCCGTGCTGCATCTCTCCGGCTATAACTATCGTTCGATTTACGGCATGAATTACAAGGTCAAGGAAAAGATCACGATGGCGGATCTCGCCTTCCGCGTCCAGCATGTGATCAAGACCGAGATCGACGTGACCGAGGCGCAGCTTTCGCGCAATGGCATCGATGTGCTCCCCGGAGTCGCCAGTTTTGAAGACGCCACCCACGTGAAGGTGACCAATGAGGGTGGCACCCAGACTTACGAGGCGAAGAACATTATCATCGCCACCGGTACCAAGCCGGCCGATTCCCCCAGGGTGCCCATCAACGGGCGCTCGATCGTCAACAGCGATCAGATTCTCGATCTGCCCAACTTGCCCAAATCCCTGATCGTGGTGGGTGGCGGTGTGATCGGGGTGGAGTATACCTGCATGTTCGCCGCCCTCGGCGTGCGCGTAACCCTGATCGAAAAGAGGCCCAAGCTGCTGGAATTCGCCGACCAGGAAATCGTCGAGGCGCTTAGCTATCACCTGCGCGACAGCCGGGTGACCATGCGCCTCCACGAGGAAGTGGAAGGCGTGGAGGAGATGCCCGACTGTAGCGTGGTGGCCAACCTGGAAAGCAAGAAGAGAATTTCCGCCGGCGCTTTGCTCTACGCGGTCGGCCGCTCCGGCAATGTCGATCAACTCAATCTGCCAGCCGTGGGCATCGAGCCGGATTCTCGCGGCCGCATTCCGGTGGATAAGGACTTTCGCACCAAGGTTCCCGGCATCTTTGCGGTGGGTGATGTGATCGGCTTTCCCAGTCTGGCCTCGGTTTCCATGGAGCAGGGCCGGATCGCCGTGGCCCGCGCTTTCGGCAATGAGAACCTGGTTTCCAATCCCAGCTACTATCCGTACGGGATCTATACCATCCCCGAAATTTCGTTTATCGGTAAGACGGAGGAGCAGCTGACCGACGAAGATGTGCCCTACGAGGTAGGCGTCGCCTACTACCGCGAGATTGCCAGGGGGCAGATTCGGGGCGACACCACCGGACGCCTGAAGATTGTGTTTCACCGGGAAACGCGGCATTTACTGGGAGTGCATATCATTGGCGAGGGCGCCAGCGAGCTGCTGCACATTGGGCAGGCGGTCATGTCTCTCGGCGGTACACTGGACTACTTCATCGATACGGTGTTCAATTACCCCACCCTTGCTGAGTGCTACAAAGCTGCCGCATTCAACGGCATCAACCGGCTTGCCCGGGCGGCGGACTAAGGGGAGGGGCGCATGAGCAGAACCATCGGCATAGTCGTGTCCTCGAGAATTGTCACGGGGCTGATAGAAGATCACAAGCTGGTCGGGTCTCTGGGTAGCTATCCCGAGAACCCCGATGACCACGAAGCTCTGCTAGACCATCCCTTCGAGAGCCTTTGCCATTTGATCAGCGATCAAGTCCTGGCCCTTAACCCGGAGGGCAAGTTCGACGCGATTGGGGTCGCTATCCCTGGAATCATTCGTAACGGTATCTGTGAGGATGCGCCCAACCTGGCCCAACTCAAGGGTGCGAACGTAGCGGAATCGCTGAGCGCAATTTTCCAATCCAAGGGGATTGTGGCGCCGTTGAAAACCCTGAATGATGCGGATGCCGTGGCCGCTGGGATGGCGGTTATGCAAGGACGCATGGATCGTCTGGTGAGGGTTTGGACCATCGGGAACGGAATCGGATTCGGCCGCTTCCCTTACACCGAAGGGGTCTGGGAGGGCGGCCACATGGTGGTAACCCTCGACCCCAAGGAAACTTATTGCGGCTGCGGTGGGCGGGGACATTTGGAAGGCATCATGGGATACCGCGCCATGCGGCTGCGCTTTCTCGACATGGAACCGGAGGAAGTTTTTGCCGCAGCCAAGAAGGGCGATGCGCGCTGCATGGAGTTCGTGCGTCTCTGGCACCGCGGGCTAGGCGCTGCCACCGCCACGTCTATACACTTAGGCGGCCCGGGCCGCTTCTACTACACCGGAGTCAACGTGCGCTTCCTCGACCTCAATCTGCTCAAGGAGTATTTGTGGCAGATGGTCAAGATGAGCCCGCTGCAAAGCTACTCGCTGGAGGTGGTGCCGGATAATCCCGAGGTCGCGGTCATAGGAGCAGCCGCCTCCGCACTCCTCGCTCCCGCGTCGTAGCAGGCCCAGGAATGAAGGGTACGGGCTTCAAGCCCCTGCATACAAGGGCGCAGGGGCTAAAGCCCATCATTTTTCTAAGCATTTGCGGCCCGACTAAAGTCGTGCCCTGATACAAAGCATGAGTTTTTCCGCAGCCTGTAAAGGCCGCACCCTTCAAAAAGGCGAGTCTTCACGCGCTAGGAATAACTGCGTTGGTAAATCCTCGACATGCGGTCATGCCATCCCAGGCGGTCCGGGTCGAACCAGGCCCAGGCAAACCCCAAGCCTAGCGGAGCGGCCGAAAGCAGCGAAAACAGTACCCGCCTGCACATCGCCTTCCGCGTAGGGTTCTCGTCCTCGAAGGTGCACAACGCGATCTTCGCGTAACGCATCCCCGGAGTGCCCTCGGCATACTTAAAGAACAAATACTGATAGAGAATCCCAAATCCTACCAGCACCAAAACAGCGCCCAGCACAGCCGGTCTACCCGTGGGCGGATGAGCAGTGCAGGCAACAAAAACCAGGACGAAAAGAACGAATGCCGATACGATGAGCGCGCCATCGAAGATTGCGGCCATGATCCGGTCTTCCAGCGATGCCGTTTTCAGCGGAAGCTCCGAGACGACTGACTCCCCAGCAGCAGGGGCTTCATCATCGAGCCGGATGGGCGACCAGCCCGCGGGAGGTTTCCCGATGCTCACCGTCTTCGAAATCGCTTCCGGCGCCACCTCGAAAATCTTGAGCTGATCGGTTCCCGTTTGCTGCGAGGTCTCTCGCAGAGGTCCCTCTGCGAGCCGGGGACGGGCCTTGCGGGCCGCAACCAACTCCCGGGGAAACTCCACCACACTCACCGCCAACGGTTCCACCGCCACAAACACCGGCTCGTCCTCGATCGCAGCTTCTCTTTCAGGCTTTTTAGGCGCTTCGACGATTGCGGGAGACGGTGGCGGTGGCATCGGGGGCACTGCCTTCCGTGCCTCTGCTTTCTGCGCCTCTGCCTTCCGCGCGTCTAGGATTTGAGCCTCCGCCCTAGCTCGAGCCTCGGCAGCTAACACGTCGCTGTAGGAGGGAGCATTGGCATACCGCTGGGCTACTTTAGCGGCCAACTGCGAGGTCCGGGAATCAGCCTTGCGATCAATCTGCTCCAGCCCCGGAAGGGGCAGGGCGGCCTGATCGCCTTGGTTGCGCATGCGCCGGGTGCGGGTTGCGGCCAGCCGCTCGTTCAATTCCTTCTTCCACGGCGGACCAAGATCGGCAGGCGCATGGGAAACATTTGGCGATAAGGCACTCAAGTCGATTCTCCTCTTAGGTATTGCGTGTTTCGTGGCCCCGTAAATCAAGGAATGGAGATCGATACACACGACGTAGTGTGCATCCTGTTAACCAACATGGGAGCGGAGGCAGTAGAAACACGTTCCTTTCTTCATTGGCAAGCGCAATGAGAGCGAGAGAACGAGCCTGTATTTGACCAGAGCGGCGGAACAGTCAAGTATCTTGGGCCTCAGCGATTTGCTATCCTAGCTTCGCCCCCGGTAATGAGAGTCCGCACCTGTTTGTTTATCACAGCGTTACTGCTGTGTCATCCCCAGCTACGGCCCCAGACGTTGACCAAGCAGTTTCCCTCGGCGTCCCGCACGTCCTCGCTCCCCGATGCACCCGGTTATCCGATTGCTGAAGTGGTTAACGCGGCACCCGCGGGTGTTCCCGTGCGCATTGAGGCCGATCGCCAGGAAGAGCATGGCAATATCTATACGCTCACGGGTAGGGTCGAGATCGACTATAAGGAGTACGTTCTCACCGCGGACAAGGTGGCCTACAATAGCGAAACCAAAGACGTCGAGGCCGATGGCCATCTGCGGCTCATGGGCGGGCAGAACAACGAACTCATCCTGGCGGATCACGGCAAGCTGAACTTTGACCTGGAAACCGGCCGTTTCGAAAACGTCACCGGCAGCATCGGCCGCCAGCCCTCCGCCAGCAAGCGCAAGCTGATCTACACCACCGCGAACCCATTTCTCTTTACCGGCCGGGTGCTCATCAAGGAAGGTCCGGAGCGCTACCAAATCATCGGCGGAACCATGACCTCGTGTCTCCTGCCCGACCCGGACTGGCGCATTCATTCCTCTCTGATCCGGGTGAACTACGGAGTGGCCAAGGCGAAGAGCAGCTACTTCACCCTGCTCGGCGTGCCTATTCTCTACCTGCCCTATGTCACCCACCCGGTAAATTCCGAGACCCGGCAAAGCGGCTTGCTCTTACCAACGATTGGCACCTCTTCAACTAAGGGAACGGTGATTGGCGACTCGATCTACCTGGTCCTGGGCCGCAGCACCGACATAACCTTCGGCGTGCAAAATTTCTCCAAGCGTGGCTGGTCGCCCAGCGGCGAATTTCGCTATCGCGGTCGCGGCGAAGATTTTGCCGACGCCCGCTTGACTGCTTTGTTCGACCGGGGGCTGGCGCCGACCTATATCAACGAGGGAGGCCAGGACATCCTCTTCAACGGCCGGCGCGATTTTGACCTGGATGAGCACACCCGCGCCGTGGCTATAGGCGAATATCTGAGCTCGTACGTCTATCGCCAGGCATTTGCCGAGTCCTTCGCTCTGGGGGTCAACTCCCAGGTCACATCCTCGGTGTTCATTACCCACAACGAGGGCGGAAGCTCGGCCAGCCTCCACTTTGACCGCTACCAAAATTTTGAAGGCCTTACCCTAGTTGGAAACACGTACGACACGCCGCAGATCCGCATCATTCACATGCCGAGCCTTGACCTCGACACCGTGGATCAGCCGCTGGAAGGCACGCCGGCTCGCTGGAGCGTCGACGGCTCTGCGGCCGGACTGAGCCGCAGCGAGCCAGGCTTTGCCACCGGCGGGGTCGGCCGCTTCGATCTTTACCCTCACCTCGCGCTTCCGCTCCACCTGGATGGTTGGACTTTCCGCCCGGAAGTCGGGGCTCGCGAGACCTTCTATACCCAAAGCCAGATACCCACCGCCACCACGCCGTTGTTGGGTAACGCTACGGTCAATCGCTCCGATCTGGAGGCCAGCTTTGAGCTGCGACCTCCGCCGTTGGTCCGCGATTTCAAGGCGCCCGCTCTGGAGCGGATTTTCGGTAGCGATGTTCGCCATACCATCGAGCCGGAGATACTGTATCGGTTCGTGGGCGGGGTCAATAATTTCTCTTCCATCCCCCGCTTCGACGCCGGTGATATTGTCAGTGACACCAATGAGGTGGAGTACTCCTTGACCCAGAGGCTCTTCCTCAAGCATCTGCACGCCAAGCCCTGCACCAGCGGCGACCTGCCAGCGCCGCTCAACGGAATCATTTACGTCCCCTGGAGTTACACCGAGTGCGGCGGCGACACCAGCGAGTGGATTACCTGGAAGCTGGCTGCCAAGTATTTCATAGACCCGACATTCGGGGGCGCCGTCTCTCCCATGCGGCGCAACGTGCTCACCTCGACGCTCGACTTTAGCGGCGTCGCCTTCCTCAGTGGGCCGCGCAACGATTCCCCGCTCATTTCGCGCTTTAAAGTCCGTACCAGTGAACACATGGACCTGGAATGGGACGCGGACTACGACTTCAAGAATCACCGTATGGATGCCAGCAATATATTTGCCGACTACCGGCGGGAGAGCGTTTTCGGGAGCGTAGGCTATTCCACGCTGCAGGCGCTGAATGCCTCATTTACCTCCAGCCTGGCCAGCCAGGTGACGAAATACAACCTGCTGCGTTTATTGATGGGATATGGAGCTCCCTCCAAGCGCGGTCTGAGCATTGCCGCTAACGCCGGCTACGACTTCACCCAGGATGCCCTGCAGTACGGCGGTGTCGAGGCTTCCTACAATCTAGATTGCTGTGGGTTGGCGTTCGAAGTCCGCCGCCTGGCTCTGGGCGCGGCGCGCAACGAGAACCAGTACCTCTTCAACTTCACCCTTGCGGGGGTGGGTGCTGCCGGAAGTCTGACCCACTCGGACCGGATTTTCTGATTCTGCCCATGCTCTAATGGATGGTAGGAAAGGTGGTCTGCTTGTCTTTACGCCGTACCCTGGTTTGGTGCCTGCTAATCTCCCTGTCCG
>Ga0302324_100012232_pt1 | contig 17511 bp, 15 predicted proteins | sample Palsa_T0_1_FD_201949 | JGI IMG/M metagenome (GOLD analysis project Ga0302324, IMG submission 201949) | Peat permafrost microbial communities from Stordalen Mire near Abisko, Sweden - Palsa_T0_1 | ecosystem: Environmental > Terrestrial > Soil > Palsa > Peat permafrost | place: Sweden: Abisko...
CAACGATGTGGAGGCCACGGTTGCAGCGCTCAAGGGTGAGATCTCCCGCTTCAGCATCTCCACGGTGTGCGATAAGCGCGAGCTATTCTGGCCGCGGCGACTGTTCAACTTCAGGATTGCCGAGATTACCCGCATCCTGGTGCGATACTTTCTCGGACGCGGTCGCACCGCCAGGGCGGCTGCTTAGCCACCCTGAGGCAGCGAATGCGCCACGCCCCTGTGGCAATCAATGCAGGTCATCCCGTTCTTGGCTAGGGATTGGTGCGCACTGGCTGCCGCCGCCGGTTGCTGCGCGAACGCCATGGCGGCGGGTGTATGACAACTGCGGCATTCGGCGGAATCATTCGCCTTCAGTTCCGCCCATATTTTCTGCGCCAGCTGGAGGCGATGAGCTTCATACTTCGCCGGTGTATTGAGCTCCCCGATCGTGTGTCCCCACACCTCGGCGTACGCCTGAATGTGCCGCACCAGGCCCGGCACAAATGCCGGCGGCACGTGACAATTGCCGCAGCTCGCCTGAATACCAAACGGATTCGAGGAATGCACGCTATGCGTGTATTCCTGGAATGGAGTGTCCATTTCGTGGCAGGAGGTGCAGAACTTGTCGGTTTCGGCATATTTCAGCCCGGCGACGAAGCTCCCCGAGAAGCCTATACCTATGATGAAGGCAAGCAGCCCACCGGCCGGTATGCCGAACAGGAACCAGCGCTGCGGGCGCCGCCATAGCCACTGCGCGAACCGCCGATGTGACGGCTCAGCCGAGTTCACCACGCACCTTGGATACCGCCATGCGCCATAAAGTAACTGCTGTCATCCCCGCGTCTCTGTGCGCTGGCGTACCAAGAGTCAAGAATTCCCGTGGCCGTAAAGGGTGTGGGCCCGCAACTCGAAGGCCGCGAGGATGTCATCGACCGAAGTCGCCAGGGCGCGTTGCACGATCTGCTGAAGAATGAACGAGCGCAGCTCCACGTGAGCCGAAAGACCGAGACTGCATCCCGCAAGAGCACCCGGTACGACTCGAATGCAGATCGCTAGGTGCCGGAAGGGCCCATCCGATGAGGTGATGTCGATGCGCTCGGGCCGGGTGAGTACAGCCCGCGACGCGAACTGGATATGCACCGGTCCGCGACCCAGCACCTGCTCGACATCGCAGATGTCCAACTCGCGTTTGATGATCGAGACCGATATCCACCAGGGCAGAAAGTCGGGATAGCGCTCGATATCGGCCACAAGGTCGAAGATTTGCGCGGGAGTGAAGGGCAACCTGCGCCCGGCAGTCTCGGTCAGCATCGCACGAGACGATCGTCATCCTGCATAGGGTTTGACGCAGATTCAGACGCCTGGTGTGACACAGAAGCTTGGTGTGACACAGAAGTGTGTGTGACACAAAAGCTAACCGGGGGCAACGACTGGCTCCGTGCGGTACCGAACAGAAGGGGCGCGGACAACTACCTAGCATTAAGAACTCACTGTTCGGGCAGAGCGTACGGCCTGGGTCCGAGCGTCTCTTGATCGTCTAGTCCATTCGGGGAGAGTTCTATGGCCTGCACGATCAGGAGTCGCAACTGCCAGCCCGACCGTTGGCGCACTGCGATCGCCGGCGCCGTGATGCTCAGTGCGATCCTGGCAGCCTGCAGCGGCACCACGGGTCCGGCGGGCCGAGCCGGTTCAACCGGCACCACAGGTTCCCAGGGTCCGCCCGCGAGCGGGGCGGCACTCAACATCAGCGCCGCGACCACGATCACCGGCACGATCACGGATGTCGCGATCGATGGGCCGCCGGTGGTGAAATTCGCGCTTGTCGATCAGACCGGTGCGCCCGTACAGGGTTTACCAGCTGCTGATCTGGGATTCGCGATCGCGCAACTCGTTCCAGGTGAAAATGGCTCAGCGAGCCAGTGGAACTCCTACATCTACGGCACCGTCGTGCCCGCGCCCTGCCCGACGGGTGTAACCGCCTGCGCTACCGCCCCGAAGACACAGGCGACGGTCGAGGCCGCCTCCACCGGCATGCTTGTTGACCATGGGGACGGCACCTACCAATACACCTTCGCCAAGGACATCACCAAAGATCCGAACGTGGTTTACGACGCCACGTTGACGCATCGGGTGGGCTTCGAGATCCGTGGCCTCGCGCAGGCGAACAATGCCGCCTACACCTTTCAACCGTCTACGGGTGCCACCACCGGGATTTTCAGTCGCGAGATCGTCGACACGGCGACCTGCGATAGCTGTCATACCTCCCTCACCGCCCATGGCGGCGCCCGCGTCGAGGTGCAGTACTGCGTGATGTGCCACAACCCGGGCACCACGGACCCTAACAGCGGCAACACACTCGACATGAAGGTGATGGCCCACAAGATCCACTCGGGCAACACCCTGCCAAGCATTCAGACGACGACGGTTCCAAACACGACCCCGACTCTGGGAATAGGTTATTGGATCGTCGGGCACGGTGCGGCACTGTCGAACTTTAATACCCTGCTTTATCCCCAGGACACGCGCAACTGCACGACCTGCCACGCGCAAACTCATGCGAATTTGACTCAGGCCGCGAATTTCAAGAACGTGCCGACGATGGAGGCCTGCGGTGCCTGCCATGACAACGTGAACTTCGCCACCGGCGCCAATCACAGCTCCGGCATCGTTGCCAACGATACCCAGTGCGCCACCTGCCATGGCGCGAGTTCCACGATCGACAACGGTCAGTTGCAGGTGGTCGCGGCGCACGTGATTCCGGAGGTCGTCGCGGCGACCAAGTTCAAGTACATCGTCAATAGCGTGACGTTCGCGGCAGGCACCGCCAATCAGCTGTTTCCGGTCGTCAATTTTTCGGTCGTCGATCCGACCAACGGCAATGCGCCCTACAACATTCTCACCGCCGCGGCCTTTGCCGGCGCCGATCCGGGTACCGGCCAACCCGTTTGCGCCAACGGCGGCACGGCGCGCCTCGCGATTGACATCGCGTGGGAGACCAGCGATTACACCAACTGGGGCAGCGGGGCGACGGCGGCGACCTGGGGGCAGCCGTTCTCGCTGAACCCGCTCGCGGTGGCTGGTTGTGCCGCGGCGGTACCGCCCGGTGCGATCACCGGACCCGACGCGAACGGCGCTTTCACGCTGACGTCGCCCACGCCACTGCCGCCGGCGCCAGCGGCCAACTGTCCGCCGGCGGGCATCACCGCCTGCCCCGCCATCCAGAACATCGCGGTCGTCATCGAAGGCCATCCGGGCGTCGTCACGAAGGGACCGGGGGCGACCGCCATCGCCGTGACCAGCGCCGTCGCCTACGGGAACGTCGCCGGCACGATGCCTTTTGCACGGCGCGTCGTCGTGGATATCGCCAAGTGCGATGTCTGCCACAGCGTCCTGGCTCTGCACGGTGATAACCGCAACGACAATCCGCAGGTCTGCGTCGCCTGCCACAACCCTGCATCCACCGACGTCAGCGAACGCCAGACACTGACTGCGCCGGGAATCGACGGTCTGTGGGAGCAGACCATCGACTTCAAACACATGATCCATGCGATCCATGACGGCAGCGTTCGCGGCGCCGCCGGATCACCCTTTGTGATTTACGGTTTTGGCGGCTCGGTGAATAACTTCACCGATGTGGTCTACCCGGGCCAGCTCAATCGCTGTGATGCCTGTCATGTCGGCACCAGCTACTACCCGGTGGACGATTCCGCGGTGCAGGCGACTACTTTCCTGACCGGTCTATCGAAGCAAGTGCCCAACCCGACGACCGCCGGCAATCCCATTGCAACATCGGCCAACGTGGCGGTGTGCTCGGCTTGCCATGTCGATGCGCTGAGCAATTCACACATGATGCAGAATGGCGGCTCGACCACCGTGGCAAAAGACGCCGAGGGTCGCACTGTCCTCGGGCCAGGTCCGCTGCCCGTCGAAACCTGCGCCGTATGTCACGGCCCGGGTGGCGTAGCCGACGTCATGGTCGAGCATAAAATCCCGGCCTCAGGCACCTGAGTGAACCGCCTTGCGCGCGCTCGCCTGGCCACCTTCGCAGTCGCTCTGTTGTCGAGTGCCGCGGCGCCGGCGTTCGCGGCACCTGCCCCTGACGCACCCGCACCCGCCGCCACACCAGCTCCCGCGCCCGCGGCCGCGGCCGCAGTCGATGCGTCGGCCTACAGCCCGCAGGGGGCCGACACCTGTCTCGGCTGCCATAACAACCCGGCAATCACCGGCATTTTCCACACCAAACACGCGCGTCCGAACGATCCGCGCGGTCCCTTCGGTCATGGTGGGCTGCAATGCGAGGCCTGCCACGGGCCGGGCGGTGCGCATGTACGCGCAGGCGGCGGGCCGCCTGCGGGACTCATCGTCTTCGGCTCCAAAACCGTCACAGCGGCGGCCCGGCAGAACAGTCAGTGCCTGGGCTGCCACCAATCAAACGCGGCACACGACTGGCCCACGAGCGCACACGCCGCCAGCGATGTACCGTGCGCCGGTTGCCATACGCTGCACACCGAAAAGGATCCGGTGCAGTCAAAGGCAACCCAGATCGAGGTGTGCACGAGTTGTCATCAGGCGCAGCACACCGATCTGTTCAAGCCTTCGCATCATCCGATGCGTGAGGGCCAGATGGCCTGCACAGACTGCCATACGCCTCACGGTTCGACGGCTCCGGCCCAGTTGGTCAAGAACACCGTGAATGAGACCTGCACAAGTTGTCATGCTGAATATCGCGGACCGTTTCTTTGGGAACACCAGCCGGTGACGGAGGATTGCAGCACCTGTCACGAGCCGCACGGATCGGCACAGCCAGCGCTGCTGAAGATGCGGGCGCCATTCCTGTGCCAGACCTGCCACGAAGGTGCGGGTCATCCATCCATTGCCAATACGCCCAAGGGGCTGCCCGGTGGCATGCCGAGCGCGTACTTGCTCGGCGGGGGCTGCACCAATTGCCACTCGCAGGTCCACGGCTCGAATTCGCCCTCAGGCCGGGCGCTGATGCGCTAGGCAGTACCGATGACACGGATCGATCGCCACTCGTACGCACTGTCGGTTCTCGGGCTCGTCGGCACGCTGGCCGCCGCGACCGCGCTGGCCGATGCGGCCAGCCCGGACACCAGTGGCTGGACTTGCGCACAATGTCCGTTCTTTGAAGGCTACCAGGGTGATGCGGAGGTTGGCGCACTGGCAGCGAGCGGCGCGAATGCGAACTATGGTCGCTACACGGGGGTAGACCGCAGCACCGCCTATGTCGATGCCGGGGCTGAGGGACAATGGCGCAGCCAGGACGGCTCCTATGCGAACTATGAGCTCGAGCGCCTGGGCCTCGCCTCGCGGGAAGGCATCGTGGAAGGTGGCCGCGATGGCCGCTACGATCTGCGCCTAAGTTACGACGGCCAGCCGAGCGACTTGTACGATACGGCGGCCACGCCATTCCGGAACAACGGCGGCCGTCTCGGACTACCATCCGATTGGGTGGCAGCGGGGTCGACCGCGGCTATGAGCGCGCTCAATTCCAGTCTCGCGCCGGTCAACATAGGCTATCAGCGCCGTACTGTGGCTTTGCTCGGGCAGTTTTTTGTAAGTTCCAGCTGGACGATATTCAGTGAGTTCCGCCGCCAGGAGAAGAACGGCACCGATCTCACCAGCGGCAGCTTTCTAACCGAAGCGGTGCAGCTGGCCCAGCCGATCGATTACGTCACGAACTCTTTCAGCGCCGGGGCAGCCTGGGCCGGCAGCAAGGCGAGCTTGAGGTTGACCTACACGGGCTCTTGGTTCGAGGACAATAACGATTCGCTGACTTTTGCGAATCCCTACTCGCCGCTCGTCCCCGGCTCTACGGAGGGACGCCTCGGCGTTCCGCCCAGCAATACACTGCAGCAGTTCGCGGCCACCGGAAACGTTCAGCTGCCGTGGTTCGCCACCAACCTCACGTACACCGCCTCGCTCGGCAGCCTGCGGCAGAACGCCTCCTTCCTCCCCGTCAGTACCTTGCCTGACGCCACCGTCCCGGCGTCCGGTTCGCTCGATGGCGATGTGCGCCTATCGCACTATGCATTGGGCCTTGCCTCAAGACCGCTGCCGAAGCTCAGCCTGCGGGGCAATGCCACCTATGACGGCCGCAATGATCAAACCACGCCGCTTGCCATCGCTTACGTCGTAACTGATACGTACCCGGGCGGCAGCGCGCTGACGCCCCGCTATGGTGAGGATCGCGTGCGCCTCGATGGCAGTGCCGATTATGCGCTGCTGCGTTGGCTGCGCGTCGGTATCGGCGGGGAGTTCCTCGAAGTGCGCTACTCGCCAGGCCAGGCGTTCACACATACACAAGACGTCGAGAGCTGGGGGCGGCTCGCGATCACTCCGATCGAAAGCCTGAGCTTCACGCTGAAATATGGCAATGGCCTGCGGAAGTCCTCATCGCTGGACTCAGCGGCGCTGCCGGTAGATGAAAATCCGCTCGTGCTCGATTACAACTACGCACCGCGGGATCGCGTTTTCTCCACATTTACCGGCTCATGGGTCGTCACGCCGACGATCACCTGGGCGCTCGAGGGCTATCTGGCGAAGGACGACTATCGCTCCTCGCTGCTGGGCTTGCAGTCCTCGCACGAACAGCGCGGCTCTACGACGCTGACCTGGATCCCGCGCGCAGACCTCAGCGGCTATGTCGACATTGGTTACCAGCGCTTGTACAGCGCGCAGAACGGCTTCACCGATGCCGCTACGGCGCCCTGGGTCATCTCGGACACCGAGCGCTATTGGAACATGAGCATCGGCGGGCAGTGGGTTCTGAGCCCACGCTGGGGATTCAATGTCGACTACGTGCACGCCCCGTCGTATGCCGACACCAACTCCGTACTCGGCGGCCTAGCGCAGGGGTTCCCGCAAAACTGGACCAAACTCGATACCGCGCGCCTAGGAGTCACGTATCGATGGACTCCTGCCCTGCAATTGCATCTGCGCTATGAGCACGAAAGCTATAACAGCAATGATTGGGTCCTGGACGGTGTGGGCGCAGCCACGGTGCCAAATCTATTGGCTATGGGAATCCAGCCGTATCGCGACAATGTAAATTTGATTGGTATCACCGTGCGCTATCAGTATGGGCGCGGGGTCGCGAGAGGGAGCCAGCCGCCATGAGCGAGGTGTCAGGACGTGGGGTCAAAGAGCGGCGAATTATCGATGTAAATCCGGTACGTGGCGATCTTTTCGCCGCGCAACTCGAACACATTGGCGAACGGTACCGAGATGGAGGATCCATCGTGGCGCCTGTAGGTCACGACTCCCTCACAGGCTATCGCCGCGTTATCGCTCCCCGCGAAGGTGCGCAGCAAACGGTGCCGGCACGAGGCGATCGCAGCAAAAAACTGTCCCGCTGCGATGCCGATCGCCTCGGAGCCGATGACCGTCGGGGCATTGCCGAACTTGAACTGCGCATCGGACGTCAGGCGATCAACGAATGCGGCCGCGTCTCGAGCATCGATGGCCGCAAACAGCCGCTGCCACCAAGCCTGGTCGGGCTCAAACACGCACTCTGATGCGACTGCCACCTGCAAAGCATACTCGCCCCGATCTCCACGTGCCTGCTCAAAGATAGGTGAACAAACTATATGCTCCAAACTCATGAGCCCCTCGACCGGCCGTCGCCTGCACTGGCCGGACCTGGCATGGCGGCGGCGGCACGCCGCGCCTTCCTCGCTACCCGACCCGCGTTTTTTACCGCCGCGGTACTGCCGGTGCTAGTGGGCACCGCGTGGGCCATCGCGACCCTGCATCGCTTCGACGGGGTGCTGTTGGCGCTTGCTCTGGCCGCCATGGTGCTCGCGCATGGCGCGGCCAACGTCTACAACGATGTCGGCGATGATCAGATCGGCGCCGATGTCGACAATACAAACCACATCTACCCCTACACCGGTGGTTCGCGATTCATACAATCTGGCCTGCTCTCGCGCAGAGAGATGGCTTGGCTGGCACTTGGTTTGGCAATCGGAGCCGTAGCGCTCGGGTTTGTGCTGTCCCTGATTCGAGGTCCAGGCGTGATCCTGTTCGGCGTCGCAGGTTTAGGGCTTGGACTTCTCTATTCGCTGCCCGGCGCCCAGCTGTCCGCGCGTGGTATTGGCGAGGCGGCCGTGGGAATCGGCTTCGGCGCCCTGCCGGTAATCGGCGCCGCCTGGTTGCAGACCGGGAGATTCGATTTCGGAGCCGTATTAATCTGCCTGCCAGTGAGCGCGTGGGCGGCGGCGATTTTGATCATCAATGAGGTCCCCGATGTCGACTCTGACCAGCGCGTCCATAAGCGCACACTCGTGGTGCGATGCGGCGCTGGCGGCGCGAAATGGGTTTATGGCGGTCTTACCGCGATTGCCTTGGCGGCCTCGGCAGTCGCCATACTGCGTCACATCTTGCCAATCTGGTACACACTTCCGGCACTGGCGCTCGCGGCCCTTGGTCTCTTGGCGTCAGCTGGCATCTCGTTCAAGCCGAGCGGACGACGACGGCTCAAACAATGCATTGAGCTGACGATCGCAACGCACATCGTCGGGTGCCTAGCAATCATCACCGCACTTCTAAGTAGGAGGGTGATTTCGTGACTCGGGCCCCGACCTTACTTGCCCTTCCTGGATAGGCGGGGATGAACGGCAGTCCTACTTCGGCAACTTGTTCCCGTTCGCCTTAAATTTCTCACCGAAAGGTGTGAGAGGACCACCGCCTGCGGCATTCGTGTGGCAGTCTCCGCAAGACTTTCCAGTTTCCGTGGCGAATTGCGCTGTTGCTGCTGCGGGTTGGACGAGTATCAGTGAGGCGGCAGCCGCACCCACGATCGAAAACGCTGTCGCGCAGGCGAATAATAGTCGCCCTCTTCTCTTAATAATCACAAGCTATTCTCCTGTACGTATGTTGGAGGCCACATTGCCAGGAACGGCATTGGGGGTTAGTGCATCACTTCCGGCTGTTTGCCGCCTGCTTGGCGTCAGCCAACTGGGCATTTAAAGACAAGAGCTGCCCCGAGTCTGTGCGCTGTCGTACACACCGACTGCACGAGGCCGTCGATAGTCGATCAGCTCGGCCTTTCGCAGCTTTCAGACAAGCTCGGCGGCGACCATGCCTCAGCGAGGTACTGCAATGTTCTTGCCTTCGGCGAAGGCTGAGCAATTGGAGGTCGTCGTGATGATAAACATGCGATCCGTCTTTTTCGTTGAGACGGCGAGCGTCCTCGTACTTAAACTCTCGGGGCCGAGCAACTCGAATAGCACCCGTTCCATCTGCCCGAGTGCCGCGACTTTCTCGCGGATATTCGTAAGTCGGTCGCCGCTAATTTGAGGACGGCGCCGCGCCCCCTTGTCCGAGTCGCATGAGCGCGCGAATCTCATCGAGGGCAAGACTGAGATTCCGAGATGGCTTGATGAAACGAATTCTATCAATCACGGCACTCGGATATCGCACGCCGCCAGCACTATGTGGGACAGCCAACAGACGTAGGCGCTGGCAATACCTTACCATTTCGCTCCCCACCTCGGCCGCGCGCGGGCCGCCCGGTAACGGCAGCATCATTGGGGCACGACTGGGAATTATCTGAGCGGCCGGCGGCAGCTATTTTGGGCATGACTTGACTCCACATCTAAGTACGGAGTCTGGATTGCCCTATAATTTCTGCGATAGAAAGTAACTATGAAGTCTACCGCCAAAAAAGAACGCTGCTGCGGGTCGCCTGCCAACAATCCTGATGCTACAAACCATGCGTCGGTCCCAGGCGCGGCGGGCCAAACCCATGATCCTGTCTGCGGCATGGTGGTAACCCCGACTACCGATCAGAATCATGCCGAGCATGATGGTCGCACGTACTTTTTTTGTTGTGGGGGCTGTAAAGCCAAATTCATAGCAGCCCCCAGTCAGTATCTGAATCCGACTGTTGAACCCGCGCCCAGCATGCCGGGTGCTTCGAGCGCACCCGTTACCCACGGCCCGATTTACACCTGTCCGATGCACCCGCAGATCCGGCGTAATGCGCCCGGCAGTTGTCCGATCTGTGGTATGGCGCTTGAGCCGGAGGGCATTCCGGATGTAGAAGGCACGAGTCCTGAACTCAAAGATATGTCCCGGCGCTTTGTGATCGGCGCTGTCCTGGCCGCGCCTATCTTTGTTTTGGAGATGGGCAGCCACCTGCCTGTGCTGAATTTGGACCACTACGTGTCCATGGCGGCCTCGATGTGGATTCAGTTGGCGCTCGCGACGCCCATTGTGCTCTGGTGCGCATGGCCGTTCTTTCAACGAGCGTGGGCATCGGTTCTGAACCGCTCGCCCAATATGTTTACCTTGATTGCCTTAGGGGTCGGGGCATCATACTTGTATAGTTTGGTGGCAACGTTTGCTCCCGCGTTATTCCCCGCAGGCCTTCGTCAGCACGGCGGCTTGATCCCGGTCTACTACGAGGCCGCCGCCGTGGTTACGGTTCTCGTGTTGCTGGGTCAGGTCCTTGAGCTCCGCGCGCGCGAGAAGACCGGCGGCGCCATTCGCGCGCTCCTGAAACTGGCTCCCAAGACTGCGCGGCGCATCCGGGCGGACGGCACCGATGATGAAGTACCGCTCGATCAAGTCCGCGTGGGGGATCGGCTGCGAGTGCGACCTGGCGCTGCAGTTCCTGTGGATGGGACAGTGACCGAGGGGGCAAGCGCGGTGGACGAATCGATGGTGACCGGTGAGTCGATGCCAGTCGAAAAGTCGTCCGCTGCCAAAGTGATCGGCGGCACGATCAACGGGACCGGCGCGCTCGTGATCACCGCCGAGAAGATCGGAGCCGATACCATGTTATCTCGTATCGTGCACATGGTCGCCAAAGCGCAGCGCAGCCGCGCACCCATTCAGCGTCTCGTGGATGTGGTTGCCGCCTGGTTTGTTCCGGCGGTCATGGCCTCGGCGGCCATCGCATTTGCGGCCTGGATGATCTGGGCGCCAGCGCCCGCGCTGGGTTTGGCGGTGGTGGCCGCCGTGTCGGTGCTCATCATTGCGTGCCCCTGCGCACTCGGTCTTGCAACCCCGATGTCGATCATGGTCGGCGTTGGGAAGGGGGCGAGCGCCGGGGTACTGATCAAAAACGCCGAGGCGCTCGAGCGGTTCGAAAAGGTCGACACCCTGGTGGTCGATAAGACCGGCACCCTCACGGAGGGTAAACCGCGGGTCACGGCGGTCGTAGCCGCTGCGGGCTTCGACGAATCGACCGTCCTTTCGCTGGGCGCGAGTGTGGAAAAATCCAGCGAACATCCACTCGCCGGCGCCATTCTGGCCGCGGCAGCAGAACGCAAAATACCTTTGCAGGAGATCACACATTTCGCTTCCGTCACGGGCAAGGGCGTGACCGGAATCAGCGGGGGTCTACGTGTCACCGTCGGCAACGCTGCGCTGCTCAAGGACCGCGGAGTGCTCAGCGTCGACCTTGAGGCGCGCGCCACGGCGCTGCGACAAGAAGGTGCTACAGCGCTCTTCGTGGCGGTGGATGACAAGGCGGCAGGCATCATTGCGGTGGCCGATCCGATCAAGGCGACGACAATGGCGGCGCTCGATGCCTTGCGCAGTGAAGGCATGCGCATCGTCATGTTGACCGGCGACAATCCCACCACGGCCCAAGCCGTCGCCAACAAGCTCGGCATCACGGAGGTGCAAGCGAACGTACTACCGGATCAAAAGAACGCCATCGTTCGTCGTCTCAAGAGCGAAGGCCGCGTGGTCGCGATGGCCGGGGATGGTGTCAATGATGCTCCGGCGTTGGCTGAAGCCGATGTCGGTATTGCGATGGGCACGGGAACCGATGTTGCCATGCAAAGCGCCGGCCTGACGCTCGTCAAAGGCGATCTTGCCGGCATCGCGCGCGGCCGGGCATTAAGTCGTGCCACCATGCGCAATATTCGTGAGAATCTCCTTCTGGCGTTCGTTTACAACGTCATCGGCATACCCGTGGCTGCCGGTGCGTTGTATCCCACTTTCGGACTTCTCTTAAGTCCCATTATTGCTGCTGCCGCCATGAGTTTGAGCTCCGTGTCGGTGATCGGCAATGCGCTTCGTCTTCGAGTAGCGCGAATTTAACGATGCACGGCGCCCGGACCACACCGATCCGGGTCGAACTCGAAGCCGGTGCAGTGTCTGGCGGCGGCAACCGCTGCGCCGGCCCGACAGACCCTCTTCGCGGCCATCATGAACGTTCTGAACGGCTTAGTCGGCTTGTGCCTGTAGATGGGTGGCAGGCGCATTGGAGAATAGACGTTTGGGTTGCTGAGTGTCCGTGCCTCGCTGATCATTGACGAACCCTCCTAAACCGCTCTCTCCATCCATTAGATTAGGTCAGGGTGCTTCAACGTGAATGACCGGCGGTGGGGTGGAGCATAGGACTCTATCGACAACAGATTGACACTGCTTCTTCGGGGCTTTCTTGTGTGTTGATTTTTACAATGCCCTGTCCACGGCACCGTGGCTGTATTCCGGCAAGACCGGTGTCTTCGCGCATCACCATCCTCTAACGCATACACCACAATTCGACTCAGTCCATCGCCCCAGTCCATGTGTGCCATCGCACCGACTTTAGCTCATTGTTAAATCAGTCTGCCGCGGCACACTCCATTGCCAGAACGAGTACTATGTCACGCATAAACAAATTTACCTCTTCCGCCTCCGCTCCCGTGGCCCCATCGCGCGCAGACGTCGCACAAGTGAACCGTCCTCGAGATCATCGCGCTGTAACACTTCAGACGAGCGTGTCGTGTCTCGTATCCGACTATGCACTCTCCGCCGACGACATCGATGAGCAGATCCGCTCGTTTTTTGCTAAAGAGCCGGCGTAGGACCTGCAAAGCCACGTTGCACGTGCGCGCGCAGAGACGTCGACGGATCGGCAAGGTTGATTGCGAACAGACTATTCCTGCTGACCGGAGTTGGAACGGAGGCGGATGGGCCGAACATTTTCAGCCTTTGATGGTGAACGATGCGCCCGCCGCTGCCGCGTGACGTGAAGACTTACCGCGATAGACATGCACGGCGATGGAGACGCACGCGTTTCAACGATCCATGTCTGGCTCAAGCTTCACGGTATTGCAGGTCAGCAGCTCACGGCGTCGGCGACCGCCTCCGTTTCATCGTGGAAGTGGATCAGATCGTTCGCTCGCGTCTAACGGATATGTTCTTCTGCGGCGGCAGCTAATCGTTCCAATGCTCAGTTTCGCTCGACACGGCGACTGTGTGTGGGTCACCGCACAGAGATCAACAGGTGTTCGTGACATATAGGGTGTGAAAGCACGGGAATTCCAACGTGAGTCTGCTATTGCGCCGTCACCTCCGGTGATTGGCGCGTCGATTGACTCGTCGCTTTCGTTGGCCGACTCATCGGCCATCCCGAAGCGCGGATGCCAACGAACTGTGATTCCCTGATTACCAAGTGATTTAAAGAGGACAACTCATGAGAACCGATTCACAATTGCAACATGACGTGATCGCAGAACTTAAGTGGGAACCGCTATTGCGCGAAGCTGAGATTGGTGTTTCCGCTAAAGATGGCGTCATCACTCTTACAGGAACCGTTGACGGCTATGCGAAGAAGACAGAGGCAGAAGATGCGGTAAAGAGAGTCATTGGTGTAAAGGCCGTAGTCGAAAAGATCGAAATAAAGTACCCCAGCAGCTGGGCCAAGAAGGACGATAGCGATATCGCCGCCGAAATAGTCAACGCATTCAAGTGGAACCCGGACATTCCCTCCAGCCAGGTAACGGCAAGAGTTGAAAAGGGATGGGTTTCCCTGGAAGGGCAGGTCGAATGGAACTTCCAGAGTGACGCCGCCAAGGAGAGCGTAAGAAGCCTTTCGGGCGTGGCGGGTGTGTCAAACAACATCAAGGTCAAGTCGCGAACTGAGGATGCGATCGAAAAGTCGAACATCGAAAGCGCCCTAAAACGTAACTGGACTGTGTCCGACAAAGACATCCGCGTTACGGTCTCCGGTCATAAGGCGACGCTCAACGGCACGGTGTATTCATGGTATCAGAGGGACGAAGCGGAACGCATTGCATGGAATGCTCCTGGGGTTTGGAACGTCGCGAACGAACTGGTTGTTGATTACAACTAGGATTGACTGCAGTTTCTTGAGTAAGCGCGCCGCGGGGTCGGATACATTCCGGCCCCGTGACCCGTGCCCCGTCGTCGCGGTTCTCGGTCGCACAACGCGCCACGCCGCGCGGAATCAATGATGGTCGACGCGCCCAATGAATTCGTTTTCAAGTGCTGACGGTCTGTCAGCCCACCTTTCTTGTCCGCTCCGCCAACCGCCCAGTTTGTGGTGGCCCGGTTGCAAATGGCACAAGTTGACGGACCAGTTGTTGATCAAGTCGCAAGAAATGCCGGTCAGAAAGTGCTTTTCTCCCCGTCGGGAGGCCTAGGGGAGGGGAAGTCAGCACTTGGCTGCGGCCGCGTTGGTCCCGGCCATGCGCACGAACTCGTCCCAAGACTGGGCGACCGCACGTGATCCAGAAGAATGGTGTCTTAGCATAATGGTCGGAACCCAATACGACGCCTCCTGCCTGTCTGGCCGGCGGAGCGTTCGTGCTTTAAAAAAATCCGTAAGCCGAATAGCAGGTCGGTATCCTGTGGATTGAAGGTGATGCGCCCACGCCCATATTTATCGGTTGTGCTCTCTTTGAAACCCAACGTCTCGGCGGCGGGATTCACCGGCAGTTGATGATTGCCTTTGGCGGCCTCGAAGATGTATCGGATTTTGCGCAGCCGCTCGTTGATTGCTTCTACTGCAAGCGCGCGGTCGCGCATGAGCCGCGCGAATTGCGACATCAGTTTCGCATTGACGCGCAAGGGGTGCAGTTTAAAACGGCAAAGCGCTGCGCCAGGTCTAGTTACTTTCAAAGCTCGGCCACTGTTGCTCCGCCACCCGCTCCGGCATAGAGATTCCGCAGAGGTCAGCCTCGAGCTTCGTCGCTTCCACGGCAATAATCACAGCTCCCTCCTCAGACTCCAGCTGGCACGTCTCGCCTGGGTGCAGCAGAATCCCCATGCCTGCGAAGATTATGGGACCGAAACCTGTTGGAAATGTCGATTTGGCAATGCCATTGACCGTCATGATCAGCTGCGAATGGTTCGATGGGGGAACTGAGAATCGGCCACCGGCTGACAGATGAAGGCATGAGATCTCTATCTCCCCTTTCCCGGCCGCCAGGGGCATGATCACCGCGGTTGCACCGGCTTGCGGCTTGTCGTACGCGAGCGCGTCCGGGGTGAAGTGCACGACATCCATGCCGTAGCCTCTCATGGGTTAATTCCGTTGGACGGTGACGTCGAGCGAACTGAAGCTAAAGCGGCACGCCCCTCGGGCTGATCGGCCTGCGTGTGAACTTATACCTGCGATGTGGCATTGAAAGTTGCTCTGGCAGTATTTGTCATCAGAGAATGCTGAGTTCACTGATAGGGCTGATATGACTCGGCCACCTTCGGTAGCTGATGAATGGGAAAGTGAACCTTGGCCCAGGCCGGATGAGAAGCAACCTTGAGATACCCTGCTCGATCCGGCAACTGCTCGATCGCGGCCGCCATCACGGCGGGCTCCGTCGCATGCTGTTCGCTCTCACTGTGGCTATGGTGACCTTTGCCACCGCCGATAAAGTCGGGCGCGTTACGGGATTTGCTGATGCGAACGATCTGACGATCACCAATGAGCTGGGAGGCGACGCGGGATGTACCACCCCGTTCGCTCGCCGAACAGCGCAGAATGACCGTGGTACCGCAATTCTCAACTATCGCCTCGGCCGGTCCCTGCCCGAAGGTGGCACTCACCTGCCCGATTGACTGAAAACCGATCACGCATCGGCCACCAAAGCGCCGTAGCCGCACCAGCGCATCCGGCAACCCATCGATGGCTCCCAGCGCGTCGAGCTCATCAATCGCAAACCACAGCTTATGATCCCCTTCCCCTAAGCTCATCGTCTGAAAGATCGCGAGCCTCATCCAGGTGGAGATGATCGAGCGGATCGCTGCGATCTGATCGGACTCGTAGGGCAGGAAAAGCACGCCCTTGCCGGTTCTCGCCCACTCCTTGACGGAGAGCGGCGCGCTGCGCTGCTTGCGGATGTAATCAAGGCACTTGAGATGCTCGCTCGCGGTGGCGCGCTGTCCGAATCCGCGACGACGACACCCGACATTGGATTACCTGAGCCCCCTGGATTACGAACAACAGAGGCGATCAGGCTAAAGGTGGTGTCATCGAAATCGGTAGCAGGCCAGAGCTCCTGGTACTGCTGCAGAGCGCCCCGACACCCCTGGACAGCGCGTCGCGACTTCCCCCACCCTGCTTCGCGCTGCACTTGTCGCGTGTTGCCAAGAGAAGGATTGGACGACAGGCGCAAAGTCTGGAGGATGGGTGGGCAGGCGAATTCACAGGCCAAGGCGGACGGTCCCGCCCAGACGGCAAGCGCTCGGCGATTCGACTGCTCGAGGACGCAGGCCGCGCGACGAGCGGCAACGATGCGGCTCCTGGCACGGCTCACGGCCATCGACTCCACACAGGAGGCGCAGAGCCCGCGCCTATGCCAGCGGCTATGTCCGGAAACGAGAGCCGCTGAACCTGCAATTGCTCGAGGCTGGCGTCGGCATAGAGGAGATCCTGGCTAATCTCGACCTCAGCTTCCCCTCGATTTCGAGGGCAGCCCTGCGCCACGCCATCGGGCAGCTGCAGGACCGCCGCGAATTCCGAACTGACTGTGGGGAAAAAGTGCCGCGCGACGCGCGCGTCCAGGACGAAGACATAGCGTCACGAACAATGCCATGAACACGCTCACCCTCCTGGAAGCGGCTTCATTTCTCAAGTTGCATCCCGAGGAACTACGCGAGCGAGCCAAGCGCGGCCTGGTGCCAGCCGCCAAGGTGGGTCGCCGCTGGGTCTTCCTGGAACCGGACCTCGCTGAATACGTGCGGTCGTTGTATCCTCTTCAACGGCAAGCGCTGCGAGTGACAACCGAGAAGGAGGTTATATGTCACTACGCAGACGCGGCGGTGTCTGGTGGATCGACGTTGCCGCTCCAAACGGGGAGCGAATACGCCGAACTACTGGGACTGCCAACAAAGCCCTAGCGCAGGAATTTCACGATCGCATCAAGGTGGAGCTGTGGCGCATCGATAAGCTCGGTGCCAAACCACAGCGAACCTGGAACGATGCCGTGGTGAGATGGCTGAAAGAGAATGGTCACAAGGCAACCGCGGACGAAGACGTAAGCAAATTACGTTGGCTCGACCGGTATCTGCGTGACAAGGATCTCGTCGCCATTGATCGCAACGTCATTGATCTTGTGACCAAGGAGAAACTTGCGGGAGGGTGGACGAACGCGACGGCAAACCGGACGCTGGAGTTGCTTCGCGCGGTACTTCGCAAATGTGTCAACGAATGGGAATGGTTGGATCGGGCGCCCTTTGTGCGCATGCTCAAGGAGCCGACCCGCCGCATCCGTTTTCTGACACGCGAGGAAGCGCAAAAGCTACTGTCCGAGTTACCGGCGCATCTGG
>Ga0302324_100012233_pt1 | contig 17510 bp, 18 predicted proteins | sample Palsa_T0_1_FD_201949 | JGI IMG/M metagenome (GOLD analysis project Ga0302324, IMG submission 201949) | Peat permafrost microbial communities from Stordalen Mire near Abisko, Sweden - Palsa_T0_1 | ecosystem: Environmental > Terrestrial > Soil > Palsa > Peat permafrost | place: Sweden: Abisko...
CCCGGGTCCGCCACCGCGGCTGGGCCGAGGCCGTCAACGAGCGCGAGATCGGCGTCGCGTCCATCGCGGCGCCGGTACGTGACATCAACGGCGAGGTGATCGCGGCGATCAGCATCGGCGTCCCGCTGGCCCGCTGCACGGTAGTGTCGCTGCGTCGGCTGGCGCCGACGATCATGGAAGCAGCCGAGGCGGCGTCGCGTCGCCTGGGCTGGTCGCCGGAACTTTCTTTGCCCATGCGACAGCGGAAGGAAGGCTAACGAAGATGCCGTTGACCGACGTGCCCGGCAAGGCCAGGGCGCTGTACGAGGCTCGCCGCACCCGGCAGGCGATCGCGCCGTTCACCGACGCCGACCCGGACCTCGGCATGGCCGACGGCTATGCCGTGCAGCAGGAGCTCACCCGCCTGCTGCTGGCGGACGGCGACCGCATCGTCGGCTACAAGGTCGGGCTGACGTCCAAGCCGATGCAGCAGATGATCGGGGTCGACGAGCCCGACTACGGGCCAGTGCTGGCCTCCACGGTCTATTCCGACGGCGACATCGTCTCGGCGGGTTCCTTTATCCAGCCGAAACTCGAAGCCGAGATCGCGTTCGTGCTCGGGTCGCCGCTGGCCGGGCCGGACGTCAGCGTGCTGGACGCCCGGCGCGCGATCGCCGGGATGACGGCCGCGGTGGAGATCGTGGACTCCAGGTTCGCCGACTGGCGGATCAAGCTGGCCGACACGGTCGCGGACCTGGCGTCCAACGGCGCGGTGGCCGTCTCGAGCCGGCTGGTGCCGCTGGAGGGAGTGGATCCGCGGCTGATCGGGATGGTGCTCACCCGGCAGGGCGAGCTGATCGACACCGGCGCGGGGGCGGCCGCGCTCGGCGACCCGGTCAAGGTGGTGGCCTGGCTCGCGAACACCCTGGGCGCGATGGGGGTCAAGCTGGAAGCCGGGCACCTGATCATGACCGGCGCCCTGCACGCCGCCGTGCCGATGCGGCCCGGGGACGTGTTCCGGGCCGATTTCGACCGCCTCGGTCCCCTTACCGTCCGGGTGGGCCCGTAGTTTTTTCGTCGCCGTATTAAGGACTACTGCTATGACTTCTCCTGACGAGATCGCGGCGCGGCTGACCAAGGCCCGGGCCGACCGGTCGCCGATCAGCTCGCTGTCCGCGGAGCTTGACGGCTTCTCCCTCGGCGCGGCCTACGAGGTGCAGCGGCTGCTGCGGCTCGAATCCGGTCAGCTGTCGGGCTGGAAGCTCGGCGTCACCTCTCGCGCCAAGCAGGCGCAGGTCGGGGTGCACGAGCCGGTCCGCGGCCACCTGGCCGCCGCGGACGCGCTCGACCTCGGCGAGCCGCTCCTGGTGTCCGATCACATCCAGCCGCGGTGCGAGCCGGAGATCGTCTTCATCATGGGCGCGGACCTGTCCGGGCCTTCTGTCACCTCGTCCGCGGTGCTGGCGGCCACCGCCTCGGTGGCGGTCGGCATCGAGGTGCTCGACTCCCGGTACACCGACTACAAGTTCACCATGCCGGACGTAGTCGCGGACAACACCTCGGCGGGGCGCTACCTGGTCGGGTCCGCGGTCCCGGCCGCCGGACTTGACCTGCGGCTGATCGGCGTCGTCCTGGAGCACAACGGCGAGGTGGTGGCGACGGCCGCGGGCGCGGCCGCGCTCGGCCATCCGGCGGCGGCGGTGGCCTGGCTGGTGCGCTCGCTGGCCAGTGAGAACGAGGGCCTGCGGGCCGGGGACATCGTGTTGTCCGGGGGCTTGACGGCGGCCGTTCCGGTGCGGGCAGGCGATGTGGTGACCGCGACCGCGGACCGGCTCGGCAGCATCGAACTCGGGTGTACGTGAGCTCCGACACCTTGGTGTTGCTCCAGCAGCCTGAGGGCCGGACGCAGTGGTCGTTCTCGCATGCCGGGCGGTCGTACGCGGTCTTCGAGGTCGATGGGGAGTTGCACGTCGCCGACGGCGCGTGCCCGCACAACGGCGGCCCGCTCGCCGAGGGGCTGGTCCGGGACGGCTTCGTGACCTGTCCGTGGCACTGGTACACCTATGAGCTCGCGACCGGCCGGTGCCGGACCGCGGTGGGCTATGAGCTGCGGCGTTACCCGGTCGTGCTGGTCGACGGCCGACCGCACGTCGCGCTTCCGGCCGCGGTGCCGACACGGAGCTGGTCGGAGATCCTGCGCGCGCACGCCAGCCAGGGCGGTCCTCCTGGTGGGGCTGTGGCGTGACCTGGCGGCAGTGCGTGGACGCTCACGGCGTGCTTGACCCGGTGGCGGCGGCTCGAGCGCTGCGGCAGGCCCGGCAGGCGGGCCGGACCTTGGACACGCTGCTTTCCGGCTCGCTTTCGTTTTCGCTGGACGATGCCTACCGGGTTCAGGACCAGGTGACGGCCTTGCGGCTGGCTGCCGGGGAGCGGCGGGCCGGGTGGAAGCTGGGCTACACCTCGGCCGTCATGCGGGCGCAGATGGGTATCGACGCGCCCAACTTCGGTCCGTTGACCGACACCATGCTGCTGTCCTCGCCGGCGGTCCTGCCTGGCGGCGAGCTGCAGCCGCGGGTCGAGCCGGAGATCGGGCTGCGGCTCGGCCGCCGGCTCACCGCGCCGTGTTCGGTCGACCAGGCGCTAGCGGCGTGTGACGCCGCGCTGGCGTGCCTGGAGATTGTGGATTCGGTCTGGGCGGGCTACCGGTTCACGCTGGAGGACAACACGGCGGACGGCTCGTCTGCGGCCTGGGTCTCGGTGGGACCATCGCTGCCGCCGGAGGACCTGGCTACCCTGCCGGTCGTGCTGTCGGTGGACGGTGCGGAGGTGGAGCGCGCGACGGGTGCGGCCGCGAGCGGACATCCGGCCGCCGGGCTGGCCTGGCTCGCCGAGCAGCTCGCCGCGCACGGCCGGGCGCTCGAGCCCGGCGACCTGGTCATCACCGGCGGCCTGACCAGCGCGCGGCCGCTGCGGGCGGGCAGCCGGATCAGCGCGGCCTTCGGCGTCGGCGGAGCGGTCACCGTGCAGGTAAGCCGACCGCAACGATAACCGCCGCCCCTGCCCCCGCCCCTGCCGGAGCCCGGCATTAAGCCTGACGGTCGGTCAGAGCTGGTTCAGGGCCTTGCGGAGGCCGGTTTCGGCTTGCTGGCCCAGCTTTTCCAGGGCGGGTTTGAATAGGGGGGCTACGAACCGGGCGGCTCCCTTGAAGGTGAACTCGGCGGCGTAGGTCACCTCGGTGCCGGCCTCGACCCGGCGGAAGCTCATCGTGTCGACGGAGATCACCGTCTTGTTCTCCCCGCGCAGGCTGATCCGGTGAGCCGGGATGAGTTCCTGTACCACGTAGTTGAGCTCGGTCTTGCGGCCCATGAACTCCGAGGTGTTGCGGTACGTGGTGCCGACCCCGCCGTCGCCAGCCTGCCGCACGGTGCTCACCGTACCGGGATCCCACTGCGTCGTCGTGGTGAAGTCGGAGAGGTAGTCAAACACCGTCTCGATCGGCTTATCGACGACGACGGTCTTCTGCAGTTTCATGACAACCTTTCCTCGGGTCGTCCGGTACCGGATCCCATGTCCGAAGGTAACCTTCGTCACTAACCCTTGTCAAATCTCTGTCTAGGTTCTGTATAGTTCAGGGGTGAGCATCTCAGAAGGCTCGCCGGTGCTGCGCATCGGTGAGCTGAGCCGGCGCCTTGGCGTCAGCGACCACGTCCTGCGGGCGTGGGAGAGCCGCTACGGCTTGCTCCAGCCGACGCGCTCGTCGGGGGGCTTCCGGCTGTACTCCGAGACGGACGTGGCGCGAGTGCGCCGGATGCAGGCCCATCTCGCCCAGGGCCTGTCGGCCGCCGAGGCGGCTCGGGTCGCACTCGCGGAGGACCAGGCCGCCGGCCCTGGCCTCCTGGCTGTCGATCCTGGACCGCCGGCCGCTGTCGGCGATTGGCCCGGCGCGCTACGGCGCGCCCTCGACGCTTTTGACGAGCCGGCCGCCCAGGCGGTGCTGGACCGGCTGGTGTCAGACCTGTCAGTGACCACAATGCTCCGCGAGGTCGTGCTGCCGTATCTGGCCGAGCTCGGCGAGCGCTGGGTGCAGGGCACCGCCAGCATCGCCCAGGAGCATTTCGCCACCAACCTCATCCGCGGCAGGCTCGCCGGGCTCGCCCGGGGCTGGGGCGACGGGCACGGCCCGCGCGCTTTGCTGGCCTGCCCTCCGGCTGAACTGCACGACCTGGCTCTGATGATCTTCGGCATCGCCCTGAACCGGCGCGGCTGGCGGATCGACTATCTCGGGGCGAACACTCCGATCGACGAGGTGACCCGGGCGGCGCAGGCGAGGCACCCGGATCTCGTCGTGCTGGCCGCGGCGCGGCCGGAGAACCTCGAGCCCCTCACAGCGGAGCTCATCGTGCTAGCCAGGCACGCATCGCTGGGGCTGGCCGGGGTCGGCGCCACACCGCAGCTCGCCGCGCTTGTTCAAGCCCGGCTGCTGACCGGGGACCCGGTCACCGCAGCCGGCAACATCGGGTGGCCCCGGTGAGGATCTCGCCGGGGCCAGCCGCTAAGGAGAAATAGTGAGCCTGACCGAATCGCCCGACCCAGCCGCCCCGCGGCGACGCTTGCGCCCGTCCGTCGCGGCCGCCCATGGCCGCGTCTCCTGGCGTGAACTGGCGGCCTGCCGCACCGCGGACCCGGAACTGTTCTTCCCGATCGGGAAGACCGGCCCGGCCATCGAGGAAATCCAGCGGGCCAAGGCCGTCTGCGCGAGCTGCCCGGTACGGGAGCGCTGCCTGACGTTCGCGCTGGATACCCACCAGGATTTCGGCATCTGGGGCGGCCTCGACGACGAGGAACGTCGACTGCTGCACCGCCAGTGGCGAGCCGGGCAGGCGGTGGGCTAGGGCCAGGCTCAGGCGGCGGTGAGGACGCCGACCTTGCGGTCGGTGGTCAGGCGGCCGGAGGAGGTGCCGACGTGGGAGCCGGAGGTCGGCGCGACGTCTGAGTAGTCGCAGTTCTTTGGCCAGACGGTCAATCGGCTCCTGGCGGCGGGCCACCAGGGTGACCTCGTAACCCTCTCGCGCGTAGCGACGGGCGACCGCCTGGCCGAGGCCGGGTCCGGCTCCGAACACAGCGATGGATTTGGGCATAAGTGCTCCGACGGGCAGTTCGACCACTACTCCGGACTACCTAAGGCCACATTTACCTTGTCGTCAAGTGAATCCGGGTCCCGGTAGAAGGCGTTCGCGGGCCGCAGGAGGACATGCGGTTTCTCACCCGTAACTGCTTCCAGCATGGCGCCGTAAGCTTCGCGCATTCCCTGGTAAATGCGAGCCTGGTCCTGGGTGAACCTGCCGACTGTGCGCGAGGCGGCGGTGGCGGAGACTTCGATAACATAAGGCGGCCCGGCGCCACTTAGGCTCCGTCGTTGGACCTCGTCAGCGACGCCCGTGTACTCCTCGACCGTTGCTCGCACGGCCTCTTTCATGCCCCGCTGAAGATGTTCAAGCCGCTGGGCCATGAGTCTCTTGCCAAGCGTGAACCTTCCCGCCGAGGAGTTGTCTGAACGCGTGCGGATAACTACCACATGAGTGCAGCCATCAGCTCTAGCGGCCAAGAAAGGATGCGACAGGAGAACGGCGCCATCCACGAACCTTTCGCCGCGGAACACCACTGGACCTCCGGCCAGCAACGGGATGGACGACGAAGCCTTGAGAGCGGTCTTAATGTCGGACTTCGTTGTCAGGTCGCCGAATATATGAGGCTTTACCTGGTCGATCGAGCTTGCGATGAGCTTCAGTTCGATGGGACTGGCCAGCAATCGCTGGTAGTCCAACGGATTCCGTTCTTCCATTACCACGTCGAAAACGAAATCGAGTGATATCATCGGCTCCCTCTTGAGCAGTCGGCTATACGACAGGAATTCATTGCTAACAAGGTCGTCATAGTAGACTGAAAGCGAGTGCCATCCACCCCCGGAGATGAAGTAGGCGCTATTGATCGCGCCAGATGAATATGCGTATACAGCGTCAAACGAGTTAGTGAGACTACAGTCGCCAAGCGCCGCCAGCATGGCACCAGATAGAACGCCGCGCATTCCGCCGCCCTCTACCGCGAGCCCAACGCGGAACTTGTCAGCCCGCTTCCCTGGGAGACTGCCATCTGACAGCCGAGACGTCAGAACTTCCACGACTGGATGGGACATTTCTTCACTTCAATCCCCAATAAAAGGTGGTCGATCCTGGAATGATAGGACTACGAGTGAACGCAAGCCGTCAATCTGACAGCGGCGCATAGGTATCTGTGGGGCTGGCTGGTTCCGCTTCACGATTGCCTCCTGCGAACTGGGGTAGCCAGAGCCGGCCCACTGGACCAGTGTGATCAGGATGCCACTGATCCGCCAGCCAGTGCATCAGTTCCAGGTGGCGGAACTGATAGAAGCTGCCCGACTGGCGCAAGACTCCACGTTCCTGGTGCGCGTCGGCCAGGAATTGCATCAGCCGCCATGGGATTCGGCCCTGGGAAGCGAGCCAGAAGCGGCTGATGACAAAGAACACGCTAGCTGCGTGATAGAGCCCGAAGCCAAGGCCTATGATTATTCCGGCCGCTATTCCTATCGCGAGTCCGTCGGAGGTCACTTTCTCCAGTGTTGGATGAGCCCTCGCGGCGTAAACTGAAACCAGGCCGCCGCCTATGAGCCCGGCGATCACCGCCGCGATACCGGCCGATGGCGCGGTCATCCAGAAGGCCCGCGAGTCTTGGCGCAGCGACTGGTCCGGGCTTGCGGTAATGGGCCGGTCGTCGGCGCCGAGAAGAGCGAGCATCCCGCATGGCACCGCGCTGAGGAGGCCCACGGCCATCCCGCAGATCAGCCCCATCCGGCCGCCAGCGGCGCGGGCGGTGATCAGGCCAACAGCCGTCCCGATCGCGATGCCGCAGACGAGGCCGAGCGGTGACCACTGGACACGGAACGATGGCTTTTCGCGGCCAACGAACCTGGCGGCGAAACCCGCGCACAACCCCATCCCGATGCCGTTGAAGATCCCTGCTGGGACACCCGTGCCAACGCTCTCCAGGATAGTCGCGAAAGTTCCGCCAGCAAGACCACCCACTAGCCCGCCAGCGAAGTTGGTAGATGATCCGACGCCTATCGCGACAGCGAGGGCGACCGCGAGTCCTCCGAACGGCCACACGGCATGACCGACCCCGAACCGGCCGGCGAACGCCCCTAGCAGCGCCCCGCAGATGCCGCCGATGAGTGCGCCAGCTATGCCTTTCGAGGGTTGAATGTCAGACTTGCTGACGCGGCGGATAGGGATCGCGCCCGCGAGACCTATGATCGCGCCTGCACCGAGGCCCACGCCAATCCCTTGGCCGACATGGGCGCCAAGCCCGGCAGCGATCCCGGCGGCGAGGCCGCAGATCGCGCCGACGGTGCCCAGGACAAGCCACTGCGGGGCGGCTTCCCGCAACTCCCACCATGCGAAGAAGTTGTACTCCTCGTCTCTCGCCCGGAGATGATGGGCGAGAAACGATAGCCACTCCTGCGCCTCGTCGGCCCGCCAGCGTTTCTTATAGGGGTCGTCTTTCGGCTGGTAGGCGTTCTGGATGAGTACCTCGAAGAGGTGTTGCTTTATCGCGGCCGCGTCGCCGAATCTGCGCTGGTTGGTCAGTTCCTCGGGCTCTCGCGGTTCCTTTGGCTCGGGAAGCCCCGTCAGTTGCGGTTCGTAGACATCTCGCGCTAGCGCAGCGATGAGCGGCGTCTGCAGAGCCTCCGCGACAGGGCTTCCGGGAGCGGACAGTTCACGCAGGACAGGGCTCCATCTGAGCCCGGGCGCTGAGCCCGGCCCAGCGTCGCCGAGCAGATAGTGCCTGATCGCGTCACCACTCAGCGGGCGCAGGGTAACGCCGGTGGCACCGGTCAGTTTCACTGGGCGCCCAGGTGAACCTGAAGAGGACAGCGCGTCACGGTATTCCTCTGTGCGGCACGAGAGCACGAGCCCGGCGCCAGGCCTCAGGAACTGATTGATTCTTGAGATAGCGGTCGTGCGTACGTGAGCGGGTACTTCATCCAGGCCGTCGAGGATGAGCAGCAAGTGCTGGTCGAGGAGTGCTTCAGCCCTGCAGCATGGCCGCGCGCTCGTTTCCCACGGTGCCTTCAGCGAGGGGTAGTCGAGGGTGAGACGTGATATCAGCCACGCCTTCAAACTACTTTGGCTGGGATCCCAAGACGCCAAGGGAACAATGACCGGTACCGCTGTTCCGCGTTCTCGCTCCTTATGCAGATCGAGAAGGAGTCGAATGAGTTGGACTGTCTTGCCACTGCCGCCATCGCCGAGTACTACCAGCCGCCCTGATGGCACTCGTTTGAAGCCGCTGGCAAGCGATTGGCCCCATCCGTGGCCAGCTAGCTGGCTCGGCCGCCTCTTGAGGCCGCTGATCGGTAGGATGCCGCCTGAATCCGCCAGCAGGGTACCTAGGGTATCCTGCGGTTTCTCCACCAGATCCGGTGCCGCAGGCTCCCAGGTAACAGTGAGGATGTCCGAGTCGTTGACGTGGCGGAACTGGGCCTCGATCTCCCATTGCCTTCTGACTGTATCGGCGAGGTCATCCGCTACCTGGGAGAGGCTTGTCCTGTCAGCGGCCCTCTTGGCGTCGCGGTAGGTCAGCCATCCAACGGACAGCAGCGGAACGCTGAGAGCGAAAGGGATAACCTGAATGGCTGGGCTTGTATGGCCAAGCAGCGAGAGGCCAATGACGACAGCCAGCACCGCGGCACACAAAACGACCAGTGTGATCACTGGACGCCGGAATCTCAACGCGTCACTCTCACAGGATGCCCCCTGAATGAACCCTACTCGCGTTACGCATGTCACGCGAAGGCATCGACTCTAAAGTAACTATTCAGCCTGAGTGGCGATGTCTCGCGTGTCCTGAGCTGCGAGGACACACCGCCCAGTTGCCTGCCAATCAAGAGTTGACCGCACCCTGGGTGATATATCCTGTTATGGCAGATAAATATCTTAAAGGCATATTAGTTTTGATGGCTCCTACGCTTGCTGAATAGCTACACTCTTAATGCCTGTCCTTAAAACCAGGGCACCATCATATGGCATTGTGGCATCGCGAACCGAGTCTTGGAAACCTGATCTCGCTACGTATGGTGAGGCGAGAGTGCCTGTATTGGTCGACAACGCGGCTGCTACAGGGATTGAGGATTGAAATGGTCAGGATTCGCACAGTTGATACCTCGTCGGCGTGTCGTGGTGACGGTAGCTGCTGGCGGGGCTACTGCGGATTCATGAGGTATCCGGATGGTGGTGGCCTGTCTGCTGGGCGGGTCAGGCGTGAGGAAGTACGGTTGCACGCGGCCCCTCCTACCTGCTGCATCGAGCCTGGGGCGCGGCCCGTCAGGCAGAGCGTGCTCCGCAGGTGGTGGTCATTTGATGATGCGGATCTCGCAGCGGGTCGCGGGTACGGCGGTGATGCGCTCGTCGCCGGTGAGCAAGGTCGCTCCGGTCATCTCGGCTACATAGGCGGCGTCGCAGGGGGTGAGGTTCTCGCGCAGTTCCCAGATGCGTGGCAGGAGCGACGAGGTGTGCCACCGTTCGACGGGCAGGATGATCAGGTCGGCGATCAGCTCGCCCGCCGCGGTGCGGTCAGGCTTGAGGGCAGCGGGGTCGGGCCGAGGGCGCTGGGTGGGGGCGCTTGAGCGGGGCTGGGGGCGGTTGGGTCCGAGTTACGCGGCGGTGAGGACGCCGACCTTGCGGTCGGTGGTCAGACGGCCGGAGGAGGTGCCGACGTAGGAGCCGGAGGTCGGCGCGACGTCTGAGTAGTCGCGGCCGGTCGCGACGGTGACGTAGCCGCTGTCGGTCCGGCGGCCGTTGCACGGGTCGAACGCGACGGCCTCGGCCTGCTGCCCGTGCGGCACGATCACCTCGACCCAGGCGTGGGTGCCGCCCTGGCCGAGCAGGTGCCCCGATACGTACCTGGCGGGCAGCCGGACCAGATGACAGAGCGCCAGCATCACGTGGGCGAAGTCCTGGCAGACGCCGCGCCCGGCGGCCAGGGCCTCGGGCGCCGTGGTCTTGACCGAGGTGACCCCGAACTCGTAGGTGATCGCCGCCGAGACCGCATCGCAGATCCGCTGGCCGGTGTCCTCCGGATCGCCGGCCTCGGCGGTCTTGGGGGTCTTGGGGATGATGTCCGCGGCCAGGTCACGCAGCCGCTCGTCGGCCGCGGTGAGCGGGGTCGGCCGGAGCAGGCGCGGGCTGTGCAGGGCGTCGGCGGGAAGCAGGGTGGGTCCGTCGTCGCGGACCCGTTCGATCACGGCGGCGAGCCGGAACTCGATCGCCTGCGTCACGCGATCGGCATGCAGCCAGGCCACGACGTTGCCGTGGGCGTCCCGGCTCACCCGCCGCCGGGCCGGGGCACCGTTCACCTCCAGCAGGTGCGCGCGCAGGTACTGGTTGCCATGCCGGGCGGGGGGCACGATGACCAGCCGCTGGCGCAGCGACTCGACCGGCGCGTCGTATTCGTAGCGGAAGCTCTGCTGCAGCACGTAGTTCACGTTCCGGACGGCACCCAGGTCAAGCCCGCGGTGATCGATAAGCGGGGCCTCGAGCACCGAGCGATCCAGCATCATCGGGCCGCCTCCTCCGCCTGGACCACCATGGACTCGAGCAGGGGGCCGCCAAACGTCGTGGCCATCGCGACATCCGACGCATCACGCCCCCGGCCGATCACAATACGTCCTTTGCGCCTGATGTTATTGCGGGGATCGAAAGTCCACCACCGATCGCCCAGCCACACCTCCATCCAGGCCGCGAAGTCCATCGGCGCCGGATCCGGCGGGACGTCCAGGTCAGGCAGGTAACCGAAGACGTAACGGGCCGGGATGTTCAGCGCCCGGCAGAACGAGACCGCGAGGTGAGTGAAGTCACGGCAGACCCCGATCCGGCTCCGGTTGACGTCGGCGGCACTCGACAGGGCCGTCGTGCTGCCGTACTGGAAGGTCAGGTGCTGGTTGACGTGATCGCAGATGGCCTGCACCCGGCCGTATCCCGGCGCCAGCCCGCCGAAACGGGACCAGGCCTCGTCGCCGAGCACATCGGGCAGGCAGTACCGGCTCGGCAAGGTATAGATCAGGGTCTCGTCCGGGAGGTCGTCGGGCGGGCACTCCTTGGCGCCCTCGTCGGCATCCTCGGTCGCATCGGGAACCACGGCCACCGCATGGAACCGGAAGCTCGACCGGCCCGCGGGCAGCACCGCCCGGACGCACGGGTTGCCGTACAGGTCGGTGTAGCCGCGGATCGCGATGCGCGGCTCGGACGCCCACTGGGCACCCTCGATGCCAACGTGCGGGTCTTCGATCGGCTGGACCTGGAAGATCACCGGGGTGTAGATGGCTGCGACATAGGTGAAGTCGCATCCGATCAGCAGCCGGCGCGTTTCCATGATTCATGATCTATGCCAGATGTTTCCAGCGGGTTACGCCACGCCGCATCGGGTGACCTTCCTGACTTTTCCTCGCCGGCGAGGCGCCCGGGCCTACGGGTCGGAGCCCGCGCTTGCCACCTGCTCCGCTATCCGCCCGATCTTCGCCAGCCGGGCCAGGGTGGGCCGGGACAGGACCTCGGCGATGTCATGCAGCGCCACGATGAGTTCTTCGAGTCCGTCCAGCGGGACCTCGTCGCCCGCGTAAAGCAGGATGGCCCGGTAGTCCTCGGCGGTGACGGTCGCGCCAGGCAACTCGATCGGCCCGGTGTCCGCGAGGAACAGCGCGGGGATCGAGGTGTCAAGGGCCAGGGCGACAGCGGCCAGTTCGGCGGCGGTGAAGGCACGGCGGCCTCGCTCGGCCTGGTGGACGGCCTGGCGACTCCAGGGTTTGCCCAGGTAGCGGCCCATCGCCTGACCGAGCTGCGTGAGTGACATCTGGCGCACCTCGCGCAGGTGCGCGATCTGCTGACCGATAGCCGTTTCGACCCGCATGCCACCTCCCTGTCATTCCACATGATGACATCGAAAGACCAAGATTGACAACCGCGAAATATTTACCGTATTGTAAACACATACTTTTCCCCGTCATCTCCTGTAATGACAGAGCTGTCATGATCTGGCCAGGCCCCAAGAGCCCCCCGGAGGCCGCCGTGCCGTCCCTTCACATCAATGCGATCAGCGCCGGCGACTGCGCCGTGCTCCGGCTCGCGGGCGAGATGGACGTCTACACCTCCCCGAAGCTGCGCAAGCAGGTAGCCGATCTCGCCGAGAACGGCACGATCCACGTCATCGCGGACCTACGCGGCGTAGATTTCCTGGACTCGACCGGCCTGGGCGCTCTGGTCGGCAGCCTGAAGCGGCTACGCATCCACCAGGGATCACTCATGATCGTGACCAGCGGCGGCCGGATCCTTAAGCTCTTCCAGATCACCGGGCTCACCCACGCCTTCGCGCTTCACTCCTGCGTCATGGACGCCATCTCCGCCGACCAGCACTGGCAGGTAGCCATCGCCGGCGAAGGCCGCAGCGCCGAGGAATGGTGCTCCAAATACGAGGTGCCGTAGTGACTCGCGCGGCCCGCCCCGGCGCGTGCCGGCCAGGCTCGATCAGGCGGGAGCGCCTACCCACGGTGGCGGTCCCCGATTCGTCGGGGACCGCCTCCTTGGCGGTTTCAGTCGAGCAGGGCCGTGATCGTTCCGGCCCCCACCGTCCGGCCTCCTTCCCTGATGGCGAAGCCGAGCCCGGCGCCGAGCGCCACCGGCTGGCCCAGCTCGACGCTGACGGTCACCCGGTCACCGGGCCTGGCCACCCCGGCCGGGCCCAGGTCCATCACGCCCACCACGTCGGTGGTCCGGACAAAAAACTGCGGACGATATCCGGTCCGGATCTCCGTCCGGCGGCCTCCCTCCACCGCGGATAGCAGGTAGACGCTGGCCTCGAACTTCTGGTGCGCCGCCAGGCTGCCGGGTGCCACGATCACCTGGCCGCGCCGGACCTGGTGCCGTCGGACGCCGCGGAGCAGCAGCGCCGCATTGTCCCCGGCCTCGGCGTGCGCCATCGTCTTGCCGAACGTCTCGACGCTGGTTACCACCGAGGTCACGGTGGTACCCAGGCCGATGACCTCGACCGGGTCGCCGACCCGGACGCGGCCGCGCTCGATCGCGCCGGTGACCACGGTGCCGCGGCCGGTGATCGTGAAGACGCTCTCCACTGGCAGGAGAAACGGCGCATTGACGTAGCGGTCGGGAACCGGCACATACGCGTCGATCGCGTCCAGCAGCCCGGCGACCGAGGCGACCCATCGGGGCTCCCCGGCCAGCGCGCCCAGTCCGGACACCCGGATGACCGGGATCTGCTCGCCGGGATACCCGTAGCTCGACAGCAGTTCGCGCACGTCGAGCTCGACGAGTTCGGCCAGCTCGCCGTCGGCCACGTCGGCCTTGCTCAGCGCGACGACGAGATGCCGCACCCCGACCTGCTGGGCGAGCAGGACGTGCTCGCGAGTCTGCGGCATGACGCCATCGAGCGCGGACACGACCAGGATGGCCCCGTCCACCTGCGCCGCGCCGGTGATCATGTTCTTCACGTAGTCGGCGTGACCGGGCATGTCGACATGCGCGTAGTGCCTGCTCGCGGTCTCGTACTCGACGTGCGAGACGTTTATCGTGATGCCCCGGGCCGCCTCTTCCGGGGCCCGGTCGATGCGGTCGAACGGCACATACGACGCCATCCCGCGCTCGGCGAGCACCTTGGTGATGGCGGCCGTCAGCGTGGTCTTGCCGTGGTCGACGTGACCCATGGTGCCGATGTTCAGGTGCGGCTTGGTCCGCACGTACGCCTGCCTAGTCATGATCCTTTACTCCCGGTGGTGGGTTTGCGTCAGTGGACGCGGAGACCCGCGAGGATGCCGACCCTTCCCCGTGGGGTCTCCCGGCCGCGCCGGGGAAGGGTCAGCCTCGCTCGCCGCCGGGCAGGAGCTGAACCGAGCCCCGGGCAGCCGTCAGCGCGCTCGCTGCTGCGAGCACCAGGCTGAGGGCGCACCGGATCATGTCCTCAAGCATGAGCCGGTGCCACATCAGGCGCGAATAGTTTTCCGCCACGTAGCCGATTCCTTGCTCGAGCGGGATATCGAGCGGAATATGAGGAAGGACCCGCCAGGTACCGATCCAGCTAGTCCGGACACCATAATGGTGCAGATCAGGTCGGCCGAGGGCGAGGAGAGCGTGGACAATGACCGGCGGCCAGATTTTCACTTCCCGGCTGAAAGGCCGTCCGCTGCTGGACAGCGCGAGCCTGACCCTGGGCCGGATCCGCGACGTCGTGATCCTGCCCGCCACCGGGAATGACCCGCCGCGCGCGCTGGGGCTGGTGGTGACCTGGCAGCGGCGCCGCATCTTCGTCAACCTCGGCCAGATCACCGAGATCTCCGTCGACGGCGCCCATCTGGCCGGCGGCGCCATCGACCCGGAACGCTTCGCCCGGCGGACCGGAGAGATCCTGGCCTCCGAGCTGTACGGCCGACAGGTCAAGGACGGGACCATTGCCGATGTCGCGATCAGCCCCACCGAGCGGCTGCGGGTCGGCTGGGAGGTCTCCGCGCTGGCCGTCTCGCACGGCCGGAGCCTGTTGCACCGCGGCCCGGACGTCGTGCCCTGGGACCGCTACCCCGATCTGTTCCAGGCGGACCCGCTGGCCGAGCAGCTGGCTGGCCTGCGCGAGCTGAGGCCGGCCGATCTCGCCACCGCGGTCGAGGGCTTGCCCCCCGCCCGGCGCAGCCAGATCGCGGCCGCCCTCGACGACGACCAGCTAGCCGACCTGCTTGAGGAGATGCCCGAACAAGACCAGGTTCGGCTGCTGGCCAGCTTCGGACTTGACCGCGGCGCCGACGTCGTGGAAAAGATGCAGCCTGACGACGCCGCGGACCTGCTCGCGGAGATGCCGGCCGAACAACGCGAACGGCTGCTGACGGCGATGGAGTCCGTCCCGGCCGCGGACCTGCGGCGGCTGCTGACTTACGGCGGGACGACGGCGGGCGGCCTGATGACCTCCCGGCCCCTCATTGTCGCACCGGAGACGCCGGTCGCTGAGATACTGGCCCGCGTCAGGAACCCGGACATGCCGGCCACCGCGGCCGCGCAGGTGTACGTGTGCGAACCGCCCCTGATGACACCGACCGGCCGCTACCTCGGGAGCGTGGGGTTCCAGCGGCTGCTGCGCCGGCCGCCGTCGGTCCTGGCTGGGGAGTGCATAGACAAGGCGAGCGTCTTCGTCCGGCCTGACCTGCCCGATCATGAGCTAGCGGCCAGGCTCGCCGCCTACAACCTGATCAGCGTGGCGGTATGTGACCAGGACGGCCGCCTGCTCGGCGCGGTTACCGTGGACGATGTACTGGACCACCTGCTGCCCCCGGGCTGGCGGAAGACGGGAGGCTAGCATGGCGCGGGTTTCTCTTCGCCGCCCCAGTGAGCGGGCCGACCTGTCCGTTCCGCGCGGCTCCCCGCAGATGGGTGCCCGGTACGACGCCGACGCGTTCGGGCGGTTCGCAGAGGGGATGGCGCGGTTCCTCGGCACCGGGCGATTCATCGTCGGCCAGACCGTGCTCGTGATCGGATGGATCGTTCTCAACACCGTCGGCGCTATCAAGCACTGGGATCCGTACCCGTTCATCCTGCTCAACCTGGCCTTCTCGACCCAGGCGGCCTACGCCGCGCCGCTGATCCTGCTCGCGCAGAACCGGCAGGACGACCGGGACCGGGCTAACATCGACCGCGACCGGGAGGTGGCGGCACGGACCCAAGCCGATACCGAGTTCCTCGCCCGCGAACTCGCCGCGGTCCGCCTCGCGCTGACCGACGTGGTAACGGCGCAGGACCTTGAGGACTCGCTGTCCAAGCTGGCCGAGCTGATCACGGCCCAGCCACCTGCACGGTCAGTGGATAGCTAGCGCATATCCCCACGATCGTTCGGAATAATGACCTTGATTTTCGGTGGCTGCGCTGGAGCTGACCGCGGCTCCGGTCCCGACGAGGCGCTTAGCGGCGCCAGGGGCGCAGGGCGACGTCGGTAGCCCGGCGGAGCCGGTCGCGTAGCTGCCCGGGGTCGTCCAGGCTGGTCGCGGGATCGTCGAACAGGGCGGTAAGCGCGCCGCTGACGGCGCCGACGAACGCGCCCACCAGGGCGGCGGCGCTGATCTCGTCCAGCTCATCGGGAAAGGCCGCGTGCAGGCGGCGGGCAATGTCACGCTGGGCGTCGAGCTGGATCTGCAGCGCACGGCCGCGGACGGCGGGCACGGTCTGCACCAGGCGGGTCCGCAGGGCGGCGTGGCGGCCGGTCATCTCGTCGCTGGCTTCGCCCACCTCGTGCAGCGCGCGGAGGAGGACGTCGGCTGGATGGTCGCCGGGACGGCGGGCGGCAATCGCGGCCTCGGCGGCCCTGACCCTCGCGTCGCTCTCGGGGAAGAGCAGTTCTTCCTTGCTGGCGAAGTAGCTGAAGAACGTCCGGGTGCCGATGTCGGCGGCCGCGGCGATGTCAGCCACGGTGGTGCGGTCGTAGCCGCGGCGCTCGAACAGGTCGGCAGCCGCGTCGATCAGGGCCAGGCGAGTGCGCTCTCGTTTGCGGTCACGCAGGGTTCTGGCCGGGGCTGGCGACGTCACGCTAAGAGCCTACTCCCGGTGCATCAGACGCTCGTTAGCATCGATTGCAGTATTGCATTCAGTGCATGTATGCTATCGATGCGGCTGGATCTTCCCGGCCCGAGGACAGGGGGCTCGCTGTGCGCAACGGAGCGATACTGATCTCAGGGGCCGGCATCGCCGGGCCGACGCTGGCGTACTGGCTGGCCAGGGGCGGCTTCGTGCCGACGGTGGTGGAACACGCGGACGCGCAGCGTTCCAGCGGGAGCCCGGTGGACGTGCGTGGTCCGGCCGTCGAGGTGGCCGAGCGGATGGGGGTGATGCCGCGCCTGCGCGAAGCCGGGACGCACGTGCGGACGCTCAGCTTTCTGTCCGCCCGGGGCCAGCGGACCGGCCGGATCAACATGGCGGCGCTGAGGCGGGCCGCGGCCAGCCGGGAAGTGGAGCTTCCGCGCGGAGATCTCGCCGCCGCCCTCTACGGCGCGAGCCGGGACGACGTGGAGTTCGTCTTCGGTGACTCGATCGCGACCCTGCACCCGGACCGGGGCGGAGTGGACGTGACGTTCTGCCGCTCCGCCCCCCGGCGCTTCGAGGCGGTCATCGGGGCGGACGGCCTGCATTCGGCGGTGCGGCGGCTGGCCTTCGGGCCCGAGGCCGACTACGTGCGTCACATGGGCCTGTACGTGGCCACGATGCCCCTCGACGACTTCGCGGTCGACCCGCACGACGTCCTCATGTACAACACGCCGGGGAAGGCCATCTCCGTCCACCCGGCGAGCGGGCGGACGCTGGCGGCTTTCATCTTCCGGCATCCGCAGGTCGCCGGCTTCGACTACCGGGACACCGCCCAGCACAAGCGGCTGCTGGCGAAGGTGTACGCGGGGGGAGGCTGGCGGACACCCGAGCTGCTCA
>Ga0302324_100012234_pt1 | contig 17509 bp, 21 predicted proteins | sample Palsa_T0_1_FD_201949 | JGI IMG/M metagenome (GOLD analysis project Ga0302324, IMG submission 201949) | Peat permafrost microbial communities from Stordalen Mire near Abisko, Sweden - Palsa_T0_1 | ecosystem: Environmental > Terrestrial > Soil > Palsa > Peat permafrost | place: Sweden: Abisko...
GTCCTGGGCAAAACGGAGTGTCGAAGCGATGAATCGAAATGGGCTATTCATACTGCGGCCTTCACATCTGTTTTTGTGAAGTCCCCTCCCTTGAACAACAAGGGCTCGCCGGTCACTTTGGCGAGCGCATACGCGAAGCAGTCCCCGAAATTCAGCCCCGCCACATGACGTCCCTTTCCGAAATCCGTATAGCTTTGCCGCGCGGCGTGCGCCTGCTCTTCCGTGACTGGCTCGATGACGATTCCGGCGCGCCGGAAAAAGGCGTCAAATTGCCGGCTCCCGCTGTCTCTGGTTTGAGCTTCGACCACGACCGCCGCTTCTACAAAATTGGCAGCCGACATCCGACGAGAGTCCGCCTCGCTGATGGCGCGCGCGTATCTTTCGGCGTCGCTTTCGTTGAACAGAATCGCGAGAACCGATGAAGTGTCCACAATCATCGCGGCAGCCCGCGCTCATCATAGAGTAGCGTCCCGTGATCCACCGCAGGGCCTTTCAAGGTGCTCGCGCAACGGCGACCTATGCTGAGCAGCTCCTCCGCCGTCGCCTCCGGCTTGCGCCGATGCCGGACCCGCTCTAGGCGCTCGCGCAGTGCTTCCGTGACGGCATGAGTCATCGTTTCGCCCGTTTCCCGCTGAAGGGCTTTAGCCAGTTTGTGAGCCTCCGGGTCTTTGATATTCAGGGGCATTTTCGCCAATCCTCCTGGATAGAAATATATCTACCTTTCCTACTACATTGTAGCGCCACGGCCGATTCCTGGAAAGATCTTTCTTCCTAAGGCCTACTCTGAGCAAACGATTCGTCATTAAAAAACAATCCCTCGTCGCATTGGATCGTTTGATTTGTTCGGGAAAGGCAGAGAGGTTGGCTTTGGCGAGCACAGGAAAGCCGAATTGCAGTGTTCAACCGAGACATCTTGATCGCCAAATATTGTCCGGCAGACGGTAAGCCCGATGGCACGACGGAAAACTAAGATCAAAGCTAGGGGCCAAGGGCGAACGTTTCGTCGGCAATCCAGGATGAGGCCGAATGAAAACTCTGGTTGTCACCGAGGGCAAATTTAGGTAAGATTATCTTACCATAGAAACCAAACTTTCAACTAAAGGTCAGGTCGTTCTTCCTGGACCTATTCGTCGCAAGCTTGGCCTGCGCGCGGGAGACCCGCTCGATGCCAAGGTGGAGGCTGGACGCATTGTGCTAACACCCCGAAGCACGCGCTCGTGCAAAGTAAGGATTCTTGTTGACCCGATTACGGGTCTGTCCGTTTTGAGCGCGGGTCCGGACGCTGCAAAGTTGAGCAGTAAACAAGTCTCCGAGATCTTATCCGAATTCCCATGACGTATCTCCTCGACGTAAATGCTCTAGTGGCCCTGGGCTTCCTCCAACATGAATTCCATGAGCGAGTCGCTAGCTGGATTTATACTCTAGCTTCGAGCGAAGTTCCGGAACTCGTAACGTGCTCGATTACAGAATTTGGCTTCGTCCGGGTCCTCGCCCAAGCGCCGGAGTACGGATTCACCGTTGCGCATGCACGAACCCTTCTGCTGCGTCTGAAGCGAGGAAACACCTTAAGATTCGCGTTCATCCCCGACGATCATGACGTCTCGCACGTTCCTGCTTGGGTCAAGACGGCGAAACAAATTACCGATGGTCATCTCGCGGAGCTGGCGAGGGCAAAAGGTGCGATTCTTGCGACCTTCGATCGTAGAATACCTGGAGCCTACTTGATTCCCACTCATGATTGAAGTCATGGTCTTGCAGGCACATGTCTGGCCTGTTCACGGGCCTGCTGCGAATTGAATTTGCCCCGCACAATATCGCCAGTTTTGATTGGATAAGAACAAAGGCTCCGTTCGAACCCCGTATCCTTGGTTTGGAGGACGAAGAGACTGGGAAGAAAGGAGATTTCGATGATGCCTTATTTGGATGCGATTTCCATCCCCCGATCGGCAGTCCATCGAAACAAGAAATTCTTCGTCCCGAACCGAGGCTACAGCATCAGGAAAATGTGATTTCGATGAAAGTTGATTTGGTCAAGTCGCTCTCGATCCGGCGGCCGCGGCCACCTCGCATTCGGACGGCCAGTACTCGCCGCTAACCAGCGGGTTCTCGCTTTGCTGGCCTTTTTGTCGTTCCTTGTGGGTTACGAGGGTAAACGCGATCCGTTACCCGCGGCGCCGGCCCCATCTGGTGCGCCACCGCTTCCAGGCACGATGATAGGCGTAGGGGAAGCGTTCAAGGCTTTGTTCACCGCCGCTCCATTTGTGGCGGAGGGTCCGGTGCCGCCGGTCAGCAATTTATTTAGAACCGGAATATTCGCGCGGTTCGTTTCCACGAAATCAGCGCCCTCGGCGGTTAGTGTGAAATCGGAGTTGTCCGCACGGTCGATATAGCCTTTGTTTCGCAAATACCAGGCCGTGAATTCCAAATAATCCCGGGGAAAACCCATGCGCGCTTCAACTTCGAAAAGGGAAAGTTCCGGCTGATAGGGATTCGTGCGGCGCTGAATATAAAGAAGCGCCAGTATCACCAACCGGCGGTTCATCTCGCCGTTGATGCTATCCATAAAATCAATGGACGTGGATAGCGGGGGCGACTTGTGCGACTCCTTTTTGCGAGATGCATCGTATTCGGCGCGGCGCTCTGGATGAGCCAACACGTCATAGGCTTCCTTCAACAGGAAGAAGGCTTCCGGATTGCCGGTCTTTGGGTTGTCCGGGTGAAAGCGGCCCGCCAGGAAACGATAAACGCGGTGGATTGTTTCGGGGTCGGCATTCGGGCTGATTTGGAGGAATTCGTAGTAATCCGGAATTTCCATCCTGTTCTCCCCAATCATATATTGTTCGTCATCAAGCGGACTCTTTGATGTGCGCCCGGAATGCGTACACGCGACTATTGCAGCTTTTGCATCGAAAAGGACGAATCCGAGTGACGAGACAAGCAAGTTGTTCCGCAATGCCCCTGCGCTTTGAACGATAGATATCCGTGCTGCCACAGATTGGACACTTGTCAGACCGAATTATGTAAACGATGGTCATATTAGGATAAAGGCGCGAAGGCGAGCCTGACTTTCCCCAAGAAGTTGTGCAATTCCGAAGCCAATTCAACGATTTATGGATCGCCGGAAGTAATTGAATTGACAGTGAATGAACCGGCGAGCGAGCATAGATGCATGGTGGGTTGCACTTTCTTGAAGTAAAATGGACAATCGGTCCATTCTCGCGGCCAGCATCGCCGGCCTTAGAAAAGGATGGATTTCGCAGTAACGAGCGATTCAGTACTAAAGGATTCGTTAGCGGACAGCTTCATTGCCAAACGTCGTTCTTCCCGCAGCTTCGCCCGCAAGCTGGGACTGCGCACGGTAGAAACTCGGGCGCCACGCAGAGGTTGAGTTAACGCCCCGGAGTGCCCGCTAGCGCAAAGTCAGGATTCCGATAATTTCCAGCAACTACCGCAATGAACGTCGCGGCTTCAATCGAAAGAGAATTTATTTTATCGATCGCGAAAAAGTTCAAAATGGAAATCTGGCTAGGATGAGAACATGAAAAAGTCAGGCGCGAGCCGAGGCCAGTCGGCATCGGAGTTCATCTCGAGAAGAATCGCCGAACTCGGGGATTGGCGCGGCGAAGCCCTCAGCAGAATGCGCAAGCTCATAAAGGAAGCAGACCCGGACGTCGTCGAGGAGTGGAAGTGGATGGGCACTCCGGTTTGGTCGCACGACGGCATCATCTGCACTGGCGAATCGTACAAGAATGTCGTGAAACTTACTTTCGCCAAGGGCGCGTTTCTGAAGGATCCCGCCCGTCTCTTCAACTCGAGTCTCGAGGGAAACACACGCCGCGCAATCGACATCCACGAACGAGAAGAAGTTAACGAGTCCGCCTTCAAGGTCCTCGTTCGCCAAGCGGTCACCCTCAACAGTTCTGGCAAGTCGAAACCTTCGAAGAAAGCAAAGCCCTAAGTTTAATGCCGGGAAGTAATTCTCATTCAGCAGAAGATCTTCCATCGCTGCGGGCTTAGCCAGAATGAGCTTCCGTTTGCACCGCCGTGACCGCGGTTGGCGCCGCACTTCTCACGTGCTCTCTGATGCGGGGAGAATTTTATGAAATTCAACTTCACGGTTTTTTCCGCTTGCCCTCGCTCGTTGTCGCCCGTTCGTGACAGTCTCCGTCTCGGACATGACAGTTGAAAGTCGAACGGGCGACAACGGGAGTAGTTGATGTGATGCCCGAGTCGAGGCTTTATTAGCCACCGACTAGTCGCCGAGAGAAAGACTGCTATCCTCGAGGTCGCCGTCCTCCTGTACATCAGGATTTTGGTTAGGCGTGCCAGTTTGCTCTGACTGAATGCCGGCCTCATCTTCCTTCAGAAACGTCCCGACGTTAGTCGTGCCCTCAATCGCATCCTCGAGGGACGGTGCGCCGAGATCCGGGTTTTCGGGCCAGGCATGGTCCTGGTAAAAAATTGCCGCCCGCGTGTCCCCAGCTAGCGCCGCGGTGACTTGAGCACGGACAATGCCCGGCCACTCACGACATGCAATGAAATCGCCGAGGACCTGGTTTTGCAGAGAGAGCCATTCCGCGCGCCGTACCACATCGAAATTCTGCGCCCACCTGTAAAAACACAGCGGATTGGAGCAGTAGATACCGACCGCAAATCAGTTGGTTCTTGGAGTACCGAAGCCGTTTCACAGCAATTCAGCCACTTCCCTTTGCGACTGACCGACGCGCGTTGACTTGTCTGAGGGCGCAGCATAAGATTCGCGCCAATGCCCGATACTCCTCCACTCTCCGGGCGAACGATTTCCCACTATCGCATCCTTGAGAAACTCGGCGGCGGCGGGATGGGTGTCGTCTACAAGGCCGAAGACACCAAGTTGCACCGCTTTGTCGCGCTGAAGTTCCTTCCCCCGGAACTGAATGGAGACCCCGGTGCGCGGGACCGTTTGATCCGCGAAGCCCGGATGGCTTCGGCACTGAATCATCCCAATATCTGCACGATTTACGATGTCGGCAGCGAAGACGGCCGGACATATATCGTCATGGAGCTCGTAGAGGGCCACCCGCTAGCGGACGAGATTCGGGATGGCGGGCTACCCGACGAGACCGTGATTCGCTATGGCGTGCAAATTTCGGATGCCCTTTTTCACGCGCACCAACACGGAGTGGTGCACCGCGACCTCAAGAGCGCAAACGTGATGATCACTCCGGAGGCGCGCGTCAAGGTCCTCGACTTCGGGTTGGCAAAGCGTGTTGCGAATTCTGAGGTTGGCGCGCAGACCCTTTCGCTCGACTCCACTATCGATCAGGGCGGCATTGCGGGCACTTTCCACTACATTGCGCCGGAAGTGTTTCGCGGCGAGCTCGCGGATGCGCGAAGCGACATCTGGTCGCTCGGCGTAGTCCTATACGAGATGTCTGCCGGGCAGCGCCCCTTTTGCGGCAAAACGCCGTACGATTTGAGTTCGGCAATCCTCAACGCTTCGCCCGAGCCTTTTAACGCGAATATGTCCCCAGGATTGAGGGCTGTTACTGAGCACTGCTTAAGCAAGGATCGGGCAGAGCGCTACCAACATGCGAGCGAGGTCCGCGCCGCTTTGGAGGCTTTGGCGTGGTCAGGCTCCGTTGCTCCCGCGAGCGGATCCCAGCGAGAGCGAGAAGGTACTCACTCGGTTGCCCGCCGTTCAGTACTCGTTTTGGTAATCGCTCTCGGGCTTCTTTTGGCCGTACTCATGGTTGGGAAGCAAATTGTGAAGAGGTGGCGGCCAGCCGCGGCAATCGGGACACCCATTCGATCGCTCGCAGTCCTCCCCCTCGAAAATCTCTCCGATGATGCAAGGCAGGACTACTTCGCCGACGGCATGAGCGATGCATTGATTACCGCTCTTTCGCAGATTAGGGAGTTACGTGTGATTTCGCGCTCTTCGGTAATGCAATATAGAGGCCGACGCCTCCCAGTTTCGCAGATCGCGCGGGAACTCCACGTGGATGCGGTTGTGACCGGATCGGTTCTGCGTTCCGGCGATCGAGTCCGCATTTCGGCGGAGCTTGTCCATGGGGATACGCAGCAAAATCTTTGGGCGCAGAGTTACGAACGTCCTTTTATCGATGTGCTCTCGCTTCAGAACGACGTGGCACGAGACATCGTCGATGAAATCCAGATTCGCCTGACGGAACAGGAACAGACGCGCCTTGCGAATAGCCGCGCCATCGTTCCTGACGCGTATGACGCGTATCTCCAGGGACGTTTTAACGCGGCCAAACGCACGGGGGATGCATTGAGCCAAGCGGTTGCCGACTATCAGCGTGCGATCCAGCTCGATCCAACCTACGCGCCTGCGTATGCAGGCCTTGCCGGGTCGTTAGCCGTGTTGGCTGATTATAAAGACGTGCCACCCGCCCAAGTGCTGCAAGACGCGGAAGCTGCGGCGACGAAGGCTTTGCAGCTCGACCACAATCTCGCTGAAGCTCACGCCGCCCTCGGGCTGATTTGGGAATCCCGCTTGGATTGGACGGGCGTGCTCGCACAATTTCAACGGGCTATCGAGTTAAATCCCGGCGATGCCACAGCACACCAGTGGAATGCTCTCGCCCTTGCTGTTGCAGGCAAGAACGAGCAAGCGATCGCTGAGATAAAGCTTGCCATGGAGCTTGACCCACGCTCGCTGATTATTAATGCGAACGTAGCCTGGTGCTTATACCTCGCAGGGAAGAACGACGAATCTGCTGACCAGGCTCGGAAGACGCTTGAGATGGACCCGAATTTTCCTGTGGCTCACGGTTATCTCGGGCAAGCGCTTCTGGAAGATGAGGAATATGAAAAATCCTTCGAGGAGCTGAAAAAAGCACTTTCTCTCTCGGGGGGTGAAACCTCCTACAAGGCAGAGCTCGCGAACGCCTACGCAGTTGCGGGAAGAAAGAAGGACGCGCTCGCGATTTTGCGCCAGCTACTTTCGCTATCCAGGAAACGGTACGTTTCTCCTTACAATCTCGCCCTTATCTATGCGGGATTGGGCGAGAAGGATCAGGCACTGCGGTGGCTGACAGAAGGTTATGAAGAGAAAGCGATCCGCGTGATCAATATTAACGTGCATCCAAGATTCGCAAGCCTTCGCTCTGACCCGCGTTTTGAGGCTTTGGTTCGCAAAATGGGTCTTTGAGTTCGCCCGCTGCTGACCTCTTATGCGAGCGTGTCGCCAGCGTCGGCCAAATCTCCTTGACCGCTCGAAGCCGCCGGACTAAACTCTGCCTTACGTCACCGTCGTAAGCGGGAAAACGAATTGCGGCCCGGATTTATTCACTCCCATGGGGGCTTCTTCTGGGAGGAGAGAAAATGGACAAAGTTCAGGCATCAGTGCGTTCGATTCGGAGTGAAATCAGCAAAGCGGAAAAGAAGCTTCGGGTACTTCGTTCGCGTGTAGGCAAGGCAGAAAAGAAAAAAATAAATTTAGAGCTTCGCCTTCTGGGCCAGGCCAAAGCAGTGATTCCAACCCATTGTTTTGTCCTACTATTTGGCAAGAATAAAGAAAAATAGTCTGGGCAATTCTCGCCAGGCCCGCTACCACTCCAGGCAAGGCATGCGAGGCAAGAAGCGGCTGGTTTTTTTTCGGCGTTCACCTTTCGTCGTTTCTTACTGGCAGGACGGAAGACTCGTCTTCGAGAATTATGCCGCAGGCGTGCGCTTAAATGTCGAGCCGATTGCTTGTGAGCTCCTGAATTTTTTCGATCGCTGGCGCCCTGCCGAAGCGCTCTCTTCGCATCTAAACGAATTCGATCCTAGCTCTCTGAGAAAAGCGATTGACCTCCTTGTCCGCCATTCCTTTTTGAAACGCTCCGACCGGAAGGAGGATCGCAACGAACGGCTCTTGTTTTCTTGGAAAGATTGGAATCCAGCAGCAGGGTTCCTTCATTTCTCTACGCGAAATGTCCAGTACGAAACCGATTTGACAATGCTCACTCGGGATCTTCGCCGAATTGCCCGCATGGAGCGGATGCCTAGCCCGGCCAAGCGCTACGCGCGCGTTGCGCACACGCGTCTTCCGCTGCCACAGACTCGAGGCGAGTTCGCAGAAACGCTGCTCCGTCGGCACACCTGGCGACGATTCTCCAGCGAGTCCCTGAAACTCTCGGCCCTAGGGACGCTCCTTGGGCTCACGTGGGGTGTCCGCGAATGGGCTCCCGTGCCGGGTGTAGGTCGCTTCGCGCTCAAAACGTCACCCTCCGGAGGGGCGTTGCACCCGATCGAGGCGTACGTACTTGTGCGCCGAGTCAATGGAGTCGCTCAGGGGCTTTACCATTACAACTCGGAGCATCACCAACTCGAATTGCTCCGCCCGGGTGCCTCGGACAAACAGATCAAGAGGTACGTCGCGGGCCAATCGTGGTTTTCAAATGCGGCGGTGCTGTGCCTCATGACCGCCGTATTTCCTCGAACGCAGTGGAAGTATCGCTCCCCTCGCGCCTATCGCCTCGTGATGATTGAGGCTGGGCACCTCTGCCAGACGTTTTGCCTGGTAGCCACGTGGCTTGGTCTCGCGCCATTCTGCACAATGGCATTGGCGGAATCCGAAGTCGAAAAAGACCTTGGACTCGATGGTGTCACCGAAGGGGTGATCTATGCAGCCGGAGCGGGCTGCATCCAGCCGGGGCAGGACTGGAGAGCAGGGGCGGTGCCAGAGCAACCGCGTCAAAAGAAAAGTCGCGAGGCGAAAGACCTTCCACACGCACACTGATTTTCCGCCATGCTCGAATTTTCTGAGTATGGCTCGCACTTGCGACATCCAAGGCGATACTATGGAAGCCCGCACCGACAATCAGGATTTCTCGGGCCGACAGAAAAAATGGAACCGAGACGGATCGACCATATTGGTCTTATCCGCGACTGTTTCGAAACGCGACATAGGAGCAAGCTAGTGAGTGAGCAGCGACATCTGTTGGGCTACTGCTCTCCGGCCCAGCATAGTCGCTCCCGCCAAGATCCGAATTCCGATAGCCACCGGGCTGCTGGCATGCGGCAAGGGCCGCGGCCATGGTTTTGAAGGTGGCGAGATACTCGGCGTATAGTTTCTCCTTTCGCTCCGAAATTCTGCACGGAATGGAACAGTATCATGCAGGCGAACGTGAGGCGATCGTCTAGCGCCAGCAAAAATATGGTAATCGCTGTATCCACAGGGCAGTTTCCGAGTCGGTAGGGTATCCGCCAGATGGGAAGTCCCCCGTTACGGCGGATTGCCGATATCGATCAGGAGAGTGAGACACCCTCTAAACGGAGATAACATACGTGGATTCCAACCAAACTTCAGTGGGCTTTGATTTTCCTCGGACTCCTTTTTGCTTTTTACGTCGATACGCGCGGTATCGGTCCTGTTTCTCATTCAGGGCTCGGATTAGTAGCCTCCGGCCTTTTTTTACCACTTTAGCGGTTTGACTGTGACGATTTTGACAGCAATCTCTGTCATGTTTCTCGTTTGGACGATGGAGTGTTTAAGGCGCGAGCAATAAATCGCCGCAGAAGTCATACTCCGCCGCGTTTCACTCACAAATCGAGAGTGTGACTCGCGATTTGCGATTCAAACTGACCACCTAGGCGAGCCTAATCGTTGGTTCCATTCATTTCAGTACAAGTGTGCCATGGTCTGAAATGGATGCGCCAGCCATGATCTGTGCCGGAATGCTGGGAATAAAAGGCTTCACTTGAAGCAATTCCTCGAAGGAACACAACGGTATTCTCGACGCCCCCATTTGCAATAAACTCAGGGCGCTCGAGGTCACGCCTCCCCGCGCGTTCAGGATCGCACGTCGTAGGATCCTTGGTGATCGGAAGCGTGACCGGCTTTGGGCGACCCCGAAACCGGCTAGGAGAGTTACTCTAATTGAGATCCCATACAAACGTTTCATTCTTCCCTCCAAGTCTCATCGCCGTTCGCTTTTGCATACCGGACGAGGCTGCGTCGGCCGATTCAGCTCGCTTTGGCAGATTGCACTTCAATTACTGCAGGAGCCGTCACTTTCGCGTAGCCAGCGCCGTTAACGGTGGAATCGAAACGGAGATGGTTACCGAAGTCTCCGGCGGTTGTATTCCGGCCTGAATCCCAGTTACGAGCATATTAATCGCTTGGCCCGCTAGCGGCGGAATGTGGATCGTTGCGGCCAGAAGTCCGCTACGCACCCACGATTGACCAACTTTCGGTACTCCATCGCAACCCGTGAATGGAAGGCTGAGCCAGGCATCGCTCTCGCGTTTATCAGTAAGCTCCTCAAAGGCATTGCGCGCTCCCATAGCCATCGAGTCATCTTGGGCACCAACCAGCTTGAACTCCGCATTCTTCGCCGTTACCAGGCCCAGCCAGGATCGAACTGCCCTCTGAGCACTTTCCTGCGTCCACTGCGCCTTGAGCGTCCTGATTTGGATATTTGGCGGTTTCGTCTCTAGCATGCCGGTGGTACGTTCATTAGCTGAGGAGCTTTGCGAAGGCCCTTCGATGTAAAGTACGGAGCCACCATCGGGGAGCAACGCGGCGAACTGCCGTCCCTGAATACGACCAATCTCAACGTGGTTGGACGTGATCGTAAAGATGGGTGCTTTAGCGCCGCTACGGAGTTCTGAGATGTAGTTCGGGGACCGGTTCAATACCGCCCAACCTACCCCGGCGTCGCGAGCCGCTCGGGACACCCGGGGCAGTGCGGTGCTGCCAACCGGTTCAAATACGATCCCGTCTGGCCGCGTCTCGAGAGAGCGTTGTAGCGCCCTCAAGATTTGCGAGCCTTGAGTCACGGCGTCGTTATTCGCATAGAAGATCTCTAGAACAATCCCCAGTTTGCGAGCCGCCTCTTCTGCAGATAGAGCCTGTTCGATTTGGAAATCGTTATCGCGGGTAGGTAGGGAAACCAGTACCCGGAGCGCTTTCATCATGCCAAAAGTCAACCTTAGTTCGTCTTAAGAATATACCTTCAGACCGTTCCATCTTCTGGTAAACAACCTATTGTGTCATCATGCGCAACTCCTCCTCGAGCCACCGCCGACTAATAAATTTGTGAGGCTGTTGAAAAAGTCGGATTGGGAGCAGATTTATTTGCGCTGACTACCCCCTGTTGTGCTACTCAGCGCGACAGGAGGTAGTCAACGATGATGGGCCAGCAGCCGATAGGAGTTGTACCATGGTACAGTTGTAAGAATGTCAGCTCCCAAACAAGTAGAAGTCGAACGGGTTCAGACCGGCATTCGCATTGAGCGCCGGATTCTGAAAGTCTTGAAAGCAACGGCAGAACTCAAGGACATGTCTGTAGGAGATCTGTTGGAAGGCATCGTCCTTCATGCATTCGAGGGAAAACAACCCTTCAGTCCTGAAACGTTGAAACAGATCAACGAGTTCAGAACCATCTACGGGCTGACAATCCGCGCAAGCGATAGCCATAACCTGAAGGAAGGCAAGAAGCGTTCGCCCGCGAACTAGGCGACAGCGATGATTTTCTTGCCTCGAGCCGACGGCAGCCGCAAATGTTGGCCCGTCCCTGCAGGCCATAGCGCCGACCAACAACGCACACCCTTCTCCTTCAATACCCAGTGTCCTGGCGCCGCGCTTCGAGGTCATTCAGAGCCGCCACAGGATCGCACGAATCTGACTTCGAGTGTTCGTGACATCGGACTGAGTGCCTGAAGATGTGGACCGCCCGCATACAGAGAAAGCGTGGATGGCCAAGACCTCGGGTCGCAGTGTCGGAACATCGGAATCGTTCGCGTATCGCCACTGACTAACCCTTGCCGACTTTCTCGCATTGTGTGTACACTGGTACATGTGTACCACAATAGTGAAAGCTTCTACTCGTTATGCCGGGGAGCGGGTACACATGGGAGTGCGCATTCAGAAGCGTTCGCTCAAGGTGCTGAAAGCCCTGGCGGAGTATCACGATCTGACGCTGGGCGATTTGATCGAGGAGTCGTCCTGCACCCGTTTGACGGCACATGCCCGTTTGGGGCGGAAAGCCTGAAGCGGATTGCCGAATTCAAGCAGATTTACCAGCTCGACCTTGATTCGAAGGCGAGCCACACGCTGGTGGAGCGAAATCCCGCGCCCACCTTAGCGGAAAAACCGGGAGGCGTCGGAGATGCCGGGAACGGAGGAAATCATGAACACAAAGATGTCACTGCGCATTTTGCAAATTTTGCTGGGAGTGGTGCTGTTCCTATACAGCGCGGAGTTAGTGATCGAGCAACTGCATGCCGCCCATCATAGTGCGGCCTTCTTCGCTCTTCTCATTTTGGGAAGCATCGAGGCAGTAGCCGCGGTGGTGTTCCTGTTTGCGACTCCGATAGGAGGGCCCGCGCTGCTGGTGACTTTTGCAGGGGCGGCCATTTTTCACATCTTGCACGGACAGGCGGGGGAGGTTGGAGTACTGCTCATTTACTCAGCGGCGGTGTTAGCAGTAATGAGCAGCAGGCGAATTGAACGGGAGGTAGCCGATGGCCAATGATGCGACTTACGGGAGCTGTCTGTTGGACGAAGATGAATTTGTCGCGGTGGTGGAGGACTGCCGCTATGCAAATGCGGAGTTCCGACACGCAGACCACATTCGCTTGGCGTGGATCTATGTGCGGCGCCACGGAGCGCGTCAGGCCGAGGAGCGCATTGCCGCTACCATCAGGCGACTTGCCATTAGCCATGGTCACGAAACGAAGTACCACGAAACGCAGACGCGAGCCTGGCTGCGGCTGGTGGCGACGGCCCAACATCTGACGCCTACAGTGACAGCATTCGATGACTTTCTTACCAAACATGGATGGCTGCTCGATCGCAGCGCACTGTCGGCGTTCTATTCGGCCGCCCATCTTTCGAGCGAGGCGGCGCGGCGTGGATGGGCCGACCCCGACCAAATGCCTTTTCCCCGCCTGAGCCCAGGTGGGGAGTCGATTTGATGTCGAAGGCGGATTAGATATTGAGATCCGGAACCTTAGAAATAGAGTGGCCGATAGATCTCAAGTTCAGGATCCAAGGGTCGAAGGATAACTGGTTGCAGGAACCAATTTGCGCTGATGTCGTTTTTCTGCCAGCTATCGATCGTTTCAAGCGGATTTTTCGACGTGAGCCCGGAATGCGTATACCCGGCTATTGCAGCTTTTGCAACGAAAAGGACGTATGGGAGTGACGCGACAAGCTAGCTGTTCGGCAATGCCCTTGCGTTTCGAACGATAAATATTAGTGCTGCCACAAATTGGACACTTATCGGAACGGATGATGTAAACCGTGGTCATAGTAGGAGACAGCTGGGCAGGTGAGCCAGAACCTCCCTCAGAAAGTTGTGCACGTCCATTGCCAATTCGATGATTTCTGGATCGCCAGAAGTAATTGAATTGACAGTAAGTAAACCGGCGAGCGCGTATAGATGCATGGTGGGTTGCACTTTCTTGAAGTGAAACGGAAAACCGGGTTCATTCTCGCGGTCGCGCCATCGCCGCCTTTACATAGGATAGATGTGGTAGTAATGCAGGATTTAGTACTCCCGAAGACGATTTGAGAAGAACGCGATAAACGCAGCTTGTGCCGGAATGCTAGAGGGATCCGCACCGGCATGCCGCAGGTGACTAATGTTCTCTCACCGACGTCATTACATTAATTGTCGTTCACGAGTGCGACGACGAATTCGAATATCGAAATGCGCGGATTCGTTTGATTGAAGCCAAACCTCAAATCGTGGGCTGAGATTGCGCTGACGTTCCATTGCCGGATTTATATGAGCGCTTTTCCGCACGATTCCGCCCGACGTCCCAGCTGCAAGATCCGCGATTTATCCTTCACTTTTTTTGCAGCGCTTGCACTTTTATTTACGATCTCATCCGCTGTCGCAAATCGCGTTGTCGCCCGTTTGTGACAGTCTCCGTTTCGTACATGACAGATGAAAGTCGATAACGGGCGACAACGGCAGTGGTTGATGGGACGATCGAGTCGGAGCTCACCGGCTACCGAGTAGCCCGACCAAACAACGGATGCTATTCCTCGAAGTCCTCCTCTTTTTGTATATCTTCTTGTATATTTTCGCGAACATCAGGACTTTGGTTAGCTGCAGCCGTGGCCGATTGTGCTGACTGAATCACGCTTTCATCTTCATCCAAAAATGTCCCGACGTTAATCGTCCCCTTAACCGCCTCCTCCAGGGACGGTATGCTGACATCCGGTCCTTCAGGCCAAGCGCGGTTCTGGAGAAAAATTGCCGCTCGCGTGTCCCCAGCTAGCGCCGCGGTGACTTGAGCGCGAACCACGGACGGCCACTCACGACATGCAATGAAATCGCCGAGTACCCGGTTTTGCACTGAGAGCCATTCCGCGCGCCGTACCACATCGAAATCCTGCGCCCACCGGTAAATCGTCACTCGTGCCACATTGAACTGCATCGCGAGCGCCGTGATCGTCCTGAACCGCCTGAATTGTTTCGGAGCGGCCAGGAATTGTGCCACAGCTTCGTGGCCCGGATCATTAAGAGGCGTGCTGCCGTCATAGTTCCTGCGACGTTTTGTTGGCGGGCCATCCAGAGCAGTAGGGCGCGCACCCTGACGCCGTGCGCCGTTTTCATCAACTGCCGCAGAAAGCCGTTCGCTTGCATCACTTTTCGACTGATCATCACTATCCATGTGGGTTCCTCGAGTCGGGTGAAATTGCACTGCAGTCTAAGTTTTCGACTGTTAGATTTTTTTAACAAGACTGTCGCAGGCAGTCAACGGAATCGAACCGGCGCGAATTGCGCCACATTCGTTTCCTCCGAAATGGTAGGGCGATTGCCTAGGATCGGCGAGAAGGAGCCGTCCAAAATGGGGATTGCAGCGGATTGTTCTTCTTGAAGTTTTTGAGTCCCTTACGAATGATCACCGTATTCGATTCCCAGGAATCGGCGTTCTGTCCCGCGGCTTCGCGGCCAGCTTTTATGAGGGACACGAGTTCTCCAGGTGTCGGGCGTTGCCCTGTCGCTTCAAAGACAAGGCCCTCAATCATCGCCAAGTCAGTCCACGATCTGCTGACCCCGAGGCGCTTCGTGTTGAGAGCAAACTTGATTCGCGAGAGCGCCTCTTCGGCTACACTTGCCTCGTTGGCAATTCGGTCCGCGGCGTCGATTTGGTTATAAACCCGAAACAGCGTTTCAAGGTCACGGAACGACCGAACGGCGGCCGTTAGGATCGCCTTTGCCTTCTTCAAACGCTCTTTTCGGTGCGCATTTAGCTCTGATGTATACCCGATCACGTATCGATGGATCGTGATGGCGATATTTCTCGGATCGCAGCCCGCTTTCTGCCAGCGTCGGACGATTGCGCCGGTGTTAGGATTTTTATCCAAGAACTTCCAGAAAGCTCGCATCCATTCGTCTCGTTGGGCTTTCGTAGTGCCGGAAAACTCGTCGACAATCGAGGTTGAGAAAGAAGTTTGATTCATCAAAATACTCCATGAGGGCTACGCCGTAAATCCAGAAGTGTAACAGGGTGGCTTGTGGCGCTATCGCTCTAATTCCTTGATCCCATTCGGTTAGCCCGTTCGAGGCAGCCGGTCGCTCCCAGTTACATGTATCAAACACTTACGGGCGGTCCTATAGCTCGGTAACGGTTTCTCATGGTCTATTTCGACCAAGCGTCTACAGCGTGATTGATCCAACAAGCAAATTGAGCGCGAAAGGGATAGTAGATCCGCTGCTGTCGTTGTGGTTGCCGCTTTGATCGCGGGTGGTCTCTACTTGCGTCCGCGTCCATCGACTCAGGGCAATACTGTCGCCATGTACATCAACGGAGGGAAGTACAACGAGCTGAGGGCAATCTTCGACAAACTGACAGTCGGAGCGAACAAAGAGCTGCTCGATGACTTGCGTGATATGCCTTTTGGCAGCTACGGCCACCTCGCCGATAAATACGGCGTCCACTGGTTCGTCCAAGGGGAAAAGGCAAGCGCATAAAACCTATACTTCCTAGCCCACCACAATTGGCCGCCAGCAACGAAGCGGTACATGGTCACGCCGCCGAAAGTTTACGCATCGCGGCAGCTACTTCAATAACATCCATCCGGATGGGGAACGCGACTTCGGAACGTTTGAGGGCAAGGTCACGGCTACGGCCAGCGGGATGACCGTTGAAGGCACGTACGAGTTCGCTGGCGGCGTTGGCATATACGGTGGCATGAAAGGCGGCGGGAAATTCAAGACGACGATGAAGTCGGAGACCGAGATCGAGTGCATCTGGAATGGCGCCTACGAGCTGGCCAAGGCACAGGGGCGCTGACCAGCTGGACAGGCGTAAGGCGCGAGCAATAAATCCCCGCAGAAGTCATACTCCGCCGCGTTTCACTCACAAATCGAGAGTGTGACTCGCGATTTGCGATTCAAACTGACCACCTAGGCGAGCCTAATCGTTGGTTCCACTCATTCCGGTACAAGTGTGCCATTGTCTGAAATGGATGCGCCCGCCATGATGGTCTTGGCGATGCGGTTCGCCTCTTACTGGAGCGCTCGTGGCATCCGGGAGATTGATCCGAAGGAAGAAAAATGATGGACACCTTTGAAATGGTCGGTTTCGCCGTTCTTTGCCTTGCCTTTGAAGTCATTTTGGTAGCTGGTCTTTGCCCGATACACTAGTTCGCACTCAAAACACTGGGAAATTGTCTTGGATGTGTTGCATTATCAGTTGGTTAGCGGCTTCTGCGGCCAGCTTGGCGGACTCGTTTGCGCTATCGAAGCAGACGCAGGTTCGGGCTCCGAAGCCAACGGTGTGATTTCCCAGTATCAAGTGCTCACGCAAACGCAACAGCAAGACTTGCTGAGCTTCTTACGGTCACCCTGAAGCGAATAAAGATCAAAAATAGAGACTAGAACGACCGCCTAGGCGAGCCTGTGATTCTGTCCATAAACCTATTGCCGCAGACTGAGCACCGATAAGGACTAAGTCCAACTAGTCGAAATATTGTACTTTCGAGAATGCCTCTCCGCTCAGAGCGTCGCAGCTTTTCACCTCGACACAACGGACACACATGTACTCGCTCTTGCATTTTCGCCCACCACAAACCTGTTGAAGCCATATTTGTCCTGGATCGTAGGCGTAGAATCAATCGCGTTCGAGGTGGGGACAGCCTTCGAACGCCGCCTTAGTTCAAATGAGTCACGGAATAACACCCGGCTCGTTAGCGAATGATATGAAATTTTAGCCAAATGTACAGAAGTTATTTCGAATGGCAAAGCCCACACAGCCGCCGGTTGGTAACGATCACTCCCCTTCGTTCATTTCGGCATTCTGACAGTTTCGTTCACTATTCGCCTAACCCAAATCACGTGCGCTAGCCTCATACCGTTCGCCGTTCACTCCTCGTTACGTCACGTCGGCGTCATACGGCAAGCACTCGATTGCAGTTTCGACCCCTTTACATAGATAATTGCACTGGTTTTGAAGCCATGATCTGTGCCGGAATGCTGGGAATAACTGGAACGGCATGGCTGGGGAATTAAGCCCCGTGGCGTCAAACGATCAAGAATCGGTGCATTGCCCAAACTGC